>Ga0265293_10006270_pt1 | contig 19173 bp, 24 predicted proteins | sample Munlanlewell138R_FD_192505 | JGI IMG/M metagenome (GOLD analysis project Ga0265293, IMG submission 192505) | Leachate microbial communities from a municipal landfill in Southern Ontario, Canada - Leachate well 138R | ecosystem: Engineered > Solid waste > Landfill > Unclassified | place: Canada... | reverse complement strand
TCACGAGCTTAAAAAATTCATTAAAGATAACTGGAAAAAGGGCAGACTTGCGAAGTCTGTGCCTTGGGATAGGAGGAATCATGAGAGAGTATAAGTTCAGAGCTTGGTTGAAAAAAGAAAAGAAAATGGTGGAAGTTTTATCTATAAATTTTCAAGAAAAAAGGATAAGTGTTCCAGCTAATGGAGACATAAGAAGACCTAATTTTTATGATTTTGATGGAGTTGTTTTAATGCAATATACAGGTCTAAAAGATAAGAACGGAACAGAGATTTATGAGAGTGATATATTGGATGATAGTTATATATCTTGTCTTAGCAAAGGAAAAGTAATTAAGCATTTTATTGCAACTTATAAAAACGCAATGTTTTTCGGCGAACTTATAGGAAAAACTCCTTATGGCGATATGCCTTTATATCATTTGATAAAAACAAAAGTTATAGGAAACATTTATGAAAATCCAGAGTTGTTGGAGGTCTTATGACATTTAAACAATGGAGAGAAGCTGTAGGGTGTCCTGATCTTAAGATTAAGGATAAGATATAATTCATCGGGTAAATATGTAACTGATAAAAAAGGTATGCACGATTCTATGATAATCGTGTTGAATCCAAAAAAGAAAATTAAAAACATCGGAGTTTCAACGTTAGTATATAACGATTTGTAGTTATTAATAAACACATTTAAGGAGGTAACAGAATGAAAAATCTTGATGTAACCGAATGGAATAAGCCACAAGACACAGAAATATCATTCATATCCAAAGAAGGCACGGAAATATTAAAGATAAAAAAAGAAGGAATAGAGTACAAAAATGAGATTTTAAAAGATTGTGAAGAAGTTTATACCGTTCTTAAAAATATTTTATCTCGGTATACAAATGTTCGTATTTTTAAAAAAATAAAAGAATTTAATTCTTGTCCTTTTTGCGGTACAAAAGATGCTAAAATTTTCAAGTTTGGAGTCAGAGAAGAGTATAGTGCAGTTTGTTGCGGTTGCGGGTTTGAGACTCCGAGAAAAAGCACAGAACAAGAATTAGTCGTTTTTCGCAATAAGCGATATAATTAAATAAAAAGGAGGACTAAAATGAACGAAAAAAACGAAAAAACGATTAAAAGAAATAATAGAATTAGATATAAACAAGGAGGATAAATAATGGACAATATGAAAATATACGGATTATCAAGATTTTATGAGCAAATATTTTTAAATACATTACATAATATTTCAAAAAAAAATAATTTGAAAATAGAAGACATAAAATTTTGTACAAACAAATTGAGAACTGTTTATTATTGGTCTTTTTTTGTTAAAAATACTTGACAAACAAAAAAAAAAAAAAAAAAAAAATATATAAAAAAAAAAAAAAAAAAAAAAAAAAAAAAAAAAAAAAAATTAATATAATATATAAATAGCACAAAGCTATAAAAATATAAAATTGGAGGTCATTATGACTAAAGTAATTTATGAACCAAAAGGAAAAGCAAGAGAATATTCACCATTAGCTTTAAACTTGTATTTGAAGTGTTCACATGGATGTAAATATTGTTATGCTCCTAAAGTAAGATTTGATAATGATTATTTCTCTGAGCCTTTTCCAAGAAAAGATGTTTTAGTAAATCTTGAAAAACAATTAAAAAAAGAACGCATTAAAAAACAAGTTTTATTATCTTTTATCGGAGATGTTTATTGTGATACAAAAGATAAAAACGAAACAACAAGAAAAGCTTTGGAAATATTGCTTGAAAATAAAGTCCCAGTTGCTATCCTTACTAAAAATGAAAGAATATTAAATGATATTGAATTAATTAAAAAATTCGACGAACACATTCAAATAGGAAGCACATTGACTTTCTATGATCAAGAAAAATCTTTAGAATGGGAACCTGGAGCTTCTACTCCTAAAGAAAGACTTAATTTTCTTAAAAAGTTTCATGATGAAGGTATTAGAACATTCGCAAGTTTTGAACCTGTTATAGAACCAAATGAATCGTTGAAGCTTATAAAAGAGTCTATTGATTTTATAGATATTTATAAAGTCGGTAAGCTAAATAATTATAAAGGCATTGATAAGAGTATAGATTGGACAGATTTTCTTGAAAAAGTTGTTTATTTATTAAGAAAAAACAAGAAATCTTTTTATATAAAACATGATTTAAGAGTATCTGCTCCATCAATTAAACTTTTTGGAAACGAAGTTTTATCTGATGAACATAATGTCTTTTAAGTTAATATAATGTTTTTTCATAAGGCTCTGTTTTTGACAGAGTCTTTTTTTTTATGTAGTATTAAAGTTATTAATGCTAAAATTCCGGGGGGATTTACATGAAGAAAACAGAAAAGACCAGAGGTCAAAAAAATAAAAAAGTAACAGGTAGACCAAAGATAAAAATAGATTTTAAAAAGGTTCAATTGTTGTCTGGAATGTTTTGCACAGGAGAAGAGATTGCATCTGTTCTTGATGTTGACTATGATACTTTGAATTCGAGGATTTTAGAAAAGTTCGGTGTTCCTTTTTCGGAGTATATAAAAAGATATAATCAAACAGGCAAGGCTTCCTTAAGAAGAATGCAATATAAATCTGCTCAAGAAGGTAATTCTACTATGTTGATTTGGCTTGGAAAGCAATATTTGAATCAGAAAGATAAAAAAGACATTGACGGGAATTTAAAATTAAATGTAATCTCAGAAGTTTTTCAGGAGATCTTAGATGAAAGTGATGAAGAATAAGTTAAAAAAACTTTTGAAAGATAAGGTTTGGAGATTAAACAATCTTTATAAAATTAAAGACAAAAACGGTAAAATTATAAATCTTAAATTAAATCAGGCACAAAAATATTTATTTGAAAATTACACATATAGAAATATAATATTGAAAGCCAGACAGCTTGGTTTTACTACATTCATTGATGTGTTTTTTTTTGATGATTGTTTATTTAACAAAAATATTACTACTGGAATAATAGCTCATAATCTAGAAGACGCTAATAAGATATTTAAAAATAAAGTCAAGTTTGTGTATGAAAATTTGCCAGATGAAATAAAAAGTGTTGTTAAAGCAACGACAGATAGAGCTGGTGAGATGATTTTCAGTAACGGTTCAAGTATATCTGTATCAACTTCTTTTAGATCAGGCACATTACAAAGACTTCATATATCCGAACTTGCAAAAATATCATTAAAATATCCTCAAAAAGCCGAGGAAATAATGACAGGAGCAGTAGAAGCTGTATCAGAAGATGGAATAATTTTCATAGAATCAACTTCAGAAGGATCAGGAGGTATATTTTTTGATATATACGAAAAAGCTAATAAAATATCAATGCAAAATAGAGAAAGGCATAAATTAGAATATAAAGATTTTTTCTATCCATGGTATTTTGACGAAAAATATAAAGCTGATAAATCATTTTACATGGATAAGTTTGAAGAAATTGATTATAAAAAATATTTCAATGAACTTGAGAGCAAAAATATAAAATTAACAATTGAACAGAAAGCCTGGTATTGTTTGAAATGCAATGCACTTAAAGAAAAGATGAAACAGGAATATCCTACAACTCCAGAAGAAGCTTTTAGTGCAGGCATATCAGGCACATATTATTATGATCAGTTTAATTATTTAAGAAACAATAAAAAAATAGGTGTTAACTGTTATGATAAAAATTTACCGGTTTACACAGCTTGGGATTTGGGTTATGGCGACAGTACCGCTATCTGGTTTATCCAATTTAACCGAATGGACAAAGAAAATCCATATAGGGCAATTGATTATTATGAAAATTCTGGTGAAGGAATAGATCATTATTTAAACATATTAAAATCTAAACCGTATAAATATATAAAGCATATAGCACCACACGATATAAACAATCATGTATGGTCATCTACTGGCGGTGTGACTGCTTGGGAAAAAGCGAGACAAAAAGGAATATATTTTGAGGTAGCACCGAAAGTTAGCACAATTGATGGAATAAACGAAGTAAGAAAAAAGCTTGTTTCTTTTCTGTTTGATAAAAAAACAGAACACGGCTATAATATGTTAGAGAGATACAGGAAAGAATGGAATGATAAAACTGGCAAATATAAAGATAAACCTTTTCATGATGAAACTTCACATTGTGCTGACGCATTTAGATATTTTTCAGTTACAGTTAACAAGATTAACAAAAAACAAAGCGATATGATAGATATGTTTTAAGTAAAAAATAAACAAAGGGGTTTAAAAAAATGATAGGACAATATGACGAAATTTATAATGATTTAAAAAGTGATTGGATAAGAATAAAAGATTTTGTAAAAGGAGAAAGACAAGTAAAAAATTCAGCTGTGCAAAATGAATATATCGTTGTGCCTGTTGGGATTGAACCTAAAAGCGATAAAGCTAGAGCATATATACAGCGTGGTTTTTTTCCGGAATTAGCAAATACAGCATTGAATGAAGCAAACGGAAGAATTTTCCAACATGAACCTATTTTGCCTGAAAAAGAAAAAATTGATGTTCTTGGAAAAGATTTTTATAGCGATGTTGACGGTTCAGGTAATTCAATTTCTGAAATTATATCGAAAGTTGTAAATAATTTGAATAGCACTACAAGGTGCGGAATTCTTGTAGACTATGCTAATGTCGGGACATATATGAATGAAGCACAAAGACAGCAGTCCGATGATCGTATTGTTTGGTCTTATTACGACACACTTGATATTTTGAGTGTAAAAACAAACAGGTCAGGAAAAATAATTAAAATTGAGCTTGCTGAAAAAATTGAAAGTGATTATATAACTCTTGAATCCGAAGATATAATTCATGAGGTGAGAAGAGTTTTATTTATAGATAACGACGGAATTTATAAACAGAGAATATACGAATATAATTCAAAAAATGAAAAATATGAATTGTTCGATGATGAAATAATTCCGTTGATGCAAGGAAAAACACTAAATTATATTCCGTTCATAATATTTAATGGGAAAACAAATAACGCAGAAGTTTATAAACCTCGTTTGCTTGATATGGTTGAGACAATAAACAGTATATATAAAAACTGGACTGATCTTGAACACATGATTTATAATATTTGTACTCCCGTTAGATATGGGACTGGTATCAACGACGAAGATTTAAACAAAATATCGCAAGCAGGTCCAACCAAATTCTGGGCAATAACAAATCCAGAAGCTCAATTAGGCGTTTTAGACATTGGCGGAAACGGATTGACTTATGCAATTCAGAATATAGAAAGTAAGTTAAAAATTGCTGAAAGGTTAGGTTATGTATTTCTTGACTCAGGAACAAAGACGGCAACGCAGAGTGTGATTGAAACAACAGGAAGATTGATAACTTTATATGATGTCGCTAAATCGACAAGCGAAGGAATAATGAAATGTCTTGAAATTTCTATGTTATGGGTAAAAGGGTTTTATGACGAAGAAGATATAAAAGTTTCTATAAACATAAAATCTGATATTAGCACATTTGAAGCAAATAATCTTACAGCTTTAATCAATTCTTATATTTCAGGACTTTTAAGAAAGCAGGATATACATAAATATATGCTTGAAAGAAAGTTGACTGATGTAAAAAATTTTGATGAATGGAATTCAAGTTTGATAGACAATATAAACGAATTGAATCCAGGTATATAAATGAATTTAAATCAGGAACTTCTTGACACTGTTCTTAAAACTCAAACAGAAATGTTGAGAATTTCAAGAACACATTATGAAAAAGAAATTTTACCTATTCTTGAAGATACAAGAAGAGAATTAGTAAACAGATTATCTGTATTGCAAAATAAAAATAATGCTGAGCAGATTGAAGTTGCAAGAACTTTGTTTTTACAAACTGATGAATTGATAAATGATTATTATTCTAAAATCGGTGAAGTGAATGTAAATAGAGTTCTTGACAGTGCTAAAATAACACAAGAACAGATAAACGATATATTCAATAAAGATGTTCAGATTGCAAGAGTTTTGAGTGTAAGTAAACTTGAAAAACTGGCTACCGATACAGTGTTCGGTTCTGAAATAAATAAACATTCAGCGGGTTTCTGGTGGAAAAGACAGTCAAAATATCTACAGAAAAATTACAGAAAAAAAGTATCTGGATTGATTGCAAGCGAATCGGATTATAAAACTATAATAAAAGCTATAAGAGGTACTGCAAAAAATAAATACACTGACGGAATAATGAATATAACATATTCTCAAGCAAAAGCACTTGCAAGGTCTTCTGTAATTAATGTTAGTAATGCGACAAGAAGAGAATATTATGCAAGCAATCAAGATGTTATAAAAGGCATTAAATGGATTTCAACATTAGACGACAGAACCTCAATAATTTGTGCAAGCCTTGACGGTCTTGTGTGGACACTTCCTGATTACAAACCAGAAGGACACGGATTTAGTTATCCAGGCGACACAGCTCACTTTAATTGCAGGTCAACTCAAGTTCCAGTTTTAAGAAGTTACGAGGAAATATTAAGCACAGGAAAAAAACAGGAAATAAAAGAAGCAGGTTTGAGGTCTTCATATACAGGAGCTGTCCCGCAAGATTTAAGTTATTCTACATTCTTAAAAAAACAAGGTGCAGAATTCCAAAATGAAGTTTTAGGAATTCAAAGAGCCGAACTTTTCAGAAAAGGAACAGATATAAAAGATTTAATAAATAAAGATTTTGAGGTGATACCTTTAAGAGAATTAAGTGAGTAGTCAAAAAATGATAGTCAAAAATCAAAATTTGACATAATTTAAAAAAAGTATTATATTTAAAATATAGCTGTCAGAGACAGAAGTCATGACAGTTTTTTTTATATCAAAAATATCCCGGAGGGAAAACATGAGTGTAGATTTATCAATGTTTCAGGATGAAAATGGAAATATATCAGCTGATAAAATTGAGGTAATCAAAGAAGCTATTGAAAAACAGACCTCAGGTCTTGCAGAAAGTAAAAATAAAATTCTTGCAGAAAAAAAGAAATTGCAAGAAAGAATAAAACTTTTTGAAGGAATAGACCCTGAAAGAGCAAAACAGCTTGAAACTGAATATGAAGAATTGCAGAATAAAATATCTGAAAAAGACAATGACGCTACAGCGATAAAGAAAGCACTTGAAACAAAATACACTAAGCAGATTAAAGAATATGAAGAAAATTTGAACACATATAAAAGTAAGTACGAACAGAAAATGATTGATGAAACTTTGACAACTGAACTTGAAAAAATAGGCGTTACAAATCCTATTTACAAAAAGTCTGTTAAAGCTTTACTTAAAGAACAAATAAAGTTACAAGATGATACTGTTTTTCTCGGAGAGGAACCAGTTGACAGTTATATAAAAAAATGGTCTGAGACCGAAGACGCAAAAGCTTTTATAACTCCTGCTGAAAATTCAGGTGGCGGTTATAAAAAATCTGGTGGAACATTAGCTACACAAAAAATATCTAAAAACGCAACTGCGAAAGAAAAAACTGATTATATTACAAAATATGGTCAAGAAGCTTTCGTAAATGCTATTAAAGGAGAATAATTATGGCGAGTTCATTAGCGAGTAATTTTAAGTATCTTGATGAAATGTTTTACAGTGGAGTAATCGAAGCTATATCTCAGAATGTTAATGTATTCAATGAATCTTCAAACGGTTCAATTATCATGGGTTCTGATAGAAAGCTAGGTGACTATTTTTATGAGTCTTTTTTTGATCAGAATTCGGCGGTATCCAGACGGGATAATACTTCTGTTTCTGCAGCTGATGCTGTAGCTTTGACTATGGATAACATGATTGATGTTAAATGCCTTGGTAAATTTTTACAGGACGCAGCACTTGACGTAATCAAAAAAGCACTTAATAGAGGAAGTTCAGTTAAAGAATTGAATTTTATTATGGGTAAGCAGTATGCGATGCAGAAAATGAAATATATGGTGAATTTTGCGCTTGCAGGAGTTCAGGCAGGTATTACAGGACAGTCAACAAATGTTTACGATAATACTTCAAGCTCAACAACTTCACTTACTCATTCAGCTTTAGTTAAAGGTATGTCCAAAATGGGTGATAAAGCTCAGGATATTAAGGCTTGGGTTATGCACTCAAAAGCTTATTATGATCTTGTCGGTAATGCAATTACTGATAAAATCACAAATGTTGCAGATAGAGCAATTTATGGTGCTACTCCAGGCACGCTTGGAAGACCTGTTATTATTGTTGATGACGATTCTCTTGTTGACGATTCAGCTTCTACAACTTATTACTACACGCTTGGATTAGTTCAAGGTGGTGTAAGAGTTATTGAGTCAGAAGAAGAGAATGTTGTATCTAAAATCGTTACCGGTAACGAACAGCTTTTACATAGATTACAGGCTGAATTTGCTTTTAATCTTGGTCTTAAAGGTTTGAAATGGAATGTTTCAGCTGGTAAAGCTAATCCTACAATTGCTACAGTTGGAACAACAACAAACTGGGAATTAACAGTTACAAGTCACAAGCACATTGCAGGAGTTGCAATCAAAACCACATAATATGAAAATTATTATTTGGGAAAATTTACATATTTGGGATAACAGTAAAAAGGGTAAGTTCATGCTTGCCCTTTTGAACTATCTCAAAAATGCAGGTCATCAAGTAAAAAATCTAAATAAAAGATATTATAAACCTGATTGTTTTGAAAAATGCGATATGATCGTTATGTGGGGCTCTGGTTCATCTGTTTTTCATGAAATTTACAAAAATTACAATGAAGCAGGAATACCTATATTGATAATTGAGAATGGATATTTTAATGATGAATATTGTTCGTTTGGTTGGGAACATCATTATTATCTGCCTAAAGTTTTTGATAAAAAAAGAATTGAATTATTTGATATAGAAATTAAATCAAAAAAAACTAATAAAGGCAAAAAAATAATTCTTGCAGATAGAGGTCATTTAAAAACTTGGTTTGAAAAGTTATTAAAAAAACTCCCAGAAAACAAAGAGATAGTATTCAGACCACATCCGTTAAGACCGCAAGAAAGCATGGAAGCAGTGAAAAGAGAAACAGGTAATGTAAACTGGAATGAAATACATTCAGTTATCACAGATTGTTCAGCTTTTGGAAATAAAGCTTTATTAAATGGAGTACCTGTTTTCTGCAGAAATACAGCAAGTTATGCTTGTGTTGGAAATATAATAAATAAAGATACAGATTTTAATAAACCGAAAATGCCCAAAAAAGAAGATATTGAAAAATATTTTATAAAACTTGCAAATTCGCAATATAACATAAATGAAATGGATCTTATGTTTAAAAATTATATGAAAGAATTGGAAGGTAAAAAATGATTGAATATATAGTTGAAGATGGAACAGGTAAAGTTGATTCTACAAGCTATGTAGATATAACTTATATTGACCAGTACGCTGAGAATATGGGATATTCTGATTGGTCAGGCTATTCACTTCCAGTCAAACAATCTTATTCAAATCAGGCAACACAATACATTGATTTGTCTTTCAATTTTTCTGGAATAAAAACTGATTCTTCTCAGTCTCTTGAATTTCCGAGAACTGATTGTTATGAATCTTGCATAAAGGAATACTTTGAAAATAAGGAAATACCAGTAAAACTAAAAAAAGCTGTATGCGAAATTGCAATAAACAGAGGGTTAAATGATTCAAGACTTATTACAAGCACAGGAGAAGTATTTAAAAAAGAAAAGATAGGAAGTCTTGAGGTCGAAAGATTTACACCTGGAACGACACAAAAAACATATCCTCAAGTAAACAAAATGTTATCCTGTTTTTCTGAATATAATTTTTTTGGTGTGACAGACTTGGAGAGAGCATGAGTTTAAGAGATACAGCTATAAATTTAATAAAAAAATTCGGTGCAAGTCTTACTAAGATAAAAATAATAGAAACTACATATAATGTAGCTACTCTTGAAAACGAATTGACTACAGAAACAAGCACAGTATACGCTGTTAAAGATAATTTTGACAGATCAGAAATAGACAACACAAATATTTTGATAGATGATATAAAATTGTTAATTGCGGGTGATACGGAAATAACTGCAAAAGATATAATTGAAATTGAAGATAAACAATACAAGATTATAAGCATTAAAAAAATTAAACCTGCGAATGAATTGATATATCAGGAAATTCAAATAAGAAAATGAACATAAACATTGACATAACAAAATTTGAAAAAGATATTGAAAAAGCAGGAAAAAATATAAATGATGTATTAAACAGTTCTGTTAAAAAAATGGCAGTTGATACAGAAAGCAATTTGAAGCAGATAACTCCTGTTGATACAGGAAGAGCAAGATCAGGTTGGAATACAATCGAAGTTAACAAAGGATATAAAATAAGTAATAATGTTCCTTATATAAATAAACTGAATAATGGATACAGCAAAAAAGCTCCTGCTAATTTTGTGCAGATAAGCATAAAAAGAGCAGTTGAAAGCTTTAAGAGGTTTTTTAAATGATAACAACATATACAGGAATAAAAAGCGATTTATATAGTACTCTGATAACTGGAATGAATACTTCATATCCAGATATGAAGATATATTTCACAAACACTGTTGATGAAGATTATACAAAAGATACAGAGTTTTTAGTTGCAAGTATTCAGGATGTTGATAGTTTTAAACTTACTAATTCTAACACTGAAGCAATTTATTTAAATACTGGCATAATGACTGTTCAAGTCTTCACGGAAAAATTAAAAGGTGAGAAAAAACAGGAAGAGATCATAAACAAGATTGTAAATGTTTTCAGAAATTATGAAAAAGAAAACTTGAGAACGAACAATATACAGTTTGTTGAAGGTTTTGACAGCGGTTGGCAACAAAAGAATGTTTTAATAAATTTTGAATGGGATTATTATTATTCGGAGGTTTAAAAATGTCATATTTTAAAGGGAAAGATATTGTAGTGACTTTTGATTCAGGAGTTCAGGCAGCTAGTACTAATGTAACAGTAAGTATGTCAGCTGATAATGTAGATGTATCTAATGCAGATAGTAATTCATTTCAGGAAGTTATAAGTGGATTGAAGTCTATGACTGTTTCAGTCGACGGACTTGCGACAGACGCAAACACTGCTTCAATTTTGTCAAATTTAGGTTCAATTGCTTCTCTTTCTATCGCATTATCAAGTTATGCAACTATATCTTGTCAGGCACATTGTAACAGCATTGAAGTATCGGGGGAATTTGAAGGTGCGACAACATATTCAGCTGAGTTTACTTCTACCGGCGATATAACAAATTCTTAAGGAGAATTTATGAGCGATATTTATGAAATGACATCTGAAGATATAAAAAAGTATAAATTGACTCTTGATGATATTGAGAAACTTGAAGAAGATGATATAAGCATACTTGATTTGTCAAGAGATATGGCAAAAGATGTAATGCCTAAAGCGAAAGTAATAAAAAAAGTTCTTGCTGTTAAGGGATTAGAAGAAACAGATTACATGAGAGCTATTGAGGAGTTTAGTAAAATAATGATTGCAACTTCAAAAAAAAAATAGCATTGGAAGAATTAAAAAAAAATCCTGCTAAGCTCGGCATAACTGAATATAAATCATTATCCGAGCTTATTTTTTTGAACGAAGTATATCAAGAAAAAATGAATGAAGAACTTGAAATACAAGCACATTTCACAGCTTTGATTCTTACGGCTTTGACCGGAAAAAAAGTTAAAGCAAGAGATCTTGTAAATCTGCCTAAGAAAAAAGTTGAGATATGCGATTATGAATCTATAATTGCGAGCAGGAGGAAAAATGTCTGAAAAAATTGGAATTGATATTATTTTTCAAGGAATAACAAAAAAATTCAATAAATCTATAGATGATGTAAAAAAAAGCTCAATTGAATTATCTAAAAGCTTTAAAACTGCTGGAGCTGTATTAACCGGGGTTGGAGTTGCCGGAATAGCTTTACTTGCGAATATGGAAAAGGAATTTTCTGCAAACGAAAAAGCTTCTGCTAATCTCAACGCAACATTCAGACAAAATGCGAACGCAGTAGGTTTAATGAGAGAAGAAATCACGGGATTTGCTCAAGATTTTTCAAGGTCCACAGGAATAGCTCAGGCTGATTTAGAAAACGCTTCGGCACAAATGCTTACTTTTAAAAATGTCACAGGAGAAACTTTTAAAGAAGCTATTTCTTTAGGGGCTGATTTATCTACAGTTTACGGTCAGGACTTAAAATCATCTACGATTCAATTAGGAAAAGCCTTGAATGATCCTGTCACTGGAGTAACTGCGCTTAATCGTGTTGGTGTTCAGTTCACAGAAGCACAAAAAGAAATGATAAAAGGATTTACAGAACAGAATGATTTAGCTTCAGCACAATCAATTATATTAGCTGAACTTCGTTCACAGGTTGGCGGGGCTACAAAAGAATTTGGTAAAACATTTGCAGGAGCTGTAGCAATAGCAAATAATGAGTTCGCTGAATTAAAAGCAGAAATTGTTGCAGGGGTAATTCCAGTTATAAAAGATTTACTGAACAATGTTATTATTCCGCTTCTGAAATGGTTTAGAGAATTATCTCCAGAAACTAAAAAACTTATAGGTCTTGCTATTGGATTAGGTACTGCTTTTGCTACTGTTGGAGGTCCTATGCTTTTAATAATCGGTTATCTTCCGCAAATTTCAGCAGGATTTTCAGCTCTCGGTCTTTCGATAACTGGTGTAGGAACTGCTTTAGGTGGAATGTTAAGCAAGTTAACAGCTTCCGTTGCTGCTTTTACAACTGCTTACCAGCTTGGTAAAAAATTTGCTGAAACTGATTTTGGTAAAACTATCGTAGATAATACTTTCGGAAATATAATTGACAAATTCGCAGGTACTGGAATCGAACAGTCTGGAATGTCTGCAAAATATTACGAAAAAGCAAATAAACAAGCTTCAGGAACAGTAATAATAAATAATCCTGTCTTTGATAGAGAAGGTAAATTGAATGATTTTCAAAGAAATATCAATCTCAACCAAGCGGTGGTGAACAGTATATGAACAGAATAAAATTCAACGGGAATAATTTAAAAATTGAGCCACAAAATGTTAGTCTTGAAAACATTGATACATCTGTAATATATAGAGACATCGCAGGTAAACTTATAAAATCTCAAGGTGTTGTCAAGAAAGTTTTAAATATTTCTGGTATAACAAATATAGATGATTTAACTGTTTTAAACACAATGCAGTCAAAAACTGCTGACAATGTTATTTCGATAATCGGCTACGGGCTAAATAATACATATACTATGAATGTAACTTTTTCAGCAGATTATGAAAAATTTTTATATCAGAATAAATTGAGTTTCAGGTATTCAGCGAGACTGGAGGAGGTATAATGCAGATAAAACAACTTGCAAAATATGAAACTGGAACTTTAGCAGGTGTTTATAAATATAGCTTCATTGAAAAAGGATTTTATGTTATTTTGTATAGAGTTTCAAGCTCTATAATTCCAGCAAACAGTATACCTTTTTCGGTCATATGCGCAGATTTGCGTTATGAATTCACAAATTTTAATTTTAAAGATTTGGATTTGTGGTTTAAAGCAATGATTCCGATAGAACAAGCTTCAAGCACAGTATCGAATATTCAGATAATTGTTCGTTGGTTGAATTATACAACGAATGCAATATCTAATGTTATTATAGATACTTTCAATATGCCTGTATCGATAAAAATAAAATATGTTTATGCCGGTTCTGGATGGACAGATTATCCAGACACTTCAGCACCGGATGATTTATATTTTAAAACAATAGATGAAACAGGGGCTTTATCAGGCGAACAATATATATCAAATTACCCTTATTATCAGAATATAACATATTTAGGTTATCGAGGAATTGAATTAGGTACAAGACTTTTTGGCTCAAGAAGTTTTGGAAGACCTTATAAATTACATGATTTTTTTTCAAAAAACGCCGAGTGGGATGAAAGAAACGACGGTACAGTGCCTTGGTCAGATAATATAACTTTTCAAATATATATAACTCCTTCTGAAAATCTATTTTGTGCTGATTTCATACCACTTGACAAAATTGATGTATATCTTAAGGAAAGTTATGAAGCTGATGGAATAAAATATACAACAACAGACTATCCTGAGATAATCGCACAATTTACATATAATGGAAATAATTATCCTAATACCTCAGTTACAAAAGATAAAAAAATTGTTGCAAACGGCGAGGTAACAAGAGTTAACACTTTTATAAAACTCGAAGATGAAAACGGTATAAATACATATCTATATAATAATATACCAAGAGATATATTTGATACAGAAGAATTTAGCTTGTCTAATCCTATTCAATTCACTTACGACAGTTCAAGACAAGCTCACAAAGTAAAGGCTTTATATAGCTTAAATTCAATACAATTCATAGAACCTCCAGCATTAATTGTGCCAGATGTATTTTCGATTACAAATGAAATCAGAAGAGTTGCAAGATGTTATTATGCAACTGTAGAAAATGAGAATGAATTATTGCTTAAATTTGAACCTGGCAGGCATCAACCTTATTTTTCTTATGTTTTGGAAATAGTTGATACTCAGCTTGGTTTTACAGGTGAATTTTATGAAGACGGAGATCTTGGAGGTATAGCATGGTAATTGACGCGACTATAGAGAAAGAATTAGTACAAGCATTAGACAGCATAAACTTTTTGAGTCTTGATAAATATGATGTAAACAGTATTGTAAGTATTACTGATATTCCAGTTAAAATTTTCAAGCAGGAAAGCGAAATAATATCGGAAAATCAAAGAGTTTTTAAATACACTGGAGAAAGTGTTTTCAGTAAGATTAAATCTGATATAACATATCAGCCTACTTCTGGTCAAACTTGCAAGGATATTGTGATTGATATAATTGATAATGCCGGGTTGAGTTATGATGATAGTTTATATTCTATTTCTTTGGCATTTCAGGGAGATAGAGTTGACGGAAGTTTTGGGAAATTTGAGGAATATAACGGTTTGAATATAATTTATAATCTTCTTGCGATTGACGGAATGGTGATGAGTATAAAAGACGATAATACTATATTTTTTGTGCCTAATAACAGAGAAAATAATATATCAATAACAAGCTTCAGTAATCTTGTTAAAAATATATCCGTTGATAATATTTACAAAGGCATAAAAGTTTATAGTTCAGAAGCTAGTACAAGTGTTGATTCTTTGCTTGCTGATGTTGGAGAAAACGGAAAAACTTATGTGTCGCTGTTTTTTAATAACAACGCAAACACTCAAGCACAAGCTTTTTCAGAAAATCTTGTCAATAATTTTTCTGAACCTTTGGAAAGTATTTCTTTCAACTCAAAAGAAAATTATCAACTTGGAGATTGTTTTAATATAAATCTTGCAAATGTTGAGGTTTCCGGTGATTATATGCTTGAAAGAAAACAGATAAGAATCGAGTCTGGTTCTATCAATTATACTTACAGAGCATATAAAAAAAATCAAATGATACAATTTTTTCATAATAAATCTTTTATTGATAGTATTTTCAGGTATAATAATACAAAAAGACCTGCAAATTTGACAATTTCAGAAAGTCTTTATGACGACGGAACGAATGTAAGAACACTCTCAATAGATACATATTCTGTATTTATTGGCGATTTTGGAATTCCGACTGTTAGAATTACATTTAATAAAAAACTTAAACCTACAATTTCAGAAAATGATTTTAGGTTGAAGTGGGGTGCGTAATGAGAAATGAAGAATATATAAAATCTCTTGAAACAACAAAAGAAATAGCATTAAGTACGCTTGATTCCCGTTATGCGACAAAATCAGACTTGAATAATATAGATAAATCGCTTAGAGGTCCTGAAGGTGCTAAAGGTGATAAAGGCGATAAAGGTGAAACTGGTGAACAAGGACCGGAAGGTGAAGCAGGTGCTAAATGGTATTCTGGCGACGGTGTACCTTCATCGGTGCTTGGAATTGATGGAGATTTTTATATAGACAGAGTTACAAAGTTTGTTTATTATAAAGACTCTGGATCTTGGGATTACGATCTTACATTATCTGTAGATAGTTTTTCTTCTGGCAGATTTTCTGAAAATACAATAAGCAATTTAGGTGATGGTTCAGTTTCCATAACAACTTCTGATTATGCTTTATATTCGGATTGCATATTTACTGGAATACCTCAGAAATTTACGATTTCAGGCGATACATTTTCTTTGATTGACAAAACTACAAACTATATTGTTGCAGATTACAACTCTGGAAGTCCGATTTTAAGAAATACATTAGATGTATCTGAGATAGATTTATCATGTATAATTCCTGTTTATACAGTTATAAGAACAGGATTATATTTACATATTCTCGATTGGGATACTATGGCTCGTGGAAGTGTTGAAAAACTTATAAATAGACTTGTAAAAACTCAAAGATTTGCAAGAGAAAACGGGTTATTTATTTCAGAAATTGCCACAAGGAAAATAGGCATCACGCAAGGCTACGCTTGGTACGGCGTTACAAGAAAAAATCTTGAGGCTTTCACTTCCGGTGATGTTGGAACACAAACTTTTTTATATTATTCTGACGGTTTAGGTGGATACAGTTATAATGTTGTTTCTGAATATAATAATACACAATACGATAACGGAACTGGATTGCAAACACTTACAACAAATAGATATGCTGTAAATTGGATTTTCAGGGGCGTTGAGAATAATAAACATTTATATATTGTTCTTGGGACCGATGATTATTTAGAGAGCGGTGCTTTAAACTCTGTTCTTCCAACAGTTCCAGAAGTAATTTCAAATCATGCTATTTTAGTTGGCAGAATAATTGTGCAAAAAAACAGTGATACGGCGACAAGAGTTGACAGAATATTTGATGTAGGATTTGGTGGAGGTGCAGGAGGTGCAGGTGATGTGACTTCTGCAGGTGATAATACTTTCACAGGTTCAAACACTTTTACGCAAATTACAAAAATTGAAAGTATAAGAGCTTATTCCTCTGCTTTCAGAATATTGAACAATAATCCACTATACAACAATGGTGTTGAATTTGGTTTTTTTTCAAGTTCTGTTGGAATAATAAAACCTGCCAATGCGGGATTTGGTGCAGGAGCTTTAACTGTTGGCGGTTCTGTTGGAAGTCTTGATAATGGAGCTTTATATCTTCGTTCAGGTTCTGCTTCTGCTCCTGACGCAGGAGCTTTTTTGACGCTTTGGGGAGCAGATTATACCAATCTTGGAAATAATCTTATTTTATCTACCGGTTTCGGCGGAGAATTAAGGTTAATAAATTATAAATCTACCGGTTTCGGCGGATGTATTTTAACTTTTGATGAAGGTCAAGCTAATATATCAGCTGATTTATTTACTTACGGCGGTTATGAAGTTTTGACTAAAAACGATACTACAGATGATTTACCAGAAGGGTCAACAAATAAGTATCTTACAGGTAACGAAGCCTTTGTAAATACAACAAACACTTTTTCAGCCAATCAAGTTGTAAATGGTAATATTACAGCAAACGCATTACTAGTTGATGAAATTTATGATAGAAATGGTGCTGGAATAACAATAAAAGACCAAGTTTTTTTAGAAGATTTAACAAGAGTTACTGGTAATTTTTTTACAGATATAATATATGAGCAAACATTAAACAACGGTATTCTAATAGACCTTTTAAGAATAAAAGACGGCAGAGCTTATGCGGATAGTACAATTTCAGAAGATAATAAACTTACAACTTCTGCTGAAGTTGACACAAAAATAGATGATATATATATTAATATTGATGGAGGTTCTTCTGCAAGCACTTACGGAGGATTACCTTTTATCGTTGACGGAGGAACAGCATGAGCGTAAAAATACAGTTCAGAAGAGATACAAGCACAAATTGGGCAAGCACGAATCCTACACCTGCACAAGGGGAACCATGTTTTGAAACAGACACTAACAAATGGAAAATCGGAGACGGGACAACTGCTTATAATTCACTGCCTTATTTTGTTGGCGGCAATGTTTTTGACAGTATTTCAGTTGATACAATAAATGAAAAAACTTCTGCCAACGGTGTAATCATTGACGGAGTAACTCTCAAAGACGGTGTAGGGTCATTTAAATCATCCGCAAGTATATTTAACACAATAGAAACCACCGGAACTGGTTATGCCAGAGAGTTTTTTAAAAGGGATGGATCATTTGTGGGGTCAATAGGATCTGATATTTATGGGAAATTTGGTATAAATGGTGGGGACAGTGCATTAAACCAGCTTACTATAAACTCAGATGGCATAGTTAATATGCCTAATCAAAGTTCTGTTTCAGCTTATAACGCTACCTCACAAACTATAACAAATCAATATGACCCTATTGTAATGAACACCGGTGAAATTGATACACAGGGCGAGTGGGATGGTCAGTACTTCAGTCCAAAAGTGACAGGAAAATATTTAGTAACTTTTAGTTGTGATGATATATCAGCGACCAACTATATATATATATTAATAGATACTAGCACTATTGTTCGTGTTCTTGGTTCTGTCAAAAATGGTTTTGGCGGTGGGATATCTCAACTAGTGCCATTTTATGCCGGTAGAAGTTATAGATTTAGCACAAATCTTGGTGGTGGTTGGACTATAACAAACTCATTTATGACAATAACCAGAGTAAATTAATAAAGGAGATATTATTATTATGGGACTTTTAAAAGATAACTTGTATATGAATTTCAAACAGAGACAGATGAAAAGGATATTCAGAAAAAGAACAGAAATTATTATCAACGAGGAAGGAAAAGAAGTTACTAAAGATATTCTTGATGATAATGGAAATGTTATCATGGATGATATATTCCATGTCGATTTATGGGTAAACATATATCCGAGCGTTGCAGAAAGAGATAATTGTATTGTAGCACATAATAGCTTTGATATGCCATATTCTGAAAGTATATCAGATTCTGATATTTATAATTTACTCAAAAATACAAGTGTTAGCTATTCTGATGTATTCGGACAGGAAGTTATATTAGACTTGACCAAAGCGGAAGACCTTATATGAATATAAAATGTCCCGAACATAAAACAGACATGATAAAAAAAATACTTCTTGATAAAAAAACTGTTGTTTATTCATGTCCAAAATGCGATATAAAATATTGTCTGACTATAGA
>Ga0265293_10006268_pt1 | contig 19180 bp, 22 predicted proteins | sample Munlanlewell138R_FD_192505 | JGI IMG/M metagenome (GOLD analysis project Ga0265293, IMG submission 192505) | Leachate microbial communities from a municipal landfill in Southern Ontario, Canada - Leachate well 138R | ecosystem: Engineered > Solid waste > Landfill > Unclassified | place: Canada... | reverse complement strand
TTTTCCAGCAAACCCCAAAATACGGGAGCCATGGCTCCTTTTTTGAATTTTTGTCCGGGGATAATGCGTACGCGGTTATCGGGACCACAATCTGTGTGGGAATTGAGTACACTTCCGTCTGCCGTGGCTTTCATGCCCGCTACCACAACGGTGCAGGCAGAACTGTTATACCATAAAGAAGAAAGAAAGAGAAGAGAAAAAACAAGAACAATTCTTTTCATAACAAGTAGTATATGTGTTTAAAAATGGGATTAACAAAAATAGTCAAATTCAGCGATTTTTGTAATTAAGCAGTACAAGTATGTAAATCATCACCAAACCCTTTTGTCTCTCTCGCATCCTGTCCCCAATAAAACCACACAAAGTGATAGTAACAAAGTGATAGTTGTTGTTTGTTTTAACTTTTTTGTTTTCATAGTTTAATCTCTCATAAAAACGCATATTTTTTCACTTTAGCGTTTTGAATTTTTGATTTGCAGAAAATTACAATTAAGCATGCCTATTCTGTTTTGTGTATTAAACAAAAAACGCCTATTTTTGTTCAACGGATAAAACAAAATGCACAATGATTAGCAAAGATTTATTAAAAACAGTGCTTGCCGATGCACGCGAAGAGGTTGCGAAATACAGAGTTATTCCAAGAGAATTCCAATTTAAAGAGTATGGTAATTATGTGTTTACAGGAATCCGCAGGGCCGGTAAATCATTCCTGCTTTATCAGCAAATGCAGGAGTTGCTGAGAAGTGGCACAGGATGGGACCAGATTGTCTTTGTCAATTTTGAAGATGAACGTCTCATAGGTATGAAAACTACCGATTTGAACTTATTACTGGAAATTCACTTAGAACTTTATGGTAAAAAACCAATTTTATTTTTAGATGAAATTCAGAATGTTGCAGGCTGGGAAACATTTGCACGCAGATTAGCCGATACCGGGCATAAGGTTTATATAACCGGAAGCAATGCCAAAATGCTAAGCACGGATATTCAAACAACACTGGGAGGCAGGTTTGTTTCTGTAGAAGTGTATCCCTATAGTTTCAAAGAGTTTTTAGTTGCCAATGGAGTCAGCTATAACGAAAAAGTGCCTATGTCAACAGAGACGAAATCCAGACTCATGAAGCAGTTCCAAGATTATTTCTTTTTTGGAGGATTCCCGGAAGGAGTTCACTTTGCCGTTAAACGGAATTATCTATCCGGTATATATCAAAAAGTTTTTTTGGGCGATATAATAGCTCGTAATACTATTTCTAACAGCTTTGCATTACGAGTGATGTTTAAAAAAATTGCAGAAAGCGTTGGACAACCCTTGTCTTTTAACCGAGTTGCGAATATTGTTTCTTCAACAGGAGCAAAAGTAACCACAAATACAATCATCAACTACCTGGAATATGCTAAAGATGCGTGGCTCTTACTTTCCATCCAAAATATTGCAGGCAAACTAGTTAATAAAGAGACCAATCCTAAATATTACTTCCTGGATAACGGACTGCTCAACCTTTTTTTGCTGGATGGCAATACTGCCTTGCTTGAAAACCTGGTTGCAGTTAATCTGATCAGAAAATATGGCAGGGAAGATGCCGTTTTTTATTACCACAAAAATCACGAAATTGATTTTTATATTCCGGAAGCATCGTTGGCCATTCAGGTATGTTACAGGCTCGACAGCAGCCCGGATACGTACAAACGGGAAGTTGATGCTTTGAGAAAAATTACTAAAGTGTTGGATTGTAAAAGATTAATCATTGTAACAAAAGATCAGGAACAGACTCTGGAAGTAGATGGCCGCATTATTGAGGTTATTCCTATCTGGAAGTGGCTGCTGGGTTATTTTGATTAACCCTTCATTTGAGAAAAATCCCCGATTGTTTTCTTACATATCGCGTGCCCGTCTTTTCTGCTATACAGTTGTTAAAAAATCCTTGTATGCGCTGTTACTAATTATTTCAACAGCTTTCTGATAGTCTTTTTTATTTACTTGAATGCTGACGTTTTCTATTGGATTAGACCCGAGATAGATACTTAAAACAGACGATGCCGGATTATCCGAAGCGAGCAACGAATAAATCTGAGAGTCTTCTAATAAAACCTGAATGTCTTCTGCTATTACCCTATCTGTTGTCTCAAGCAGTATAGTTAAATCGTTGTCCATTGTTTTTGTGTGAAGGTATGAAAATTTTATAGCATACGGATTTGTCTTCAAACGGGCTCTATGGCCTGTAGAATTTCTGCTTTGGGTTTGTAGGCCTGAGGCGCTTCATAAATGTCAGATTCATTTGCATTAAGCCAAACCTGTGGTTCGTCCATTTGTTATACTACCTCTTTTCTCTTTGAAGCGATTTTTGTAATTTAGCAGGACAATCATGAAAAAATTCCTGTGGATACTGCTTGGCTTGTTGCTGCTGGTTTCCTGCAATACGGCAATCAGGCAGCATGTAATGCAAGCTCGTCTGGCTAATCTGGACAGCCTGCTCAGCCACGTGCCCCGGGTTGTCCTGGATAGTTTGGAACAAATGGATGTATCTGAGTGTCCCGGGGAAGTGCAGTCTTATTACAATTTGTTGCTGACCATAGCCAGGGATAAATCTTATGTGGATTTCACGGACGATTCCATAATATCATTAGCAGCGGAATGGTACAGGAACGGCAAAGATCCCGAAAACCTTGCCCGCTCCCTGATTTACCTGGGGATTGTCCGTTATGGGCTCAATCCCATGGACACATTGCCATATGTCCATTTGAGGGAAGCTGAACAGGTTATAAAGACCCATGCCATAGAAAACCAGACTCTGCAGGTGCTTCTGTATGGGTATTTGGGGGACATCAACCTTAGGAACAGAAATTATCCTGAATCTGAGGTCTGTTATGAAAAGGGGCTGGAGGCTGGTAAAAAGGCAGGGAATTACAGAAATTATGTTTTAGCTTTTATTAACCTGTTTTACGCTAAAATGTATGTAGGCAAAACAGAAGAAGCTGAAGATATAGTGCTGCAAATTAATGCTTTGGACTCTATTCCCGATGAATTAATACCATCTGTAAAAAAGGTAAACGCATTCTTTTACCAGACAGGTCCAACTTTCAAAGAAGCCATCATACACTCTGTGAGTGATTCTCTCAAAGGAATGTATGACACCGATAAACCGGGAGTTTTATTTAATATTTCTCAATTTTATATGAAATTGAACCGCCTGGATAGCGCAGTTATATATGGGGAAGCCTGCCTGAACGCAATTGTAGATTCCATGAATCTGGACAATTATCTGTATTATAAGCATTTGGCCAATCTGTATGCATTGACCGGGGAATACAAAGAATCTTCCAAAAATTACAAAAAAGCTCTGGAGTCGTTTAATACCTATCATACTGTAGTTAATGAAAAACGGATTCTGGAACTTGAGAAAAAATACAATATTGCAGCGGCTCAACAGGCGTTACTTAAAGAAAAATTGAAGCAAAGGACTTATGTGATTTTTTCTGTTATTCTTTTTGCCATTGTCATCGTATCAATAATTGGGCTATTCTACTGGAAACATACAGCTGTTCAAAGCAAACAGCTTGAAATTGTTAAACAACAAAAGATAGATCAACTCAATTTTTTCTTAGAAGTATTCAATAATACAACAGGTATTTTTCCGGGGTTACTTGAAGAGATTTACCAGTTAGCACTTAAAAGCCGGCAATCCTGTCCGAAAATGTATAACGATCTTATTGCATGTCTTGATAAAGTCAAGAGAGACTATAAGAGCTCCTTTTCTGCCACTGCACAACAAGACTTTTTAAAGGGAATTTTCAACTCAGAAGGCCTGCAGATACAGGTCAGTGACCGGGAAAAGATCATCTATGTATTGTCAGAAAGTGGTTTCACCAATGAATTGATAGCCGGTTTGTTAAACGTATCGGAAGATAATATCCGTTCCAGCGTATCCAAAATCAAACGTAAAATGGGAGCAAATAACAGAGTTTGAACGCCGGAAGGCGAAACTTTTTTTTTGTAACCTGCTGATTTAATTTTTATTAACTCTGTTTTTACCGAAACTTTTTTCTCCGTTATTGATTTTCAGTGATTTAATTAATAAGTTTACTAAAAATCGAAATGAAAATGAAAAAAAAATTTGTCGTTTTAGTTTTTTCAATGGGTATCCTGCTTTCATGTTCAAAAATTCCTGAAATGAAAGTGGACATAGACAGAGAATCTTTTGAAAAAGAATATGCAGCATGGGAAGCCCAGAATATTGAAAATTATGTGTTCACTTTTGATTATATGAGTAGTGACATCGGCCCCAATGGCCCTGCAACCATACGTGTCCAAGATGGCGTATCATCGATTCTTGAAAATCAAACTCCAAACAGAATTCCGATGGTTCAGAGCATCGGAGAACTTTTTGATTATATTGGGAGAACATTGGAGAATCTTGAAAGATCAATAGAAGATAATGATAATAATAAAAAATATCCCATAAAATCAATAATCTTAAAAGTTACTTATAATCCACAATACCATTATCCTGAAAAAGTGAAATACGCTGCCAGTCATTATACTAAAAAGAATGCCAAGGTACCCCCGGGACTTAACTCGTCTTCTGAATTAAACATAACAGAGTTCATTCCATAAAGCCAAATCATTCTTTGGAAGGTATTCTCAGAAAGAACTACGCTGTCGCCCCGGGTAGGTGTTATGATTTCGCTCCGGTGTAATCTGGATTTTGGCAAAAAAGGCCTGCGGGTGGAACGGGGAACATCAGACAGAGAAGCACAAAATCGAATAGGTGACTCGTGATGAATATGTTGTGTGTTATGATAAAGTTTCTCAGATGCTTTCTTACATATCTTCTAAAGTCAAGCATATCATCTCAACTTGGTACCTGGGTAGCAACTTTTTCTTTAGATGGTCAACTTTACTTCAGCTGCTACAGTACGATTCTTTTCTAACATCAGGTTTTTACGACTCTGGAAAATAGCAGGATTTGGACGCTAAGAGGCGAAACTTTTGAAATGTAACTTTTTGATTTAGTTTGCACTAACCCTGTTTTTACCGAAACTTTTTCTTGAAGAGTTGAATGCTTTTTACTTAATAAGTAATATTGTTAAAAAATTAATATGAAACTCGTAGAACATATTATCAAATCTTCTCTTTTTTTATTTGCGCTATTATTAACTGGTTCGTGTAACTTAATAGAACCGACAAATTATTGTACTGAAAAACGGATAATTGAATCAGAAAATAGCGTGGAAGAATCAGAAGCATTAGCATCTGCAATAAACTTTATAACTTCATTCGCAAAAGAAGGAACCTCAACTAAGAGTGAAGAAGACTATGTACTTCATAATGTAGAGTATCTGTATTCTGAATCAGTTTCTACAAAAATAGAACATAAATTACCTATATGCTATCTTTTTAATTTTAAGGATAATAAAGGATATGTGCTAATTTCTGCAGTTAAAAGAACAAAAGATTTAGTTTTTTTAGTGTCAGAAAAGGGAAACCTTTCATTTGACAATATTGCAGGTAGTCAATATGAACTAATTTTAGATTTAGTTAATGAGTATCAGAAAAGAGCAATTTCTAAAGCAGGTAATCAAACAAAAGCAGGTAGCTATTTAATCGTTGAAACAATTATTTCAACGGTCACAAAAGGACCTCTCCTTGATACTCAGTGGAATCAGGGTTATCCATATAATATAGTCGGGGCTGGGTTACTAGGATGTACAACAATTGCAATGGGTCAAACACTAGCTTATTACGAGAAACCCTCAGTGATTACAATCGAGGGAAATAACCATAACGTTGATTGGGATATAATTATTAATCAGACCTATCCTATTGAAAACCCTTCGTTCACATGGCAATGGGAGGTGTCTTCTTTTTTATACCAATTGAGAACATTAATTGGAGTTAATAGCTATGGCGGGGCAAATGCTCTTCAACTTTGTAATGCATATACTGCACTTGGTGCAAATTTTTCATTTCATAATAATTATTCTAATAATCATATACTTTATTCTATTAATACAGATAAACCGGTAAATATCTTCGGATGGACTGGTCCAGGAACAAATGATGATGGTCATTGCTGGATAATAGATGGCTACAAATACTTAACCGTAGATGTTGCTACATATGATGAAGATGGAAATCCTGTAGAAAACACTATCCCAAATAACGACTATAACTATACCTCGTATCGCAGGTATTGGCACTGCAACTTTGGGTGGGGAGGCACGTATGATGGCTATTCTTCAATGTGCTATATGGATAATTATATTGATGGTTCTCATTTTATTTATATTTTTAGTTCTATATTTGATACACCACCTGCCTCATATAACTATGATATTTTTATTATATATAATATTTCTTTATAAAGAATTATGGTTTAATTATCTTTATTCATTGAGCTGTACAAATTGTAAATGAACATGCGATGAAAAATATTCTCTCTGTTTTTTTGTGTGTCATCGCTTTTTTTGTGATTAACGGTTGTATTGATATATTGTCTTCGAAGTCTGTTAATCCCCAAACTGTTATTGTCAATTGCCTTTTGATTGATAGCGAAACTCAGGTTTTATCACTAAAATTAACCGGCAATGTTGAAGATGAAGTAGCAGGATCAGCTGTTACAGATGCTATGGCGTTCCTATATGATGACTCCGGGAATAAGCTCTTAGTGGGACAGTTTGTTCATCAGGGATCGGGATTATATCATCTGGATTATCGGCCAATTCCGAATCACCACTATCTTTTGGAGGTAACTACATCACAACAGAATGTAATCATAGCGCGTACGAAAATGCCAGAGACTCCACCAATTCTTCCAATATCTACAGCCAGGATATCGGCTGCTTTAAAAAATAATTCCAAAGATGGATTTATTCCGGACTTTACATACAATGATGTAAGTTCTAAATTTGAAGCTAAATTTTATTATAAAGAACAATCTTTATTGCCCCTAACCATAATGACCTGTGTCCTTACAAGTGATCAAATTAGTAATCAGACTTTTACAGGTATTCCAGGTAATTACATAATGCTTCCTACTATGAATGCTTATGCAGTCTGGATAGGAGGAGCTGCTGATAAAATTATTCCATTCGACTATTCAGATGACAGGTATTGGTTTTATTTCAAAATTAATGAGGAGCACAGAGTCTATCCGGAAGGAGAGCGTCCGGTACCCGCTTATTTGCCTGAGTTTACCTGTTCTGCTTTGGATACGACTCTAATGACTGCTTTCTGTTTTAGGAGTATATCTGCTGAATACGATATGTATATTGCAAGTGTTAAGGAAAAAGCATGGACTTTTCAAGATCCGACAGGTCTTTCAGCAATGTTTGATATTAGTAATATTTATACCAATGTATCCGGGGGGCTTGGATTATTTGCTGCATACTCAGATATCTATTGCTTTTATAAAGGCTCCCGGTTTGTAAACTTTTATAGCACTTACACAGATGAATGCGTTGTAAGGGAAGATATTACTTCTTATATAATGTCTTTTGACTGGTCAAAAAATAATACTGCACCCTATTCTTATACTCCTATACAAGATTACATTCAATGGTTAGAATTAAATCCATAATAATCTTTGTTTTATGTATCGCTTTCTCTTTGGAAATGCACTCCCAGATTATTTTGGATTCCATTGTGATTACAGCAGAACGACCACGTGCAGGCGCGCTGATCTATACTCCTGACTTTACTAAAAAGATGATCTCCCTTACAGGAGAGAACGATCCAATAAAATTTCTTTTTTTTCAGACCGGAGTTTCAACGGGAGTAGAAGGAACTTCTTCCTTGTTTGTACGTGGTGGAAATAACGGAAATAACCGAATTGAACTAGATGGTGTTCCCCTGTTCGATTCCGGACACTTAATGGGTTTGATATCATCTTTGCCGGCAGATATCATAAGTGAGATCACATCTCAAAAAGGTGGATTGCCTGCATCGCGAGGTGATTTTACGTCATCATTAACACGTATTTCTACCAAGACCTTGCCAGAGGGGCATTCGGTTACTATTTCTCCTTTTTTTGCGGGAGCATTTTCCTCGGGATATATTTTAAAACAAAAGAAAATATCCTATCTGGCGGCAGGTCGTTATTCACCATTAGGATTATTATGGAAGGGTGTTAAAGCTGTAGGAATAGCAGATAATATTGACCTTAAGCCTGTATCGGGTGATTTGTTTTTGAAATTTAATGTTCCTTTTTCATCTAAGAATAATCTTAGTGCAGGAATATACTACAGCCATGACCATGTTTCACAGAAAGACAGAAATGTAAATATGGCTGTAAAATGGGGTACACGTTTTGCGTACGGTACTTGGGACTTTAAACCGTATCACTGGCTAAGTTTTGAGAGCAAAGCTTACTTTCATAAGTATCATAGTGCTCAAAGTCAGTTCTCTTATTTGGAAAATATCTGGGAAAAACTTTTATCTATAGATGAAGAAATAGGTGAATTCTCTATAGGAGTAAAAGGAGAGGTCAATTATAAAAACTTTACTTTGATTACTGGTTTTGAGCATAAAGAACGGGAGTTTGACTGTGCCGGCACCTTAGTCAGAAAGAAATCTTCAGATAATGCAACAGCAGTATATGCCCATCTGTATTATGTAAACAGGTTTCTTTCAATAAACGCAGGAATGAGGTACACTCATTTCTTGAAAGGGATGAATGATTACCACGTAGCTATTTCAGGAAATCCGACAAATAATTTTGGGATTGAATTGACATATGATAAAATACATCAAATGACCCATTTAGCAGAAGGAGGACTTGTTGCATGGCGGGATTTTATAATTCCTGCCTATGACTTGTTACCTCCGGAACTGTGTACGCAATACTATATGGGAGGATATTACTCGGGTACTGTATCCAGGACAATCTTCAAAGTAACTCTCGGGGCTTACTATAAGAAAATGGAAAACGTGACTTCTTTTTCAAGAGCTGCAGACCTTTTTTTTACTTATTTTAATAACTGGCACGATGTGCTGAAGATAGGCAGAGGTACAAGCAAAGGTTTTGAATGTTCATTTAGTGTGACATCCTTTAAGTTTACTGCCAATATAAACTATACACTTTCTAAAACCGACAGGATTTTTGAAGAAATCAATGATGGAAAATCTTTTCCATTCCAATACGACAGGCGTCATGTATTAAATGCTATAGGAAGTTTTTCTGTTCTGGAAAAAGCCGGGAAAAAACAGACTGCGAATATTAACATATCTTATACATCAGGAGGATATGCTACCTTACCTGTTGCCCGTTACGAAGCCACAGAGTTGCCTTTTATGGGTCAACTTGTAAACGATGGTTCATTAACGGAGATGACCCAGTATCACTTGCACTCACTACTACTTAATCCTTCTATAAATGGGTTCCATTTACCGGCTTATTTCAGGATTGATGTTGGATATAATTTTATGTGGAAAGGCAATAAAAGTGAAATAGAGCTAACTACAGGTATTGCCAATATTTTAAACAGACGTAATGCAAGTCTCATTTTTTACAGTAATGGATATTGGAGGCAACTAAGTGTAATTCCCATTATGCCAACTATAGGTATCAAGGTTTCTTTCTAAATTTTATCTCATACGGATTTGTCTTCTAAGGGGCTTTGAAGTTGTACATGGGCTGAAGAACAGCCAGCACTTCTGCCGTGGGCTCTATGGCCTGTAGAATTTCTGCTTTGGATTTGTAGGCCTGAGGCGCTTCGTCCAGTGTTTTTTTGCTTACCGATGTGGAATAGACGTTGTTCATAGATTGGACAAATTCGCGCATTTCCAGCAATTCCCTGGCTTTGGTGCGGCTTAAGATGCGGCCGGCTCCGTGCGGAGCCGAGTAATTCCAATCGGGGTTTCCCTTGCCTCGGCACAGGAGCGTTCCGTCACGCATGTTTAAGGGAACTACCAGCAGCTCTCCTTTTTGGGCACTTACGGCTCCTTTTCTGAGGATCCTGTTTTTGGTGTCTATGTAGTTGTGTGCGGTTTCGACTATTTTTTCACAAGTAAGGTTCATTTTCTCTGTGAGGGTTTGCAACATGACGTCTCTGTTGTGCGAGGCGTACCGCTGCGTTATTTCCATATCGTTCAGATAATCCTCAAACAGGGGGCCTTCCAGCCAGGCCAGATCGCGGTGTACGTAGTCTTTACCTGCTTCCTTCATGAGTTGCTGTGCTCGTTTCTGGTAATAGCTGCAAACGCCTACACCCAGGTTTCGGCTTCCCGAGTGGATAAACAAATAAAGTGTTCCTTCCGTATCTTTCTCTACTTCTATAAAATGGTTGCCGCCGCCCAGAGTGCCAATGGAATGGTACGCCCTGTTCAGGTCCACGTGTTTTGTGCATCGCAGCTTGCTGAAATCAAAAGGCAGTGGACTTGTCCTTTACGGAAAATCCGCTGGGAATGTATTTTTTAATGGCGTTGTCTAATTTGTGGAGGTCCAACCTGCTGTTCGCCTTGCTGCTGTTCGTCTTTCTGTGCCTCGGCCCGTCCGGCTTGATTTTAGCGACTGTTACGCCCACCTGGTTGGGGGTGAGTAGTGGTTTTGAAGAAAATGCGCTAACGTGCAAATATATAGCGAATTGTAGCAAGAAACACTCCGCTAGCACTCACTACCTTAATCGAGCCAATGTTTTTATGACCGCACTACATTTGAAAGAGACAAGTCAAGTAAAATAGTCAAATTCAGCGATTTTTGTAATTTAGCAGAACAATCACCAAAGACATAAAAAAACTATTTATGAAAAAAATTAAATATAACCTGGTTTTTTTCATCTTTTATTCTGTGTTTCTCACATCGGATATACTTTTCTCCGATAGACCTGCTTGGCGTGATGTGATTTCTGCGATTATAGTTTCACTTCTTATGGTCTTAGTGTTTTACTTATTTGATCGTCATAAAGAAAAAAAAGAGAGGAATAAACAGGAGTAATATATTCTGTATTTGTAGGAACGGACATTACTTGTTAAAATGTTCAATAAGCCGGCTGCGGAACGGGGAACATCAGACAGAGAAGCACAAAATCGAATAGGTGATCATGATGAATGTTCTGCTGTTATGTAAATTTTTTACATAAAAATCGAGATTAAGTCGATTATCTATGCAAAAAATTACTATTTTTGCATAGTAAACAATGTGAAATGGAATCATTAGAAGAATATGGTATTATTCCAATAGATTATGCCTCTCTTAGGGCAAGTTATCCCTCGCTCAGAGCCCTGAAAGATAAGATATGCGATTTGGAAAAAAAAGGTACACTAATCCGATTGAAACGTGGTTTGTATATTATTTCACCAACTGTTTCAAAAAAGGAAATATCTGTTGAATTGATTGCGAACCATCTTTATGGTCCCTCTTATGTTTCCAGGGAGAGTGCTCTCCGATTTTACGGTTTAATTCCCGAGAGAGTCTATAATACAGCTTCAATGACAATAAAAAGAAGACAAAGATTCAGGAATCACTTTGGACAATTTGATTACATATCTTGCCCACCCGGTTATTATTCAATAGGGATCCGACAGGTTATCCGCGACAAGTATGCTTTCTTGATTGCTTCTCCTGAAAAAGCCTTGTGTGACCAGATTGTATATACACCAAATTTACAGCTACGCTCAATTAAGGCACTTCAAATATATTTACAAGAAAACATACGACTTGATATGGATGAATTCTATAAAATGAATGTTTCAATATTTGAACAGTGTATGGGAGCGAATAAGAAAACACACATGATCAACCATATAATAAAATTATTGAAACAATGAATGTATTCGATCAGATGGTAGCCCGTTACGGTATTGAAGAAAATAAAAGAAATGCAACGTATGAAGTGATGCAAGAAATAATCCTAGCCGGACTTTATCGTGGCGGTTTTTTCAATAAAGCAGCATTTTACGGTGGTACCTGTTTGCGTATCTTTCATGGTATGAAACGCTTTTCGGAAGATATGGATTTTTCGTTGATCACTCCTGATGTTGGTTTCAACCTGGAAAACTATTTTTCTTCTATCATCCATGAATTTCAAGCTGCAGGCAAAGAAGTGGTTCTTTCAAAAAAAGATAAAGAAAATACCGCAGTGTTTGATTTAGAATTTAGGACGGAGAAAACAATCAAAATAAAGATTGAAGTGGATGTGGATCCCCCGATGAAATTCGATACCGAGCAGAAGTTGTTATTGCTCCCTTATTCTTTTATGACACGTTGTTTTGTTCTTCCCGATTTATTCGCCGGCAAAATACACGCTCTTGTTTACCGAAAATGGAAGCATCGAGTCAAAGGACGTGATTGGTACGATTTTGAATGGTACATCAGAAAGGGAATAAAGCTTAATTTTAATCACCTGCAGGAACGAATCAAGCAGTTTAATGGAATTGAAATGAATCGCAAACAATTTATAGATACATTAAAAGGACGGCTGGCCGATACAGATATAGAACTGGTTAGAAAAGATGTGTTGCCTTTTATTCAAAATCCCGAAGAGTTAGAAATATGGTCAACTGACTATTTTTTACAGTTGGCGGATAGGATGGAATTTCAGAATTAATGCCTTGCAAATCCTTTAGCGACTTATTGAACTTTGCACATCTTGATGAGCATTTTGTGGAATAATTGCTGAATGTGTTGTGCATTTTCAATCTGGTTGGAGATAAATCAAATATCGGAAATATGCGAGAGACCTTCTTTTTTAATCAAATGCGGGTAAATAATGAAATGATTTCTTCAAAAAAAGCTGATTTTGTAATTGATGGTTATCGCAATGTGATTCCACTTTGGGCTTTTGGATTGAATTATTAAGGGTAACAGTTACGACGGTAACAAAGACAGTTATTATTTATTATTGGATAAGAAAAAGTTTTCAGCGCTTTGAGTAAAATGTTTGCTTTATTCAAACAGCGCACTTAATTCGTACACCGGCAGTACTTTTATTGTTTTATTAGCGATGACAATAGTGTCATGCTGGTCAAGCGTTAGGATATATCCCTGCTCCATTTTGAAAAACTCCATTGCTTCTTTTATCCCTTCCACTTCTCGATGCATATTGTCATTATTGAGTTCACAGCATACCTGTATAAGGGTATGCGGAACCCCCTTGTGCATAACCACAAAATCGCACTCAGCGTTGTCTTTGTAGTAGTAAAGCTCAAAGTCAAGACGTCGCAGTTCCCAGAAAACCATGTTTTCCAATCTTCGTCCCCAGTCGGGAGTAAAAGAAGGAGAGATGGCAGCCTGTATGCCATTATCAATGAAATAAATTTTGCGGGGATTGACTTGCTGTACGCGATAGGAATAACTAAAGCGTGGCATAAGTTGTATAAGATAGCTTGCCTCTAAAAAGTTGAGATATCCAAGTATGGTATTGGTACTTTTAACGCCTGCCAGCGACTTGAGGTTATTGGCAGATATAAGGTTGCCTATGTTGGCTACAAGAAACATGAGTAGATGGCGTAGAGGGCGCTCGTCACGTATATTATGGCGTACGGCAATGTCTCTATATAGGATATCGTTAACGAGCAATTGTAGTATTTCAGTATAACCCGTCTGTATGTATTGAGGCATACCGCCTATTTCAAGGTAGCTGCGTAGTGATTGATTGTTGAATTCTAAATTTTTGTATGTGCAGTATTCGTTATAGGAGAAAGGGAACAATTCTTTCGTGATGTGGCGTCCGGTGAGTTTTGTACCCAGTTCACGGCTAAGCATAGAAGCATTGGAACCGGTAACAACTACGTGGTAGCCTTCGTCAAGTTTTCCACGTACATAGATCTCCCATCGGTCCAGGAACTGTATTTCATCAAAATAGAGAGTTTTAATATTCTTTTCCTCTATGATTTGGTCAAGCAGGCGTAAGTCATTGAACTCGAAATTGTATAGCCGTGGAGTGTCAAAATTAAGGTATAGCCAGTCGCTATTTTGTTGATTGATTAGTTGCGACAATAGAGTACTCTTACCGCAGCGACGTATGCCTGATATAATAAGCGCAAAATTATCTACAATTTGCAGCTCTTGTAACAGTTGGCGTGGGTGGCTTTCCAGGGTTTTTATTTTCTCACGTTGGTGAGCTATAACTGCCTTAAGTTCTGATAACAGTATCATAATACTCCTTCTTTGCCATCAAAGATAAGGGTTTGCATTGACAATGACAAATAGCTTGCATTGTAAATGATAGGAGTTAAATTGAGTGCGTTGCACTCGAGGATTAGTACGTCGCGTGAGTAGTCAAAAAATCGCTTAATCCGCAAACTTCTATATCTTTTTTATAGGAATAAGGTACCGGTACGGGTGCAATAATGTATGTTTTATCCGGTTTTGTAATTTCCAGAGCATTCCAAAAGCCTTTGGTTACCTGAGGTGCTGTTGATGCTTTGCACTCTATGGCTATTGTTGTGCTGCCTTTCTCAATAAGCAAATCTAATTCGTCTCCCGTAGCACTGCGATAAAAAGTAAACTTACAATCCCTTAATGATGACATGATGTTTTCAATTACAAAACCTTCCCATGATGCACCAAAAACAGGATGTCCCATAAGAGAATTAAAATCATCTATTTGGAGCAGTCTATGTAGCAGACCGCTGTCTCGCACATAGATTTTAGGAGACTTAACAAGACGTTTTTTAACGTTTTTTTCAAATGGAGGTAAAGAGCGGATAACAAAAGTTTGCTCCATCAGATCTATGTAGCGACGAACCGTTTGATAGGTTACTCCTAACGATTCACCTAACCTGGACGAATTCAGAAGTTGTCCCTGACTGTGTGCACACATCGTTAGCAAACGACGTAGTTGCAAGGCTGGAATTTGAAAGCCGAGCTGCGGAATGTCCCTTTCCACATATGTTCTAAGGAAGTTTTCTCTCCAAAGTATACTTCCCCGGTCTGATGTTGCCAGGTAACTATCCGGATACCCTCCACGAAGCCAAAAGGTATGTAAATCAAAAGGTGTGCTTTGTTCTGCTTCCGTAATTGTAAAGGGCGTGAGTTCAATAAGACCGATTCTTCCGGCTAACGATTCTGACGTTTTTTGAATAAGATCTTGGGAAGCAGATCCAAGTAAAATAAATCTTCCCGGGTGACGGTAACGGTCTATTTCGCTTCTGAGTACAGAAAACAGTTCGGGTGCTAATTGGATTTCGTCCAAACAAATGGTTACGTCCTGATTAGCCCGAAAGAATAACAAAGGCTCTTTGAGTTTATTCAGATCTTCTAAATTTTGGAGGTCTAAATATAAATAAGCATCTGAATTCTGATAGAGCATTTTTATCAAAGTGGATTTCCCGCATTGTCTGGGTCCTAAAATGGCAACGGCGGGGAATATGCTTAGGTTCTCTTTGACAAAAGATTCTATACTTCTACTCAGCAAATCGTGCATATCATAAATAAGATTTCTATTTTGCACAAATGTAGGGGTTTTATTTAAAATCACCAAATATTGAGTAGTTTTGCTCAAAGCACTGAGTAAAACTACTCACCGGAGGGATTACTTATGATGAATTGTTTTAAGTACAACATGCTGAAAATTTGCATATTATGAAGACAAAAACTTTTATATGCCCCAACTGTAGTCATAAACAGAAATTTCATCACGTTATAACAGGGGGGACTTTATCACAATGGAAGTGCCCTAATTGCAACAGTACCATCAAAGTAGATGCCGCTATGAGTATTCCTACTTCTTTAGCTTTGGTGTTTGGTCTGATTATTATTCTAAATTGGGTTAACCCTCCCATTTGGGGCGGCTTGCTGATTTTTGCAGTGTATGCTCCGCTGGCATTGATTCTGTATTATAAAACGGTAAGGCTTAAGTTATAAGCCAATGTAGTTTCCAAATAGGCACAAGCAATGAATGCACCAACAGCAGGACCTATTCCTTCAATTCCTGATAAAAGGGATGTTTTGTTTGTGCGGCAACTCGTTTGTTTTTTTCATCATCTGTTTAAGAAGTTCCTTCTAGTGTTATACATTAGTAAGTAGCCACGTTTATTAGCCGGGCTTAAAAATGAACGATTTGCCAGAGTCTCTACTAATGGCTGTTGTTTTAAGAAAGGATTCAGCAATTTCTCGATTCTAGGTTCAATAACCCCCATTCTTTTAGCTAATTCAATGAAATCGGCTTTTGAGGGGTGTCTAACACTATCTGCAAATAGACCTTTATCTAATGCAAAATCAGAATCGTCCACATGTAGTCTTGTATTGATTAAATCATAAGCCGGGCTGAGTAAGTAATCGCCTTGTGAGGATTCCAATAAAGAGAAATTTTTTAAGTGTGCATCGCCATTTGAGAATAGAAAATTGAAGACAACCAATGAGAAATATTTCTCTATTTCTATTTTCCATGCCGGAACAAATTTCTGTATGAGTCTGCCAATCTCTTCATAGCTGTATTCATATTTAAAATTAGCCCCTGCGTTGTCTGTGGTTTTACCGGCCAGGGTTGCCAGATCTTCTTTTCCCCATTTGCCTCCATCTTTTTTCACATCAAATCGTTTTGTGATGTACGCAGGTGAACCGTCTTTAAAAAATATCAAGGCATTTTCGGCCGTATGTATCCCATAAATTTGCTTTGCAATTTGCATGGTTAGATGCTCGTTTGCCGGAACCTGATCAACTTTTTTTAAATCTCTTGGTATGGGTTTAAGAATATACGTCCCCTGTTCCCCTTCTTTGGTCAAGCGTAACGTGTTTTTTTCAAGAATAAAACTTAACTTCTCCTGAACGCCCGATATAGATATACGTTTACGGTTTTCCAAAAACAGCTCTGCTACTTCTTCGCTATGCTGCGGATATTCATAAGGTAATATATGACTTACCTTTCTGCCATTAAACATATTTCGCAAACAGCTTGGACTATAAGTTGTGTGGCCTTCGGCTAATGTTCCCGGGCAGTATTTTATTTCATTCGGGTTCATTTTGCGGGTATTGGTTTTACTGTAACTGCTCCAATGGTATCGATTTGTGCTGTTGCCATTAGCAATCCAAAACTATCATCTTCATCAATATGTAAATGAGTGCTTTGTAATTTTCTGTTTACTCCTTCGCTAAGCATGTTAAAGAAGAATGGGAACAAAAACTCACTTCTGTATTCCTTTTTTGTTTTAGGAAGCGTTAAGCTGATGGCCGGTTTGCTTACGTCTGTAAAGTAATTGTCATCATATCTAAATACGAATTGATGACGACTTTCTTCTGTCAGTGTTCCTGCCAATATGCCGCTACGATATACCTCTACTGCTCTCATTTACACTCTTTATGATGTTTTTTTCACTTCTAGCTTGAGTTCCATTCCTAAAACATCAGCTAATTTGTTTAACACACGTAATGAAGGATTGGTTTGCCCTCGTTCCAATTTATAGAGGGTGTTAATACTGATTCCCGCCAACTCAGCTAAGTGAGCTTGCGTTATGCTTAACTCTTCTCTCCTTTCTTTTATTGTTTTCCCAAGTGGCTTGACTAACATTATAATGTGATTTTGACAACAAATATAGATTTAAATGTCAAAACAAACAACAAAATCACATTAAAGTGTGATTATTAGGGAGTGGAACCAAATTTTACATTTGGCAATCCTACTAAAGCCCTTAAGAATCCATGAATAATGGCCAGGGGTAAAAGCAAAAAGCCTAAGAGAAGCATAGCCAGTTCGTAGAACAAGGTGCTGCCCTTGTATTTTTTGCCTTTAAGTCTTGAAAGAAATGCACTAAAGGGGATTCCGTACATGTTTCCGGCAATCATGGTCTGGCATGCGGCAAGAATAATCAGGGCTTCTTTTTGGCCATATTCTTCCACAATAGATTCATAAGTGCTTTTTTGAGGGATGCCTCTAGAATCGGCAAAGTGTTGAGCAAACAGGATGGCTTTTGCCTCTTCCACTACAATAAAATCACTTCCTCCACTTAAGAAGCTATTGATTTCCTCATTACTCATACCTTGTTCCAGCGCCATTTGTGTATGTTGATAAGAACAGGCAGCGCAACCGTTCACCTGAGTAACAGCCAATTGTAACCGCTTGATGAAATTGGGGTCGACCAGATTGGTTTTGTTGTTACCTATCAATTTTGATACGGCTCTTGGAGCAAAAACAAAGGAGCGGTACAGCTCCCATAATGTAAATTTGCGTTTATACTCATTGGTTAAAAGTACTGAATCTGAAAGGCTTCCTTTTTTTGTCATGTCTGTGTGATTTTGGTTGCAAGATGCAATATTTATACCAATTAAAATACTACCTTAGTACATATGAAATGTAACATCCAATACGCCTCGGACCTTCATTTAGAATTCCCTGCCAATAAGGAGTACTTAAGGCAGCATCCATTACAACCGGTAGGGGATGTATTGGTGTTGACCGGCGACATTGTGCCTTTTGCGGTAATGGACAAGCACAAAGATTTTTTCTCTTACGTGAGTGACCATTTTGAAACAACTTATTGGGTGCCGGGCAATCATGAGTACTACCACTCTGACATTACTCAAAAGAGCGGTGTGTTGTTTGAACCCATCCGTAGCAATGTGTTTATAGTAAACAACACAACCGCAATCCATAGAGGTGTAAAGCTTCTTTTTTCAACACTTTGGAGCAGCATTAGCCCGGGTTATCAATGGCAGATAGAAAGAGGACTGAATGATTTTCGTTTAATCCGACACAAAGAATTTCGCTTTTCAGTAGAACGTTTTAACCAATTGTACAAAGAGAGTCTGGCATTTATTAAAGCCGAGGTAAAAGCCGAGAAGGATGAAAAAACGGCTGTTTTTACGCACCATTGCCCTACGTTTTTCAATTACCCCCGGCAATACAAAGGCAGTGTGCTGAACGAGGCATTTGCTGTTGAACTGTTTGATTTGATTGAAGCATCGGATATTGCCTATTGGGTATTTGGGCATCATCATATTAACGTCCCGGAATTTAGCATTGGCAACACCCGGCTTGTTACCAACCAGTTGGGATATGTACACATGGGAGAGCACGATCTGTTTGATACAAAAAAAGTTATAGAACTATAAAGTTCGGTAAAATATTCAACGTAATGAATAAATTACCCGTAATATCTTCAATTGATTGAATAATTTGCTATATTTGCTGTGTGAAAATAATAATAGTATGCTACCACGTGAATTAGAAAATAAAATATTATCTGATATTAAACCGCAAAAAGTTGTATTGCTATTGGGTGCACGACGTGTAGGGAAGACTGTAC
>Ga0265293_10006266_pt1 | contig 19182 bp, 35 predicted proteins | sample Munlanlewell138R_FD_192505 | JGI IMG/M metagenome (GOLD analysis project Ga0265293, IMG submission 192505) | Leachate microbial communities from a municipal landfill in Southern Ontario, Canada - Leachate well 138R | ecosystem: Engineered > Solid waste > Landfill > Unclassified | place: Canada... | reverse complement strand
CACGATTCCGAGGAAATGTACGTTAAAGTTGATTTATGCTCCAACGTTGAATGGACTGCGACAAGCAGTGAGGAATGGCTGAAAGTGGCTACTCAATTATATTGGACAGCTATGGATACCTTTAATCTTGTTATGACTACATACGTTTCTTACAATCCGTATAGTGGACTTGCTCCTGACATTGGAGCATTTGAATACCTCGACGTTATGGTAGCAGGGCAAGACAGCGCATTTTTGTATCTCATAGCAGAGGAAAACATAGGAGAACACCGAACCGCCGTTGTTTCAGTACAAGGGGAAGGAGTACCAGGGTATAGTCAAATAGTAGTAAATCAATATGGGACAGGCGAGGGAGTGCCGGGGTATAGTCAAATAGTAGTAAATCAATATGGGACAGGCGAGGGAATGGATGAACCAAAAGGCAAAAGGGATTCAAAAGTATTTAAAATGGGTAGGAAACTATATATTGATAGGCAAACTGGAAAGTAATTATTACAGATGAGCGACCAGAGGATGATTGAAAATATAAGAAATGGGGATGAAAGAGGTTACACTGTCCTTTTTGAAAGACACTGGTGGAGGGTGTTCAATTATATTTCTTGTATTGTATGGAATAAATTGGATGCAGAAGATTTGACAATGATAACATTTGATAAGGCTTTTAGGAAATTGGACACGTGGAGGGATACGGGAACGTTTACTACGTGGTTAATTCAAATAGCAAAATACACAGCGTATGACTTTATAGCAGCTCAGAGGATAAGAATACAGGCGACGGAGGATATTAGCAATTATAGGTCGCTACAAGATAAGGGATATTCCCCTTACCAAATAGCCGTTAAAAATGAACTTGACAGATTGTTAAGAGGGGAAATAAGAAAACTGCCGAAGAAGAGCAGGGCAGTCATGGAATTAAGTTATGAAGGATACGATAATGAGGAAATAGCAAAGCAGCTTAGTATGATGCACGGGAATGTAAGATGTATTATTTCTCGTGCGAGGAACAAAATGGAACCAATAAAAAGAATTGTATATGAAGGTGGTGTGCGGGTTAGTGTTGCTTAGTATGATTTCCGGAATAGATTACCGGGATGATCTCCTTCCAGTCAGGGACCAGGGAGTAAGGGGGAATTGCCTTGCTTATTCCGCTGCTGCAATGATGGAATGGAGGGATTACAAAACAACTGGAAAGAAAACGTATTTCGACCCTGCGCAGATATACAATAAGAGGAAGAACCCTGAGAAGTTAGTTATGGGGGATATTGAACGAATATTAAATGTTAAGTGTGTTTCAATAAAAACTGTTGAGGAATTGAAAGAAACGTTACTCAATGACGGTCCTTGCATTATTAACTTCCAAACCTATAACCGGACTTCGAGTATGTGGAAGCCTCTTGATAGTAATTTAGTCACTGGGTTTCATTCAATGTTGGTAGTAGGATACGATAATGATGGATTTATATTGCGTAATTCGTGGGGTGCACGATGGGGAGATAATGGGTATTGTGTATTTCCTTACGAAGATTGGAAATGGAAGTGGGATGTTTTAAAATGTATTTGTTATGACAATATCAAAAAATAAAGAAATTGTGTTGCCTGTTTGGTTGGTATCCATTCTGGCATCAATCTTGGTTGCAGTATTCACAGCGTGGGGAATTGCATCAGCGAAGGCTGCAACATTGGAAGTTAAGGCTCAAACAAATGAGCGGGATATTAAAGAGTTGAAAAGTACCAAAGTTAATCGAGGAGAATTCGACCTTGTATTAGAAAAACTTAACACTATTGAGCGGAAGCTCGACAGAGTAGAAAGGGAAAAATGATGGTCATTTTAGACAATGGGCATGGACACACGACTCCGGGCAAGCGTTCACCTATCTGGGAGGATGGTACACAACTGTTTGAATGGGAATTTGCCCGTGATATAGTTAAGCGTGTTCACGCAGGGCTTCAGCGTTTAAGTATTGATAGTATAATACTGGTTCCAGAAGCTGCGGACGTGCGAATAAAAACAAGAGCAAACCGGACAAATGAACTATATAGGAAGTATCCAAACTCCTTTCTAATCAGCGTGCATGGTAATTGGCATAAAGACCCAAGATCAAATGGTTGGGAGGTATTTGTTTATACTGATCGAACAAGGAGCAAGAATCTCGCAGAAGGTTTTTTCAAAGCTGCTATGAAGCATTTGCCAGAATTTAAAATGAGGCAAGGAAATGGAACAGTTTATAAGATTGAAAACTTTGGTATTTTAAGGGATACAAATTGTCCTGCTATATTAACTGAAAACTTATTTTATTCAAACAGGGAAGAATGCAGGTTTATGTTATCTGATGAAGGGCAGGAAAGGATTGCAAAATTGCACGTTGAAGGAATATTAAATTTTATACAATACAATTATGAAAAGGATTATTTTTGAACTTATAGACTGGCTTGTAATGGCCGGGATAGTTGCAACTTTAATATTATTAACTTATTCGAATTTGTTATGAAGAAAAAAGTATTGTTATTTTTTGGATTGCTCTTTGTGAGCATCGGGTTATTTGCTCAGGAAATTACACCTCCTGAATCGTGGACTGATATAGTTATCAACCTGAAGGGACTATTTGGCTCCTTTGTTGGGATTGCTGCTGTTACCACGTTTGCCGCAACGTTTTTCATCGGGCTTTTAAAAGTCGATAAAGGGTTCATCAAACAGCTTGTGGCGTGGGGCGTAGGCATTATTCTTGTCGTTGTGGCATCTCTTGTTAAGTTTGGCTATGCGGCTGATCTTCCCCTGGGGATTGCTGTTCTGCATGGATTCGCTGCCGGACTTGCATCAAACGGGATTGCTGATGTTCCGTTTTTAAAGGACTTTTTGGATGTTATCGAAGGATTATTTGAGAAAAAAGAAGAAAAAGAGGAATGAACACTTCCGTCAGATTAAACATTGCTCTTGCCATTCTTACCATGGGATGTTTCGCTGTTATTTTCTTTTCCGGAAGACAGATTGAAAAACGGGATGTGGAAATTGACAGACTGATCAGGAACCAATATGAGTTAATGGCTGCCAACGAACAGCAAACCACGCTTATCTTAAAGCAAAAAGAATTATCGGGGAAATACCTGTCTGAAAGAGATAGTCTCGCAAAACTGCTTAAAATACGTCCTAAAGAGGTTATAAAATATATTGACCGTGTTTTGATAGAAAAAATAACCGATACAGTTGAGGTTGAGTCATCAATTATTAATGAAATGCAATGGAAACTGTATGATGGTGGTCAGTGTTGGAAGTGGAAAGCAGATGCAGAACTAAATGATCTTGATCTGATAGTTAACAGAACTGATTTTGAATATAAAAATCAGATCGTGGATGTTTTTTGGTGGGAACGGCAGGGTAAATTTTTATGGTGGAAAGTTGGCAGGAAGCAATATTATCATAAAACAATTCCTGAGTGTGGAGAAGTGATGACAAAAAGTATTGAAATCATAAAGAAGTAATTTTTTATTAACAGGTATTCAATATAATTTCAATAAGTGATCGGGATCGGAATAAATATTCAGCAGGGAGGGGAAGAACCTCCTGCTTATGACGCCGATGTACAGGCGTGGCTTGATCTTATCACAGATAAACCTTCTGCCACGCAAAACGACTATGTCAACACGATGATTAAGGACATGAAAGAAGGCTTGGGTATTGAAAGAATGTCAGACTGGGCAGATGTCTCTTATCATTTAGCAGCCGAAACAGCTGAAGCATCACTAAAGAATATGGTTAAAGATGCTCATCATGCGGTGGCAGTTAATAGTCCTGTTTTTACACCGCTCGAAGGTTGGCAGGGAGACGGGATAAGTAGCTATATTAATACAAATTATAATGCATCGGCACATGGAATTAATTATAAACAGGATGATGCAATGTATTTGAATTGTATTAATGTAGCCCCTGTCAGAACGACAAATATGTATCACATGAAAACGCTAGGAGCATCTCCTACGTTTTTACAACTCAGACCTGCTCAAAATGTGTCCGGGGGTAATATAAATGGAAACACATCTGTTGTATATAGCTTGGGCTTGGCCCCTTCTGCTGGGTTTTGGTCGTTGAGAAGGAGCAGCAATACAGTATATAGGTCTGGATTGAATAAGAATTATAAAAATAATTCCCGAGATTCTGGCTCTCTTCTTAGTGCAACTTTTATTATTTGCAATTCTGACGCACAAGATGGATTAACAATCTTTGGAAAATATTTAAGCGATAATGAACTTAATATTGTTCAGGATGCATTTGAAGCGTTGATGGATAAAAATGGTAAAGGGGTTATCCCATGAGAAATTATATCATAATATCAAAAAAACAAGCTGATAAGGTCAGGGGCAGGCATGGGAAATACAGCGCATTGGAGCCTGTTGAGTTTCCTGACGGGCGTTATGGCATCCCAGCAAGGTGTATTGATGACCCTGAATTTGCTGACATAAAAGAAACGCTTGAGGAATACCAAAAAGGAGAGGTTCAGGAGATAAAAGACTTGAGAACAAGGAAGGAAAACATTGAAATTGAGGCAGGTGTTTCCTATTTGTATGAGAATTATGTAATACAGTCAGATAAAGACTATTGGACCGGACCTGAAACAATGGAAGAAACAGTGCAAATGGATGGAATGCCCTTGGCTAAGTGGTTAAGAGAAAACCCTAAAGCCAGTATAGATGATCTTGTAATACTTGATATGTATGAGGAATCAGAGATTGAAGCAGGAAAATATTACTTATCCGAGGATTACTGGGTTGTGTTATCAAAGGTAACAGAACGGGTGTCATTTGCAAGCGTAGATAAACTGTCTGAGTTGTCAGATAAGTTCGAGATCAGAAAAGACATCAGAACAGAGGTTGATAAGATGATTGATGAAAGGATAGCAAGAGAACAGGCTGAAAAAGAAAAAGAATCTGAAAAGGAACCTGAAAAAGAAATTGAAGAACCTGTTAAAGAACCTGAAATTATACCTGAACCGGAGAAACCGGAAGAGCCAGTTAAGCCTGTTGAGCCTGAACCGGAAGTCAAGCCGAGATTTATGGTCAGACTGTGGAATAAGATTAAAAGTATATTTAAATGACAATCGACAAAGCAAGCATATTCCTCATAAAAATCTTGAACCAAAATCAGGGTATAGACTCACAATACCTGCACCTAAGAAGTGGCAATATTGTTTACCGGAAAGGCATAAGGGGGGAATATTATATAATTGACTTCTCCGATGACGGCGGAAGAACCTGGGAGCTGGAAATTGTTAAACTGGATAAAGATGATGACAGTATTGTTTCACAAATTGATAAAGGAGTTGACGGATACAGACACATGATAAGAGGCAGGAATTATTGCATTGATACAGAACTTACAGAAATAGGATTTAACGGGGCTGAGGGCGTGGACTGGGTTAATGTATATGAAATAGCACATATAACAGGAGATAACATCACAATAACAGCCGATGAAGGATATTTGACAGCATCGGGAATAATTGAAATTAGGTAGTTTTCTTTTCATAGTTGTTTTGTTTTGGCCGGGTTTTAAGGTTTCCCGGCCTTTTTTATCCTTATTTAGTCTAAATATAAATTACACTTTTTATGAAAAATAGTTGCTGAAACATTTGGAATGTATACGAATGTATACTATATTTGTAATAAAAAAGTGAAACAATTAAAACCTTAAAAAGATGGAAATAAAAAACATTGAACACAAGAAAAGACTGCTAAAAGAAAATTACAGCCAAATGCCACAAAAAATAACCTTCAACGAATGGTTGGCCAGTGAACTTGCCCATGATCCCGGTGCGGGGCGTTGGTTGACAGATAATGATGATCTGGCAGACTTTGATCTTCCTGATGATGCATATGAATTGTTTGATGATGAAAAATCCAAAAAAGAAAATCGTTACGCATGGACTTACTAAAATTTATAGACCACATTGACCTTGCGTATTTTGACGGGGGGTCTTTTTGGGTGCTGTTTTATCATCCGGATGACAGCTCAATTGAATTAATCGGAAATGTCGAACATCACGGAATAATGATTCAGACTGATTACGACAGCGAACCCTATTTTAACGGCGGAGCTGTTGTTAATGTTGAAAGGATAATAACCTATGACAGCACCGGGGCAATTGTATCACATACCAATGAAAAAGAATTTGTAAAAAGATTATTTAATCTGGTAAATAATTGCTGAAATATTTGGATTGTAAACAAATGTTTACTATATTTACAGTAATAAACAATCAAAGACCTGAGAAAATGACACCAACAATCAAACAATTCAAAAAGACCTTCACAAATGGAGCCGGGAAAAAAGAAAGAAGATTTTATGAAATGTTTGGTGATATCTCTTTTGAAGAGGCTTATCCTAAATACATAAATTACCTTGTTGGCGTCATCGCAACCGCTGCTAAAATATCTGCATTTGAAAACAAACTTAGAGCAATGGGGGTAAGAGAAAATCAATCAAATATTTCTGAAAGCCGTTATTATACTTATGGTGGAATGAAATATAGGTTTTCAACTCATATACACCCGACAGGATCAATGACCTCTGATAGCTGTATTGATTTTGCCGCCAATCCTGAATTAATTCATAACATTATATAATAAAACCTGAAAAGATGAAAACACATCAAAATGTAATTATTGACAATGCCGCTGATCTGGATTATTCAGACCTGATGAATTCAGTAAGGGCAGAGCTTGAAACCAGGGGCATCACCGGCGAAGCTACCGGTATCATTGCTGATCTGATGGTCAGATACGATGAGGACGTAATTGAGGATAACGGACAGTTTTATCCTGAATCACAATATTCACACAATAACTAAAATTATGGAGCCTAAAGAAATCTTATCAGTCCGGGTTAAGCCGGAGACAATGAAAAGTATAAAAAACGCATCATTAAATAAAAGGGTGCGGGTAAGTGAACTGGTCAGAGATATTCTTGAGGAATATTTTGACAGGAATTGGAAAAGAAAACTTTTTAAACATTAAACCTTAAATTATGAGTAAACTTGTTAAAGTCAATGCTTCGGATTACGGCATTGAATCTACGAAAGCAAAAGAAATTGAAGCAATGTTCTCCCCGATGTTGGAGAAGATGAAAGAGCTGGAGGCTGAATATAATGATATTGTTCAGCAACCTATAACAGAACAACTTTGCGCTGAAGCCCGGCTACTGCGGCTGGAATACGTAAAAGTCCGGACAGGTACTGCCAAAATTCACAAAGAAATGAAAGATTTCTATCTTCGGGGTGGCAGGCTTGTTGACGGGTGGAAAAATGCACAATTGGCAGCATCGCAGGAAATAGAGGCTGTTTTGGCAAAGATTGAAAGGCACTATGAGATTTTGGAACAGGAACGTAAAGAAGCCCTGAAGGCCAAAAGGGAAGCCTTATTGCAGCCTTTTACAGACATTCTCCCTGCCGGGCTTGACACGATGGCAAATGATGTATTTGAAAACTATCTCACCGGAGTTAAAGTTGCTCATCAGGCTCGAATTGAAGCAGAGAAAAAAGCTGAAAAAGAACGACAGGAACAGGAGCGGAAAGACAAGTTGCACGCACAAAGAAAAGAATCAATCCTGCATCTCTGGAATTACCTGTCAGAGAATCAGCAAGTGTTACATTTCGGAAGCTTAACGCCGGATGAGTGGGCAGTCCTGGTTGATGGTGCCAATCAAAGAAAGAAAGCCTACGAAAAGGAGCAAGAACAGCTCCGCATCGAAAAAGAAAGGCTACAAAAAGAAGCCAGGGAGCGGGAAAAGCAGATCGAAGAGGAGCGAAAAAAAGCCCGCATTGAACGGGATAAAAGGGAATATGAATTAAGCCTTGAAAGGAAAAGAATAGCTGACCTGGAAGCAAAGCAAGCTGCGGAAGAAAAAGCAAGACAGGAAGCTATTGAGAAAGCTAAAAAGAAAGCTGAGGCAGAGCGTAAGGCAAAGGAAGCTGAAGAAAGGAAGTTAAGGCTTGCACCAGATAAGGAAAAGTTATTCAAATTAGCTGATGACCTTGATGCATTTACCATGCCGGAACTTAAAACACCGGAGACTGACGTTATCCTGAATAATATTAACATTCTTATAGCCAAAACAACGGCATATATAAGAGAAAAAGCAAACAGTTTATAATGGAAAGTGATTTCATTTTATCCGCTAAACTTTGGGAGTCATCCAGGGATCAACAGGACTGGAAAGATGCAAAAGATGCCATTTCAAAAACTGGTATGGGGTTACTGAAACAATCTCCTGCACATTTTATAGAGAGGGAACCGTTTATCGAGACTCCTGAAATACTATTCGGCAGGGCTTATCATACATTTATTCTTCAGCCTGATCAGTTTGAAAAGGAGTATTTTATTTTGGATGACACGGAAATTATTGAAGAACTTAAAGCCGAAGGAGCAAAAAGTCCACGGGCGACAAGTGCATTTAAGCATTGGATGGGCGTTCAGCAGGATAAGGCAGAAGGGAAAACAATTCTTTCCGCAGATGATGAAAAACGACTTGTTGCCATGCGGGAAAGACTCTTGAATCACGATTATACCAGAATGTTACTGAGCAGTGGAACTGCTGAACAGGGTATCATGGGAGAGCTTGAAACAACGGCAGGGAAAATCGGGGTTAAATTTATTCCTGACATGAGGAATGACATAAAGCATATCTGCATTGAGCTTAAAACAACTGTCCGGGCATCAAGACTGGATTTTCCAAGAGAAGCTGCAAATTATGACTACCATATCCAGGCTGCTTTTTATTGTGATATGCTTGAGTTGTTTTATGGAGACAAAAGACGTGTTGACTTTTTTTTCATTGCGCAGGAGAAAAAACCACCTTATGCATTTAATATTTTTGAAGCCAGTCCGCAGTTCATCGGGCAGGGCAGGTACGAATATGAAATGCTTTTGCAACTGTATAAGCATTGTTTGGATACTAATACATGGCCTGGTTATCAGGTTTTCTGCCCGAACAGGTACGGCATATTAGAACTTGATCTTCCAAAATGGGCCGTTCAACCACTTGATTATTTTATATACAAATGAGACAATTACCGACATTAAAAGAATTAACAGAAGAATCTGTTATGAAAGCAGATCAGAACGATTTGAACGTTTTGCTGAATCAACCGCCGCCGAAGAAATGGATAAAAAAACATCCTTTGGCCAGTGGGGTAAAGTACATCCCTATTGAAAGGATTGAGTATCTTCTCACCCGGTTATTTATTCGGTGGCACGTTGAAGTGAAAAATATTCAAACTATTGCAAACAGTGTTGTAGTAGTTATCCGGTTGCATTATCAGGACAGACTGTCTGATCAAATGCTCTGGCAGGACGGGATAGGGGCAGCACCGATACAGACCGACAAAGGAGCTGAAGCCATGGACTGGAATGCAACTAAAAATGATGCTGTGATGAAAGCCGCTCCGGCAGCTGAAAGTTATGCCATTAAAGATGCGGCAGAAAAGATCGGGAAGATATTTGGCAAGGATATCAACCGAAAAGATACGATGATTTATGATAGACTCCTGGGAGCCGTTTCAAGAACAGAAGAAAAATACCAAAAACTATTTGAAGATGATAACAGGACAACTTAATTTTATGAACCTGAAAGCAGCTATAAGACTGCTTAAAGGTAAAGATGGCGGAATGGTCGAATGTGTCGTTTTGCCAATCGAAGCAAACAATTTGTTTAAAGGTGAAAAAGGGCTTTATTTTAAATGGATTGCATTTGAATCAAAACAGGAAGGCAGTAAAGATACGCATTTAATAAAGCAATCCTTTGACAAGGAAAAGAGAGAAGAGATGGGCGAAGAACAAATAAAAGCCCTGCCTATTTTGGGAAATCTCCGGGTCTGGGGGCCAAGAGAAGAAAGTGAACCAGTTAGTAGTATGGAAATGGGTTTTGAAGATGACGGTTTGCCTTTTAATTAAGGGTTTTCTGTAATCCCGTAAAAGAAAAAACAGTGAAAAGAAAACTAAATACAGAGGTTGATCGGGAGATGGTTATTTCTTATATCAAGCGTCTTGACATTACAAAAACCTATACTGTCGAGGTGCTTCAAAAAAAGGTGAGAAGAACTATTTCCCAGAATGCCCTGTACTAGCTTTGGTTGACCTGCATTGCCTATGAAACAGGACATGACAAACATGAAGTGCATGAATACTTTAAAAAGCTATATCTGCAACCTGTTGAAGTCGTTATGTTTTATGGAGAAATTGTTCAGTTCTGGTCAACCAGAAATCTCAATACAATTCAGTTCAAACATTACCTTGATAAAATACAAGTATTTGCTGCAACCGAATTGGCTATTACATTACCTGACCCAGACGATCATCACTGGGAAACATTTTACAAATATTATATTGACAAGCTATGAAAAGGGATCTGAATTATAAAGATATAATTTGGAAAAGGATTCATAAAGATACTTTTTTGGATAAAATGTTGCTATCAAAAGATGAATTGGCAGCCAGGCTTGTAAAAACAGAAGCTGAATTGCGTAAAGCCGTATATGAACTTATTGTATCAACTTGGAGTGAGTCTTATGATGAGGAATATGTAAAGCAAGGTCATGAACGAACAATAAACTTTTTAAAAGATGAAGGATACATTAAAGACACCGAAAACTGATGACTTCCCGGAAATCACATGGATTCTGGGTGATGTCATACATACCAGCTATAAAAATAGAATAGTTGCACGGGAAGCATCTGGGAGTGATACCGAAGGAAATAATTATTCTGCTTATGCTTATTTCTTTAAAAATGAGTTTGAGCAGATGGAAAAGATAAGGAGGCTGTAATTATGAATAAAGGAGATATACTGAGAACACTACAAACAAATGAATGGCCTGAAATATATTGGACCTTGGGTGATATTATTAAAACCTATCCTCAGAGATTGACAGTTATTAGAGAAATTGTAGGAAGTGATATTGAGGGCAATCAATATACTGGTTCAGCATATTTTTTTGATGATGAATATGCTTTTACTTGGATATATACCAAAAACTTAGAACCCGTCTTAAATCATGACAATCTTAATAAAATAAAAAACATTAATGAATTTGAATAGATAGAAGGGATCGAAAGATTATAAACATTTAAACACATAATTATGAAAGCAATTATTAATTACATCAGAACAAAGATTGACAAATATGTTGTCAAGAGATTTAATATTGAACTATAATTCAAAATATCTGAAACATTTTAAATACTGAAATTATGAGTAAAAAAGGCTATAAACCAGAATACATTTTATGTAGACAAATTGCGACTTATTTAAAAGCGCAATATCCTGATGTTTTGTTCAGATTCGACCAGGCCGGGTTAAATTTATCCAAAACCCAGGCAGGAATGAATAAAGCTATTCAACACAGTAAAGGGTTCCCTGATTTGATGATATTTGAAAAAAGGGCTTGTTTTGGGGGATTGTTTATTGAGTTGAAAGCAGAAGGGGCAAAGCTATTTAAAAGGGATGGCGAGCCCGCCGCAGAGCATATAAAAGAACAAGTTGAATGGCATAATAATCTAGTATCAAAAGGTTATGCCTCATCTTTTGGAGTCGGTTTTGATGAAACAAAAAAACTTATTGATGATTACTTAAATCTTAAAAAATGATGGAAACAGAATTGATATTATTAATTATTGCAGGAGCCTTTGCCTTAGTAATGGCTTGTTATATTGTTCGTACAGGCCGTAGGGAGGCTGTAGAGAACTTTGATTATAATTACAATGTTGCTGTCAGATTTGTAAATAACTGTCAGAAAACGAATGAAAACAGGCTTAAAGCCAAACTCTGGGCTATCCGGTTAGGAAAGATGCCGAGGGCTGATAAGGAGAAAATAGGGGTGTTGAAATCTGAGATTGAAAGGAAGTTTAAAAATATTAAAACCTGAAATTATGTGTTTAATAACAAAACAGAAAAGAGTTGGAGTTTTAGGGAAGGATATGAAGGTTTATAAAGTTGTAAGAAAATATGGTGAAACATATTGTTCTCCTATACAGTCTTTTGAATGGGAGTGGGATACGCTGTATGAAACAGATATGGGGATTAAAAGAAATGTTCCTTATCCAAGTCTTTTTTTTGGAGAAAAATATTCGTTTGTAGATAAGGCCGCTGCTGAAGGTTATTCAGGTTTTATGGGGCGGTTAACTATAATTTATGAGGGCTTTCATGCTTATACAGTCCGTAAAAGAATTAATCACGAACATTGGAAGCAATCTATTGGAAATTATTCAGATGTTCTTTGCTTCACCATCCCTGCTGGAGCAAAGGTTTTTCGGGATGCAACCGGATTGATTGTAAGTGATAAAATGATTCTTAAAAGAGAAGATAATGAAAATTAATAATGTTGTAACCAAAATTAGCCGTATTTATTACACCGATCAGGGGGTTTATTATATGATCAGAACCCTGTCGGGGACAAAGTGGTATATAAGACAAAATGACGGCAGTCTACTTCCTGTTAAGGATAAGAAATTAATTGAAGAAATATTAATTGCAGATAAAATATCGTTAACAAAGAGGAATTATGGCCAAAAAGCGTAAATATTGCTGTCGGCATTGTGGAAAAAAATTCAACTCCTACTACATGGCCGAAATATGTTTTGAACTCGATATGAAAATATTAAATAAACCTAAAAAAGATGGAAAAGATAAAAAGACTACTGGCAGAATATGAAATTCGTTTTGGAGAAACAAAAAGAATATCAAAACCATCATTTTTTAATTCTGAAGACTTAATGAATAAGCAAAATTACGCTCCTCAGATAAATGAAAAAAGAATATCTAATGAAAATGGGGTTGTTTATCAAAATGGTGTTTGGGAAATTGCAAAACTCACCAAAAAGCCTGAAAAGTGGGTGGTTGAAAGGGATGAAAATCATCCAATATGGAAAGAATTTGAAGAATGGATGGGTGGCAGCGGATTATTTTTACATCACGCAGAGGGGACGTTTAAATATTATGGCAATAATGGTGCTTATGCAAAAGACTTAATACTTTATTTTAAAGACCATCAATATCTTACCCTCGACCAGTGGGCAGAGTTTTATCTGCCGAAAGTGGATTTTTCGATTCATAATTTAACGGATTGGTTTTACATAAAAATAAAAACACCAACAGTGCAGGAATGGTTATCAAAAGGTCCATTAACAGAAAAAGGAAGTATATCTTTTAACTTAAATAATGGAAACTTGTTCAACATAGGCTTACCTCTTATTATTAAGGCAGATGCAATCATTGAATTCCGCAAACCTACCGATGAAGAGTTAAATATCCTGTATGAAAAACACCCTAAATATGCACCACCGAAAGAAGGGGACTGGGGTGTATTTTGGGATCGTAAAGAGTCGACAATATATATATCAAGTTTGCGCTCAATAATTAATGAAAAGAAATTATACGCTGATGCTTATGGCAGTTGTTGGCACCACTTCACACCCTTTTCTCCCGAATTACAGGAGATGCTAAAAAAAGAAATTGATAATATTTAACCGACTGCCGGGCTGCGTTCTTTATTAACTTTGTTATTCTCTGATTTAACAGTCCGGCAGTTATTAACATTATGAAAAATTACATTTTATACACACCTAAACTGCCCCAGCGCCGATCTGACGGAACATTTAATAAAGGCCACACGCCTTTTAATAAAGGTGTACCGATGTCTGAGTGGATGGATGGTCGCAAAATAAGGAAAGTGATGAAATGTCTTGAAATAGGCCGAAAGGGTCATAAACATTTACCAGGGTGCAATAGGATAACTATTGTTGGCATAAAAGATGGCAAATTATATCCTTTTAGAAGTGCAACTGATGCTGAAAAAATATTAAGAAAAAAAGGCATTAAAGTCAGTAAAAGAAACATCAGAAGTGTTTGCGACGAAAAAGCTAATAAGAACAAAAGGAATGGCAAATATTACATCCGTAAGACAGCTGGGGGCTTCAGGTGGTTTAATGCTGATGATGTTGAAAAATACAAATATTTAATTAAGTAAAATGCTTGCCAGTTTAAAATATTGCTTATATTTGTAGTAACAAAAAGATCTGCGAAATGGATAGAAATATTAATTCACAGGATAGTCGGCTCCCGACAAAATTAACCACCAGGGTTTTCTTCGCAGGTCTTCCCCAGTGGTTTTTTTTATTTGGGGGCCGGCTTTAATATTATGTCTGGTTGGATAAAAATATATAGGGAAATTACAAGACATTGGATATGGGATAATCCGAGTTACTTCAAAGCATGGATTTCAATATTATTAACTGTTAATCATGATGACAATAAAGTACTGATAAATGGTGAAATTATTGAATGTAAAAGGGGGCAGTCATTATATAGTTTGGAAGGATGGGTAAAGGTGTTCGGGAAGGGGTGGACAAAACAAAAAGTAAGAACGTTTTTTAACTTATTAAAAAGCGATGCAATGATCAACACGGAAGGACTCCGAAAAACAACACGACTAACAGTTTGTAATTATGATAAATATCAAAATATGCAACACGCAGATAACACGGACTCAACACGGACTCAACACGGACTCAACACGGACTCAACACGGACTCAACACGGACTCAACACGGACTCAACACCAAACAAGAATGATAAGAAGGATAAAAATGAAAAGAATGAAAAGAGTTTAGAATTACGTGAAACAAAATTTATTTCGGAAGTTTATCAAAATGAAATATACCCGAAAGAAATGTTGCAGAAGTTTATTTCTTACTGGACTGAAAAGAATAAGAGCAAAACAAAAATGAGATTTGAATTGGAAAAGACATTTGAAATTTCCAGACGGCTTACAACATGGGCAAGTAGAGATAAAAATTATAATAAATTAAAAAAGGATAATGATGGATACGATTTTACTGATCAATTTGTCAGAGAAGTTACAAGAGATTTATAACTTTAATGGTTATGACATCGAAAAAGAAAAAATTGTCAAGATAGCTTATCTCATGAAAGAAATTGATTCTAAAAAAACAAAAGAAGAAATGATGAAGTTTCTTGACATGGTTAATAAGGGAGTTTATGGCATGTTGTATCGGGCGCCTACTTGTATTTTATCCATGTATCAGAAGTACGTTAAAGACACGCGGGATATGATGCCATGAAAATACAGTCTTCCATATCGCGGATAATTTATAACTATACACCACCGGAGCGAGGCAATAGAACACTTTGTCCGGAATGTTCTCATACGCGGAAGAACAAAACAGAAAAATGCCTGGCATGGGATAAGGCTACAAGTCGGGGATATTGTCATAATTGTACTGCCGCGTTTTTTGAGTATAGGCCATATGAGCCGAAGCAATATATTATTCCGAAATGGGAGAACAAAACTGAACTGTCTGATCGGGCTGTCAGGTATTTTGAAGGCCGGATGATAAGTCAGAAAACGCTTATCAAAATGCGGGTATATACTGATAGGGAATTTATGCCACAATTCGCAAAGGAGGTTGAAGTTATTTGCTTCCCGTATTTTTATCGCGATGCACTTGTTAACATCAAATACCGTGGCCCACAAAAAACGTTTAAACTTGTTAGTGGTGCTGAACTTATATTCTGGAACATTGACGCATTGTCGCGGGCTGATAGTATTGTAATTACAGAAGGGGAAATTGACGCGTTGACATTTGTTGAAGTGGGGTTTGATAATGTACTATCTGTTCCAAATGGCGCAAATAAGAACCTTGAATATCTCGATACCAGTATTGAACAGTTTGCGGATATAAAAAAAATATACATAGCAACTGATCAGGATACGAAAGGTATTGAATTAAAAGAAGAGTTGATCCGTAGGTTTGGTGCAGAACGCTGTTATGTTGTTTCATTTAAAGATTGTAAAGATGCGAATGAATATCTTTGCAAGTATGGCCCTGATTTTCGAGATGTTCTTTCAGACGCGAAGCCTGCCCCGGTTAAGGGAATAGTTAATATCAGTTCAATTCACGCGGATATTCGTAATCTGTATGAAAATGGAGTGAGGCCGGGTCTGAAGATCGGACAGGCAGTTATCGACAAGCATATAAACTGGGAACCGGGGAGGTTGGCTATTGTTACAGGGATTCCTGCGTCAGGCAAGAGTGAATTTGTTGATCATATTGTTTGTAAATTAAATGTTTTACATAATTGGAAAGCGGCATATTTCACTCCTGAGAATTATCCCTTGATGTATCATTATATGAAACTTTTTGAAAAGATAATAGGCAAGAGGTTTAATAAAAAGAAAGTCACAGAGCCGGAATATGATATGGCGTTTGAATATATTCGGGAAAATTTTTATTACATATTGGATAATGATGATTTTACTGTGGATAGTGTTTTAAGTAGCGCAAAGATACTTGTTCGGACACGCGGTGTTAAAACAATTGTTCTTGATCCTTATAATAAGTTTGACCATAAATATAGCACTTCAGAAACTCAATATATAAGTAAGTTTCTTGATGGCCTTACAACATTTGCAAAGGTAAATAATGTACTTGTTATCCTTGTTGCACATCCCCGTAAAATGAATAGGATAGATGGAAAGTTTGAGGTTCCTTCACTTTATGATATTTCTGGATCCGCGCATTTTTACAACAAAACTGATTATGGAATAACTATTCATCGTGATAGTGATGATCAAAATATAATGCTTGATTCTGTTAAGGTGTATATCCAGAAAATTAAGTTTAAGCACTTGGGAGAGCAGGGAATTGTTCATCTGGATTATGATCCTGAATCCGGGAGGTTTAACCAATCAGGAAGAGATAGAAGTAATTGGCTTATGGCTGCGGAAGAAAATAGCCAACTTGATTTTTATAGTAAAATTGATGAAGAGGCTCCGTTTTAATGGCTAAGATTAGACACATATGGACAAAAAGTGAAAGTGAGTTTAAAACTTATAGATGCTTCCGTTGTGGCTGCCTAAAAAAGTGGGATAATACAGCTTTCCGATATTTGTATTACCGTCATGATAAAATAACTTACCATGCTCCCCGGTGCTATACAATGTATTTGAGTGACCCAACTTATAAAAATAAACCGCTATGAAAGAAGAAAATAAATTACAGAAATTAATGGATGATATATCCAGTTGGTCTGATTCGGTTTTTGGAGTCGATCAGCGCAATCCTGGAATTGTTTATCATTTAAAAGAGGAGGTGGATGAACTTATTGAAGCGCAGGTTGAATGTCTGAGGAAATTATCTGACCCAAGAACGACATCTGAAGACCTTGATATTTCGGTGGAAAAAGTAACAAATGAATTTGCAGATTGCTTTATGCTTTTACTTGATTCAGCTGTGCATTTTCACTATACAGCCGATGAATTGATTTACGCAACACGGCGGAAACTTGAAATAAATAAGAAACGAAAGTGGGGAAATCCTGATAAAAATGGAGTAATAAATCACATATCATGATAACACCTGAAGAAATATTAGAAATTATCGGCAATGGGCACGGGGTGGACTGGATAACGCAGAGATACACAGGCCGGAAAGTCGTTGAAATGAGGTACAGAGCAATGTACTTAATGATATGTTATACATCTCTCTCTCCCGCAGAAATCGGGGCAGTGTTTGCAAGAGATAGGACAACGGTACTGCATGGCTGCAAGAAAGTATCTAATTTTTACGATATTTACACTGATTATCGGGAGGAAATTAATTTATTGAAGTATAGAGTTGAAGAACGTATGCGACAACGTATGCGACAGCAAAAAGATACATTAGAGTTAAAGCATCGGCACATGCTTGATACAGATAGTGTCTAAGTTGAACGAAAACTTATGTAATGAGAATTATGATGACGACAATAACACTTTTGTTATTTATTGAACTCTCAGCTCCGGCGGCTGATTATTATCCGGTTATCCTGATTGAGGAGCCGTTGAATAATTTGGAAGCTATTTGGTGGGCTGTTTGTAAAATTGAAAGCAATCATGATCCTACTGCATGGATTATTGACACCAACGGTAAACCGAGTATAGGAATTGCCCAAATACAGCAGTCCAGGGTTGATCACTTCAACCGGTTGACAGGTAAAGATTACAAGCATGAAGATTGTTTTGATGCGGAAATTAGCAAGGAAATTTTCATGTTTTTTGCTCGGAGAATCGGAAATGAAGAACAGCTCATAAAGTCATGGAATGGATCTGGGCCGATGACGGAAATATATTACAGAAAAGTATTGAGACATTTATGAAAAGTCTTGACCATAGAATAAAATAAAACAAGGGGAACCTGATTGGTGGACTATTGATGAATTGTTTGAATATTGGTATAATAAAATTTACATTAAAAACGAACAATTATGAAAAAACTACTTTTAATTTCAACAATGATGCTGATAGGATTAATTTTATCGGCTCAGACAAGCGTATCAGTTCTTTATTCCCCGCAGGATGCAGGGAAAGGGCTGAGGATTGACCAACAGGAAAACACATACGGGATTTACGGTTCTGTGGCGTATGGAAACTACAAAAGCATTTACGGCTATGCAAAAGATCATTACCGTATGGCGATTGGTGCAACAAAACACAGTGAACAGTCCTATGTTGGCATTGGTGTTGCTTATAGCAGATTTGGAGAAACAGATCTTCCGTCGGCGTCAAAGGTTTTGATTCCTATTACAATAGAACTTTGCGGAGGCGTAAAAATCGGAAGGTTAATTTGCGGTCTTGCGGTAGATGTGGTAAAATACAGCGCAGGGGTGAATGTTGGATTTAATTTTGGAAATAAAGAATAAATAGTTTATTTTTGATATGGATTGTTTGATTGATAAAGAGGGGCCCTTCTTACTCTTTTAAAGTCAGGGTTAGGTTTAGGTTAGTTTGTTTTCATAATTAGGGCCTCTTTTTTATACCCGGATAACACCGGGTTTTGTTTTTAAAATATAAATAGCTTAATTTTACAGAAACAACAAAAACATGGCAGCACCGAAAGGAAATCAATTCTGGAAACTCCGTTCGAAACACGGGCGGAATAAACTTTTTGAAACACCTGAGTTATTATGGAAAGCGGCATGTGAATATTTTCAATGGTGTGATGATAATCCAATAAAAGTTGAAGACAATAAAGGAACAAAGCATGTGAACATAGTTAAGCTTAAAAGGCCCTATACAATAAAGGCTTTTTTGCTTTATGTTGATGCTTCAAGCAGTTGGTTAAGCGATTTTAAAAAGAACG
>Ga0265293_10006265_pt1 | contig 19188 bp, 15 predicted proteins | sample Munlanlewell138R_FD_192505 | JGI IMG/M metagenome (GOLD analysis project Ga0265293, IMG submission 192505) | Leachate microbial communities from a municipal landfill in Southern Ontario, Canada - Leachate well 138R | ecosystem: Engineered > Solid waste > Landfill > Unclassified | place: Canada... | reverse complement strand
TGAGGAATTAGATATTTCAAGTATTTCGGAATATAGCTATCTCCGTTCTAAGAAACAGCTTGCGTGAATACCTGCGTTCAATACACAAGGTTTATCAATGACTTAGGTGTGAGAAACATTAGTTACTTAGTCGATGTAACGGGTAACAAGATCACCTTCGTCTTTGCCTATAAGAAGGTTCTCCAGGCTACCTATCCCAATCCTGCTGCCACCAGATATCAGGGACGCTTCAGAGGAAGGGTCTTCCGCTTCTATAATGCTATCTGTTCGGTAGTATCAGAGTATGAGGAAAAGACCGACTGGGTGGAAGACTTGCAGTCACTGGATAATGCCTATAACGAGTTCCTTGGCTTCTTTACCGATAACGGTATCACCAGCAATACTCTCTTCACCGGGCTCAGCAGTACCTGCTTAATCGACGGGAAGAGCTATGGCAGCAGTCAGTATGTGAACCACTGGAACGAAGCCCACTTTCATGGTAATCTGATGCCTTCCAAGCTGCAGCCCGGTGAAGCTTACGAGACTGCTCAGGAAGAGCAGACCGATAACCTCAAAGCTCTGCAAGCGATGCTGATGCTCTATAATGCCACCATCTTCACTAATGCCTCCGGACAGATCATCCTCAAGAACAAGGATGCTTACTCCACTACCATAATAGACATCGCTGATGAAGATGTGGTATCCTTCGTGGTCAAGCGGGGTAATCAAGAGAAGCCGGATATCAAGACCATCGATGTCCTGGCAGGTGATACCACTCAACTGCAAGGTCTGATCAAAGACTACCTGATCGACTTCTATGACTCCAAGTGGAGCGTAGAAACCACTATCGATCAGCTTGCCAAATACAATCTCTCCCTCCAGTCCAAGATTCGCATCCAGACTAAGGTCTATGCCATTACCGAACTGGAGCGGGATTACATAAATGATGAGTACAAGGTGAAAGCATGGCTATTATAAGGGGCTGGAGACTAATCCGGCAGACATCTAATGGAGTATTCTACTTCAATTGCACCACTGGTCAGGTGGAATACTCACCCAGACGTAAGTACCGCATCGAGAAGAAGAATGCCTTTGATCCGACTATCCTGCATCTGAGAGACGAGTACCGGGAGGACTCTTTCGATCTGCAGGCAACTCTCAATCCTGATGAGTATTATACCCTGATGAACTTCATCACCGCTTCTGGTCGTCTCTACCTGGAATATACCGCTTACAATGAAGTGAGGAGCCAGTTCCCGGTCACTGTATCCCAATTTCCCAAGTGTCCGGATGACCTGCATGAGTACACGGAGAAGGTCAAGTTCTCACTCGAATAGAGATACATCGGAAGTCCCGGCTATGTCGACTTTGGGATCATCATCATTGAAGACGATGGCGATAATATCACCTCGAGTTAGCCATAAATACAGAAAACCATAAAAGCATAAAGCCATTATAACATAAAGACAGAGGAGCATTAATGTTCAAATATGGAATCAGCTACTATGTAATGGAAGATGGAGCAAGAAAGCCCCAGTCCGGTGTGGATGCCCGCTTACTCAGACCGGGAACCGACTGGCAGAGTGGATTACGTCTCAATGAAACCGAGAACTCAGGCTACTACGAATGCCTGATCGAAACTGAAGCCGATTGCGGTTTCTATGAGGTATGGGACAACCGGGGCAATCCCAATGGAGCTTTCGGTGGCAAGACCTGCACCATCGGTAAGCTCGATGCCCGAGGTCTGCAGAACGACTGTATCTACGGTAATCACATCCTGGATGGAGTGGTAACCGGAAGCAAGATAGCCAATGAAGCCATTGGCACAGAACACCTTCAGAATGGACTTCTCTCACTCGCCAAGCTACAATACGAAACCCAGGATCAGGATAAAGGAGTGGGAGATAACAGCCAGGCTAGCCCGGCAAAGCTGAGCGATGATAAGGTGATAACCCATGTTCTGGATAAAGAGTATCAGGAACTTCCGCATATCATCTTAACCAATCAGTGCGATGCCTTCCTCTACGTAGCCGATGCCAAGATTGAAGGTAACCTGGTGACAATCATGATTGGGATTAGCCAGGTCTATACAGCCACTGATCCTTTTTATAAGCTCCTTGCTCTCGCTAAATGATACCCAAGAGAGAAACCCGGCATCGCCGGGTTAAGTGTGATAGATTAGCTTCCGCTTACTTCTTTTCGAGCCTGCAGATCAACTCAGCCATCAGGTTGATCATCTCCTTGTAATCGCTGCATTCCCAGGCATCGTCGGCTTTGATCCTGATCTCTTCCACCGTCATCTTCTCCGACTGCAACCAGGGTCCCCGGAACTGATTCCACCAGCTCTTATAGTGGAATTCACCTGCGAATGGATCGTCTACAACGTGCTGTTGATCATTGATAATCTCTTCGATTGGCTGCTCTGAGCCATCCTCTCTCAGCATTACGATCTGGCTACCTGATTGAACCATCTCCTCCAGCGTTGCCTTGTCCTTGCCATTCTTGTTTTGCTTGTTCATCTTGATCTCCTTCTCGGTTACCCGACTGTTGATTTATGGGTTCTACACTACACCCATCGCAACCGTGGTCAAGTCCTTTCAGCACAATGCGATAATAAAGACACATAACAGATGCTTGACAGAAACAGGGGGAGATCAGAGATTGCTTACAGCCTACAGACCCTACATAGAATGCCCTCCGATACGTGGAGACACCGCCCGGTGTTCTCCACGTTTTTCATTTAACAACATGGTCTAAGTGAGAGGTGGGTAGTTGAGGTGAATGTGTTTGATTTGCAGAAACGGTGATCAGATTTGCAGAAACGGTGATCAAAACTATTTGCAGAAACGGTGATCAGAAATGAGCTAAAATAGCCATTTGCAGTTTTCAGTGATCAGATTTGCAGTTTTCAGTGATCAAGTACATTGAAAGCTACCGCAGAGCTCTTGATACCCTTTTGCGTAAACCACAAAATCAGAAATGCTCAGTATAGCTATTCTTTAGATACAAAAGCTGCCAGACGCCGTTAGCAATCTGCCAAAGCTCTGCCTTCTGAAACTCATACCTTTTTAATATCTTGTTTTGTGGAACAAACTTTGCATCTTAATAAAAGAAAAGTCCCGGGAAGCTCTCGCGGATTCAAGTGAGACTACCCTCCCGGCAAAGGAGAACAAAATGAAACGCTACCTCGGCATATTGATCTTTTTGTCGTTTACTTTACTGCTTTGTGCGCAAAGCATTGCTGATGTGAGAACTGCCCAGAACATCAGATATCGTGGCACCGCAGTAAAAAGCTCAGCACATGAAAACTGGGTATTTTGGGAAGAAAGCTCTGGCTCCAGCTATCAGGTTCTGGGCCAGAAATACGACGACTTGGGCAATGCCAGCTTTAGTTCCCCGATTACTATTCCCACCGGTGCAGGCTCTGTAAGGATATTTGACGCTGTAGCCTCCATAGATAATGGGATCGTCTTGCTTCTGCTTCAAGAGCCCGAGATTGGGCAAATCTTCATTAAAATGCAAAAGATAAACTCCCAGGGACAAGCTCAATGGACGGATAGCGGAATCCTGGTAAGTGAGATTTTTGAATACAAACACCCTGAGGCAAAGCTCTGCGCTAACTATCTGGGCGGCGCATACCTGCTGTATAGAGGTGAATACAGTCCGAATGGATACAGTTTATCAGGACATAATTTTGATCTTAGCGGAAATGATATCTGGACAGCAGCGCCCACGATTCCTGCCAACGATTGGTATAGGATAGATCAGCTTCTGCTTACCGACGCCGGAGAATTGATAATCAACACCAAAGGTCAAACTGGCAATATGTTCAGAAAAGTAAATGTTAACGGCACCATCATCGGTAGCGATCCGCTCTTTCCCACCAATGCGGTGATTCCACAGTTTGCAAAGATGCAGAAAGGCACTGATGGCAATATTCTGATCTATTCCACCGATACTGATTCCGGTAGCCCCATGCTAATGCAAATGATGGATGCGAATGGAAATTTGCTTTTTAGCAGCTTGAAACCGCTTCCTATAGGCTTCACCGATGCTTCAGGCGATGATTTGAAGTTCGCAGCCCTCTTAGATGGCGGATTCATTCTGGCTCATGTTTGCGAGTTAAGCTCGTCTGGATATCCCCTTGAATTGAGAGTTCAGCGCCTCAACGCCGAATTGGAAGCTGTGTGGGGAAGCGAGAATCCCTTGATCTTCTCAAGCATCAGTTTCATGATGGATTTTGACATGGCTGTGGATGGATCAGAAAATACCTGGCTTAGCGTAGTGAGGAAAGCAACGAACCACCATAACGATGAACAAGTAGATGTGATAAGGCTGGATACCAATGGCAATCTCAACTGGGCAGCGGTAACCGTGAGTATTACCGGACAACGTAAGTTTCTCCCCCGTTTTGCCTTGCTACCCGATAAAGCCATGCTTTATTGGGGAGATCACAATGGCGATCAGCTCTCTATACTCCGGCAAATATGCACAGCCAATGGTGAATTGATCCTGCAGACTAATGGAGCGCAGATCAGATCCATGCTTTCCGGAAACCCGTTTGTTTACGAAGTTTACAGTTTGGGTGATAAAACCATCTGCCTCATGGAAGACGATCGCGGCAGACGCAGACAGATTTACTATCAGATTCTGGATAGCGGTTTGAACCCATACATGCAGGATAATGGCGCAGCGCTCGACCCCGGCGAGGGCAGAGAGCTACGTATCAAAGGAGCAGGTGTGAGCCCACAAAATACGCTCTTTGTAGTTTACAGCAAACTCAATAGTAATGTAAGCCAGGAATTATATCTACAAGAGATTGATGCGGCGGGGAATCGATTGTACCCGGCCAGTGGAATATTTCTGGGAAGCACCCAGTCTTTCTATGCAGATGCGGCGATCGGCTTTGAGGATGAATCTGCTTATGTTTACTGGAGATATTTTCGCCAAAGCAATAGTATAAATTTATTGTCCATCAAAGCGCAGAAAATAGTGGCGGGCACTGCCCAGTGGGAAGCTGGCGGGCTGGAGATCTACGATTATCCGGACATAGAAGTATCTGGCATTGATGCCCATGGCCGGTATTTACTATTCACTTTACATGATATTCAAAACGGTATAGGCTACGTAAAGGCCTTATTTATCGACCCCTCCGGCTCTATAGCTGCAAATTGGCCTCCACAGGGACTATCCGTGTTTGATACCGAGCACGACCTTAACCATTATGTATTTGCACAATCCGGAGTCATAGACGATGATCTGTACTGCTTTGTAAGCGGTATAGAAGATGAAGAATTGATTATAAAAGCCCAAAAACTGAATGTTTCAGGACAGAGATTGTGGGGAGATGCCGGCCTGCAAATCTGCACAGCGGATGGAGGTTTACCCGAGATAGATTCTTTGATCTTCGGGGATGATATCAGCATTTTGTATAACATAGACAGCCTCACTACTTACCTGCAAAGATTGGATGTTATGGGCAATATGATGTTCGAAGAAGAAGCTCTGGCGATGCCAGGAAACCAATACTACTATAATACCCGCCGATTGGCTCAATACGCAAACGGCTCCTACTCCTACTTTTGGTTAGATGGCCCCGAGTATGCCGAGCAATTCCTAAAGCACGTATATGTAAATCCCGAAGGCAGCTTGCAGGATACCCAGCTCATCTATGAGGCGGATTTTGATATACTGCATACGGCAATGTGCGATAATAACGCCATCTTGTATTGGACAAAGAGAAATAGCGATATCTTCTCCTGGGATTCCTATGATCTGGTGAGCGTAAACGCCACAGCCCTGCCCGAACCGGTCTCCAATGCGGATATCACCCAAGAGCTGATGCCTATGGTCAGCCTCAGGCAAAACACTCCAAATCCTTTCACGGGCAGCACAAGGATATCCTACAAACTGCGTGAGGCCAGCCCCGTAAAGCTCCAAATCTTCAATATCAAAGGGCAATTGGTGCAAGAGCTGGCTGCCATGCCAAAAGCTGCGGGAGAATACTCCTGGGATTGGGATGGGACTGATCTTCGTGGCCAAAAATGCGCCGGTGGAATCTATCTATACAAGATCAACTCCGCTGCCCACAGCGTAAGCAAAAAGATGGTGCTGCTGAAGTAAAATAATTGTTCATAATGTATAAAAGCTATTCTGCACGATGATTTGCAGATACCCGCTTATGACGCCAAGTCTGGCAAAAGGAGTTTTGTAATGAGAAAGCATATTAGCTTAATCCTCTTATTTGTGGCACTAAACTTGCTGCTGGGTGCACAGCCCATCGCTGAGGTGAGAATCAGCGAAAACATCAAGAATTACGGGCACACGCTGAAAAGCTCAGCTAATGAAAGCTGGGTTCTGTGGAACGATAGCGCCGCATACGGCTATGATATCTATGCTCAGAAGTACGATGGTCTGGGTAATGCCGCTTTTGCTGCTCCCATCCCTATTGTCACTTCAAATGGCTCCGTGAAACTGATGAATGCCGTAGCCACCAGCGATAACGGCATTGTTTTGACTTTCATGGAGGAAGATGAAGATGATGGGTGGCAAGTCGCCCTCAAGGTGCAGAAGATAAACTCTCAAGGCCTGCCACAATGGACTGATAATGGCATCATTGTAAGATCGGTATCGGATATCAAAAGAGTGGTTTCCAAAATTTGTGCAAACAATCTGGGCGGCGCGTTTGTAGCTCACTACGGTGAAGGAGAAACCCTTGTATTCTTGAATTATGACGGGGCCGGAAACAACGTCTGGACTGCCGATAATGAGATTGACTTCATCGGTTTATCCGGCAGTGATCAGCTTCTGCTTACCGATGCCGGCGACTTGATCATCAATATTCACTCCTGGCAGGCTACGTATTACCTCAGAAAGGTAGATAATTTTGGAAACATCGTGGGCAATCTTCCGATCTTTGCCCCGGACGCAATTATTCCCGAAGGAGCTCGCTTTCAAAAGTCCATAAATGGCAAGATCCTGATTTACTCTGCGGCTTTTAACAGAAATGAACCCCTGAGCATGCAAATGATGGATGCCGATGGTAATCTGCTTTATGACACCTTAAAGCTATTGCACATGGGCGAGGCCAATAACCTCACAGGCGATCTTAAAATCTCGTCTCTTTCCGATGGGGGGTTCATCCTGGCCTTTTGTTCTGATTCCGAGTATTCCTCGCAACCAAAAGAACTCAGAGTTCAGCGTTTGAGCGCCGCTTTGCAGCCCGTTTGGGGAAGCGAAAACCCTCTGATTCTCACGGGTGATCAAACTATTATAAATTCTGATCTGGTAGTGGATTCATCCGACCACGCCTGGCTGACCACGTTGAGAGCATCGACCGGTTTTGATCTAATGCAAGTGGAGATGGTGAAGTTGAATCAAGATGGCACCACAGCTTTTGCTCCGCAAATGGTAGGCAGCCAAACGAGGAAGAAATGGTTCCCCAGATATTCACTACTCACCGATAAGGCCATGCTTTGTTGGAGCGATCACCTTGACGATCAGGTTTCTATGCGCCGGCAGATATTTACAGCCACCGGTGATCAGCAGTTCCCGGAAATCGGAGCCCCTATAGCCTCCAAACTTGCCGGAGAAGCAGTAATTTATGGCGTGTACAATTTAGGAAACAGGACCGTATGTCTCATGCACGACACCCGCCGTAATAACCAGCAAATCTATTATCAGATTCTGGATAACGACATGAATCCATACATGGCGGAAAATGGCCAGGCCCTGGACTCCAGTAACGAACTGCCTCACTATGTTCTTGCAGCAAAAGTAAGCCCGCAAAATACACTCTTCATAGTCTATCAAAATTCTGACCCTGACAGTCGCGAAATATACCTGCAAGAAGTAGATGCCGATGGGAATCTGCAGTATCCGGCAGGTGGCATCCTGCTGGCTCCCTCAACTTTTCAAACTACAGCAGCACTGGGGTTTGCCGATGATTCCTGCTACGTTTACTGGACTCATAAACTGGACGTTTACAACTCCAGAGGAATCATCAAGGGACAAAAAATCGTAAACGGCGCTCCTGTGTGGGAAGAAGGTGGAATCGAACTCTATAACAATACTGCAAGAGGCGTAGCTTCAATAGATGCTCAGGGCAGATATCTGGTTTTCAAATGCCTGGATACTGCCGACGGCCATTGGGACTCCAGAGCTTTGTACATTCAGCCCACTGGAGATATAAACCCTGATTGGGACCCAGAGGGAGTATTGCTCTTTGATTCCACCTTTAAAGTCGATGCGCTCTGCGATGTTCAAACCGGCATGATTCAAAATGATCTTTATTGTATTGCTCAAAGCTATAAGCAATATGGTGAATACTATCTGCGGGCTCAAAAGCTTGACACTTCAGGGAATATCCTTTGGGGCGACGAGGGTCTGCAAATCTGCTATTCTGATCTACTAATGCCGATCCTGCGCACAGCTATATTCACGGATCAGATCGATATCTTATATCACAATATAAAGCAGGGCGTCTTCCTTCAAAAGATAGATGCAGAAGGCAATCTGGGCTTTGGAGATCATGGCATTTCAACGCCCTCTTCCTATAGTGCCCAATTGATTAAATATGCAAATGACAGCTACTCTTACTTCTGGCTGGATCCTGATTTTACGCACCAGGGCCGCCTCATGCACGTGTATATCAATTCCGGTGGCAGCTTCCAGGAAAGCCAGATATTACGCACAGCCCATACCCTCGCTATCCATTCTGTAAATTGTGATAACAGCGCCGCAATATATTGGGATCAAGACAATACTGATTTCTTATCCATTGAAGAAAGTGGAATAGGCTTAAGCATTTATGCCACAGCCCTCAATGAACCCATCGCCAATGCGGATAGCCTCCAGGAACCGGTGCCCATGGTGAGCCTCAGCCAAAACTCTCCCAATCCCTTCACCGGCAGCACAAGGATATCCTGCAAGCTGCTTAAGGCCAGCCCGGTAAAGCTCCAAATCTTTAATATCAAAGGGCAATTAGTACACGAGCTTCAGGCTCCACAAAAAGCCGCGGGGGAATACTCCTGGGATTGGGATGGCACGGATCTTCGTGGCCAAAAATGCGCCGGCGGAATCTATCTATACAAGATCAACGCCGATGCCCACAGCGTAAGCAAAAAGATGGTACTGCTGAAGTAAAACGCTAAGAAAGCTAATGCTGCATATCATTCATGATCAGCAAAGATTGTGGCTCTCTTCTATTTACCTTGAAGGGAGCCACTAAACTTTCTGAGTTCACCAATCTTTGTTTGGTAGAAAAGGCTGATAAGCCGCGATACCTGTGCTTTGATGATGCCGGATCATCAGCGTAGCAGCAGCAATCTGGCCACCGTTCCGGAACTACAATTACGAATTTTGACAAAGTAGATTCCGGAGGATAGCTGTTTTCCATCCGCAGTCCTGCCGTTCCAGCTTACTGCTGAAGCTGTAGCATCCGAGGCTTGCGGGAATAGTGTATTGACCTTCTGACCGCGCAGGTTGTAAATATCCAGCGGAAAGCGGGCAGAGGCAGTGCCGTTAAGCTTTAGCAAGGTGCTGCCTCGGAAGGGATTGGGATATGCGGATAGGCTGATTTCAGGTGCCAGGGGATCATCTGCGGCACTGCTGCGATCGTTTATATACAAACGGTTCAGCCCTACTTCGCCACCGCTTGCTCCGGAGTTCACCACAAAAATATCGGGTCTGTCGTTTGTCGGATGGTCTATAGGAGCACAAGCTACGGTAAAATCCACGATGTCTGGCAAAGCCTGCGGCTTGAGCGTGAAGCTGTTGTTACCCACGTTGCTAAAATACCAATCCGCAGCGGTTTCGCCTAACTGCACACAGGGAACGTACAGGTCCATATCACCATCAAGGTCAAAATCTTTGATCACCAGTCCATTGTGAATATATCCCCCTCCGAGGAGGAGATTCGGTGACGCTATATAGCTATCTGCTTCCCGGATGAGCAGCGTAAGGTTTGGGCTTTGGTCCAAATTCAAATCTACCCTCAAAATATCATCATCTTTATCGCCATCCGTATCGACAAAATAATAAAATGAGGAGGCCGTATCATCTTCAATAGGAAGGGGATTGATGGGTGGAATGGTGAAATATCCGTTGCCGTCGTTAAGCAGCATGATGTCCTGACCTGAGAGGGGACCATATGGATAGCCTGGCCAATGGCATAAAAAGAGCTCCGGAAAGCCATCGGAATTATAATCGTGTGCATAAATCCTGAAATGACCATACATGGTCAATTGATCATTGGGAATACGTCCACTGTTATCTTTAATAAAACCCTGTCCGGCATTGTTTTTCCACACGCTATAACCGGTCTCGGAATAAGCAATCTGATCTACCAGGACAAAATCCGGATAACCATCCTGATCTATATCTACAACGCAGCACTCTAACGGCATCCCAGCCGGGAATAATGCATCTGGCCCGATGGTGAAATGTCCACTGCCATCATTGATCAACATGAAGCAGGCTGGAACTCTCTCATCGGTGAGAATGAAGATATCAATGTCTTCATCTGCTTCCAGGTCAAGGGGAAAAGCGGTCCAGGAAGGTGCGTTTAGCGCCGGTAGCCGGTTCGCCGTTTCGTCCACGTAAATACCAGAAGGCTGACCCATCCACAGCTGGGGCTGACAAATAAAATCGGCAGATTCATAACGTAAGGTAAGAAAAATATCATCGTAACCATCTCCATCAAAATCTGCAATTACGGGTGCTCCATAGCGGTGCTGTTCATTGGGCAGATATTGCTGAGTCATATCCAAAAATATAGGATAACCGCGTGTGTGACCGATTAGCTCTTCCCAAGGACTTTGGGCAGCTATTATGTACATCCCGCGCGGTAAAGATTCCGGCAGATTGTAGCCGGAGCGGCTTGCTGCCGAAGAATTGACCACAGACGGCAGCATCGCATCGTCCGGAACTGTCACTGGTGCGATGCGTTCTCCGCGCAAACTGTAAAGCGTGGCATTCAAACCGGCCAGATTCACTATCACCAAGCTCAATACGAGTGCCAATATCAAGTGCGTAAGTTTCATAACTTCCTCTCTTTCTTCATATCCTTAGCTACTTTACCGAGTCATTATAGCTGGGCTTGCAGAACAAATCCAGATGGCGGACTCAGTCCATGCAATATTCAAAGCGTCTCATAAAACTATAAAGACGATTAATTCTTGCAGATATTTATGTCAAGTTTTTTAGCAAAGACGGAGGGGATTATTTAGCTGCCTTAGGCAAGAAGAACAAGCCGCGCTCCATGTGCTTTGATTCTATCAGGTCTTCATCCAGCAATTGGCTGAGATATTTATTGAGTTCGTTTTTATGCAAGCCCAAAATCTCGCAGAGGTCTTGATCTGTGCAGGGTCTGCGTTTTATGGTATCCAGTATCTGTAGTGATATGTTTTTCTGGAAGCTCTGGATGGTTTTTCTGCTGGTAGCCTTGGTTACTATCTCCACCGGCAGGGGTTTGAGGAAAGCGGCTATATCATCCAGCTTTTCCGGGGACATAGGCTTTACCCAGGGCTCGGGTCCGGGGCGGTCCAGAGAATTCAGTTGCACGCGATCGGGATTTATTTTGAGGATGGCCTCTTTCAGCTTGCTCAGCTCCTGATCGGTATCGTTAAGATTCGGCACCAGAAATACCTCCAGATAGATCTTGCCTTTGAATTCTTTACGCAACCGGATGAGCCCATCGATGATGAGATCGTTATCAAGGCTTGCGCAAGGGCGGTTGATTTTGCGAAAAACGAGGTCAGATACCGCATCCAGATCCGGCAGGATAAGGTCTATCCTGGATACCTCGGCTCTGAGTCCTGCATCCCAAAACAGGGTGCCATTGGTCAAAAGGGCGATCTTATAGCCGGGATGATGCTCTTTCAGATAGCTCACCACCCGCCCCAACCCGCTATTCAGAGTAGGCTCGCCCTGTCCTGAGAAGGTGATATAGTCCAATTCCGGCTTTTGACTGAGGTAGGCAGTAAGTTCTTCGATCACCTCATCGATGGGCACATATTCCTTTCTGTGGGTAGTGAGCTGGGTAGTAAGCCCCACTTCGCAGTAAACGCAATTCAGGGTGCAGACTTTGTGGGGAACCAAATCCACGCCCAGGGAGATTCCCAGACGACGTGAGGGAACCGGGCCAAATAGATATTTCATATATACTCCGTATGATAAATGTCTTTATTTCAGGATTAGTTGCGATCCATCAGGCAGCAGGGTATCAAGATGCGCTATGCCGGCTTCTTCCTGCCTGAACCGTTCACAGCCCTGCCAATCTCCCAGGCAGTAATGATCTACCCAATATGGCTCTAAGATCGATCTTTCGGTGAAGCGCTTGATAGGACAAATCCGGTACCATTTGCATTCTTCTAAGTGCAACAACCTTTTATAATACAGCACATTGGCAGGATAATACTCCGGATGATGGATCAACGAACTGGGATGGCTGAGGGGATAGATGATGAGCTTTCCGACCGGAACTGCAATGCCAATCAGCTCAGGGTACTCTTCTTTGCTAAAAGGCTTCAGAGCTCTGCTTTCAAAGATGTATTTGGTGGCAAAATACCCCAAAGGTGAGACTATCCTGGGCTGCACCTGGCGAATCTCCTCTTCCAGATAGATAGAGCAGGCGGCAATTTCCCGCTGTTTGGGACGCCGATTTTGCGGAAGCTGACATTTCAAAAGATTAGTAAGATAGATCTTTTCCCTTTTGATTCCGCTATCTGCAAAGAGGCGATCCAAGACCTGCCCGGAAGGGCCGATAAACATCTGGTTTTCTCTGTCCTCCAGCTCTCCCGGCGCTTGGGCTATGAGCATGACATTAGCATGAGGGTCGCCTTCGCCCAAGAGCACATGAGTTCTGCTCTTATGCAGTTCGCAGAGTTTGCAGTCTGTTAGTTTCGTTCTATGCTCCGGATATCAGCTCTTCAGCGCGTGGTACAAAGACCAGCTCTATTTCTTATCTGTCTTCTTTGAAGTTAGGGCTCTGATGATGCTCAAAAGCAATTGAGCGCCAATATCCACCAGAGCACTGCTGCTGTTACTTAACTGAGTCCCTGTGTTTTGGGAATTGCGGGATTTTCCACAATTGCCCATTCCTTTACCCCGTCCTGAACCATCCGGGGGGGGGGCCGGTTCCGTCTCGATTTGGCATATTTACCTCCATTTTTGGCTGAGAGCCGCCGGGAAGGCTGCTGTCAGCGGGTTATCTCATGATCTCATATATATTTAGCGCTGCAAATTGTGTCTGATTAAGAGAATATCCCTTTAGTCAATAGCAGCTATATGAACATAAGTTCATTATCTTTGGGGGCTGATCTGTGTCAACTCTTTTCTTGACCATCAATCACCCCGGTTTTTATACTCGTATTGCCTTAACTTGATCTTTGCTATAAACCCTCACCCCAAACTTCAAATGGCACTTATAAACCCTCACCGAAAACTTCAAATCGTTCTCACTTGGACAACAGATGATATCACATTACAGGAAAGTAAGATATGACATGCACACATGTTTAGTTGGTCTTGGACTTTCCTATGTCAAGAAACCCAGTTTTATCACCAAAACTTCAAATCTACCACCATTTATAGAAGCACTTGGACATTCCCTATAGTATTGCCGAATCCAATGCTATAAACACAATATGATGATCAGAAAGAAGTTAGCATTGTTAGGACATCCAACTCGTATGGCTCATCATCTTTCGGACTTGGACATTTGATTTTTGGTGATTGGATTTGAAGTTTTCAGTGAGGGTTTATAAGTGGTTTTGAGTGGGTATGGGATCGACCCAGTTTAGGTCACCGAAATCAGCAAATCCGCTCACCGTAAATTGCAAATGCCAAAACATATACATATCCAAGAATCCAATTGCTTCCATACGTAATCCGTATTTGTATATTGCATATATCATTACGGTTTTATTCTCTTGATTCTGGAGCTGATAATAGTAACTACCACTTGGACAAAATAGTGTCCAATTTGCAGGTTTTGGTGATCAAAACAGGGAAATTTACTAAAACAATGTCCATCGGTCTTCTGCAAATGCTCTTCGGATATTCTTTTGTCTCTTCGACTTATCTATTTTGTCCAAGTGATCGCTATTTGCAATTATCGGTGACTCTTTATACTCACCCACTTAAAAGCCCGGGTTGCCCCGGGCATTTCTTGACTTCTTTTGATACTATTTCATCAATAACATTCTGTTTATCAGTGAATTTGTTCCAGTTGACAACCTGTAGAAATAAACACCACTAGAGACGAAGCGTCCATTCTGATCTGTTCCATTCCATACAATATTATGAGAGCCTGTTTCTTTGTGTTCGTTTATTAATGTCTTGACTCTTTGTCCTTTGATATTGAATACTTCCAAAGTTACATCGCGTGGCTCAATTGAGAAGCTGTCTGGGGTTGATCGAGAAGGTACGAATAAGTTCCCAAGGGAAATCGCTCTGAGTATCTTGCGAAGATAACGCCAAAGCATAAGAATAGACATAAGACTGTAAATATTTTATTCAAGTGGCCTCCTACTTTATAACGCAAATTCTAACTGAATTCTGCAAGATATTATTACTCTGTGTTCGAAGCACATATATTCCACTGGCAAGTTCCAGGGTAGAAAATGTGATGCTTGCATTGTCTCTGAGATCTATGTCGTTGGCTATAGTACATACTTTTTGCCCCTTAAGGTTAAACAGCTCCAAGCTGACGGGGATCGTAGCCTTAGCATTTGAACCGGATAACTCGATTGTGATATCTTCACCACAACTAATTGGATTGGGGTATATATTCAATTCCCATGGAGGATCAGTTTCTACAGGATCATCATTTGCCACGCTGGTGTCTTCCAAAAGAGCATTGCCCGAATAGATATATACTCGACCCTCAGTACCAGCTTGCGTTCCTTGCCCCCATATAGGAGCAGATATTGCCAAGTCGCACAAGCCATCACCGTTGAAATCACCGGCGGCCTTTGCCCAACCGAAATTTGCACGTATATAGTCAGGGGGATTGTATAGGTACATGTCGATCAAGCCATCCATGTTTGGTCCACCCACCCAGATCGCTACCTGTCCATTATATGAGCCAGTATCAAGATAACTGGAGCCAATCACATCGTCGTATCCATCTCCATTGAGATCGCCAAAGATAAAAGGATTTCCCACATTATAATCCGGATATCCCCAGTTGTGCCAATCCTCATAGAAATTGAGTGTCAAATCCCAGCTTGGAGTTATCATGGTGTCTCCAAACCAACTCCTTCCCTTATAGGTTTCAAAATCTGCAAAGCCGTCACCATTGATGTCTCCAAGAGGGCTGGATATCCTTGGAAGTCTCATATTAGAATCATCTGTAATCACCAAACTGTCATGCTCCGGGAAATTGACACTTCCATAGTGCAGCACTATCCGGTCGTGCACAAGACCTCCCCCCGGTGTTCCATGCTGTAGGATAAAATCATCAAAACCATCGTTATTGACGTCTCCAACTCCATTAGTAGAAGTAGGTGATTGTGAAGCTGTATGATCAAGTAAAGTATACCACGGACCGTTGTCTCCCATCCAAATGTTTATAATACGTCTGATGGTATAATCAACATCTCGTTCAGTATATATAGTTAAATCAGCATGGCCATCACCGTTAATGTCCCCTAGAGAGTCCGGGTACATTCCCTCCCAGACCACATACGGGGCGGTAATGATGAGATCGGGTGTAGCACTAGGTGTATTTGTGCCATAATACACTTCAAGCACAGCTCCGGTGGCATTATCCCATTTACGAATCACCAGGTCATCCAAGCCATCACCATTAATGTCATCACCGTTGATAGGGTGGGGAATGGCATATTGAGAATTTGCAGATGCTTCGATAACAAAATCCGGAGTGCTTCCTATGCCATCAGCGGAACCCCAATAGAAGTAAATTTTCCCCCATTTTTGAGTGTCTTGATAAACACCGTAGGGATTCCAATTCTTCGAGAAAACAATCAGATCGTCATAACTATCTCCGTTAAAACTCAGTGAAACCAGGAAAGATCCAAAATGCGAGCCGTAGAACTCTCCGTAGAGAGTGGTCATTAACTCCAAATGATCAAGACCCGTAAGCTGACTTACGGATACACTCAGTGCCAATATGAATAGCACAATTCTTAAGCGTTTCATTTATCCTCCTGAGTGGAAAAAAATCCACGTCACTTGTTAAGTTATTCCTGGTAGCCGGCAGATGCGAATTCTCATCATGACATAATCTTGGCTTACCTTATGAATATGCATTGAGGAAAATCCTTTATTTATCTGCATCATCCTAGATATCTATGTTTATTCAATGCTAATTATAAAGACCAATATTTGTCAAGCAGGATTTTGCCTTTTGTAGATTCAGAAGTTTGGGCAGTGCTGAATCCTATCTTCGTCAAGCGTAGAAAACAAGGTGCTTAGATCTGTGTCGAGGTGATGTACTCTAAAGATGTTTGTGGGGCGACCCCCACACTACTAAGGAAAGTCAGTTCGCTTTCAGGCAAGTTCTCCTTGCTCGCAGCCAAGGCTCCGGCGCAGTTCGTACCATGGTATCTACTATTCCACCAACTTGGGTAGGTGGATGGTGTCTGACCTGAAGGGACATAGTGATGGTTCGAATCCTGAGGATATCCTGGGAGCCAACGATCAATAAGATCCGGGTGTTGAGTCCAGAATCCTTGGCCGTCTAAACAAATTGCCAGGGTGTTTTCTCCTTCTGTATAATCCCAAGCTCTATAAGTATTGTTATACTCAGCCAAGTGATGCCAGAGTGATGCATGTCCATGAAATGCCCATTTATATGGGAAGGGTCTATTAAACTCATTTACCTCTACTGGATTCGTGAGATCATAATACTCTTCCCATGGATCACACATCGAAGAAGATATTTGCCAGTTACCAAGTGAGTCCTTACTCTGAAACCTCGAGAATATCCTCCAATTACGTTTATCATCCATATCATTGTACATTGGCCAGAGCGTGTCCTCAGGATGATAAATACTATCAGAATACAGGTATTCTCCGGGGACTGAGTTTACTTCTGGGTTCATAAAGTACTCTACCCGAGTTCCCAGTCCAGCTGTTGCCTGTATGTATGAGCCCACTTCATTCTCAACATTAACCAATCTGGATTCGTCGAAGTAAATGACCAATATATACCTCAACTTGGTTGTCCAACTTAGGTCATAATATTCGAAATCAACTGCACCTAATGCAGCGTTAAGGGCGTCTACTGCTGCATATCCAGTAATGACGACTCCATCTTCAACCGTCGGATTTAAGCCAGTGGGAAATTCGATCACAATTGAGCCATTGTTTGAATTCCCCGGACACTCCGTAAAGTAACACCAGTGCTGGTATGCACATAATCAGTATCATAATGTACTTCATGATAAGCTCCTTCTTTAATGTATTGCTATGAATTTTACCGGTTTGATATTCTTATGATTGCGTGGTTTCGCAAAATACACTCCGGCGCTTAGCGCTGCGTCTTTGTGATTACGCAAGTCCCACTCAGCAGTTCCCTCTGAATCTAGGGTGATGGTATCCACTCTTTGGCCACGAACGTTATAGATATCCAGTTCAAGCGCTTGTTTGATCGAAGCCTTGAAGGTAATCACACCTTTCAAGCTAGCCGGATTGGGGTAAGCAGAAAGGGTGTGCAAGGGAGGTACCGCGGTCTCATCAGCATTGGAAACGGAGAATTCAACCGTAAACGCATACAGCCTGCCATCGCTGATCATGAACAACTGATCTTCATGGGAGAAGGTAATGACGGGCAAATAGACATTCACTGTGGGAGCAGGAAAAGTAAATGAATGTGAGGTAGGAAAATCCAGGGTACACAAAGCACTGATAAATATGTAATCCTCGTGTCTGGCCGATATAGTAACTATTTTATCATTCATGCTATCAATGTGAGGTTCAATGGGGCCGAAGGCATTCCAGTGGGTTGGCTCCGGATTATCCTCCAAGGGGCTGTGGTTCATGTATAGGAAGTAATCCCCATTATAGGTGCCATAGTCATAATATGACCTAAGAATTCTATCATCGCCAAACCTGACCAATCTGAATAAATGCTCGTCAGGTGATACAGGGGCTCCGATTATAAAAACATGCAGTGAGTCAGGACTGGGGAAGTGACACTCTAATAATGCACTATCATATGCCATACCGGGAGTTCCGATGTAAAACCTGTCGTGGACAAAATCACAATCCTGACCATAGGACGGTCCGATCACACTCACACCAAACCATGGATCTGTCATGATCATGGTAAACTGATGAGTCCCCTGAGAGTCAAAAATGAACCAGGTTTCTACGGCATCGTCTTCGCATGTATCCTTTACATACATGAAATGACCGGTGGGCATGGCATATACCCTTTTTTGCTGAATTGGACTACTTTGGTAATCCGCTCCATCCAGAAGTGTTTGACTGGTGTCGCTCGCAAAGTCGAAAAACTCAAGCCGGTCATCCAAAGCAATTACCAAGTGATTCTCAGACACAATATCGATCCGGCTCCACCCAATAAAGTCAGAGCTAAACTGCATGTCATCAATAATCCGGTACTCAAGATCATGGGCGTCCAAGCGGATTAATACCAATCCTTGAGGATTGCCTTGCGGGTATTGATAGATGACGTAGTATTTCCCAAAACGCTGCGTATAGATTTCCTTCACAGCCGTGCCCTCAAATCCCGTAATGTTACCAATCTGCACTACATTGGTCAGAGTATTGCTTTGCCGTAGATATTGAAATCCTGCTATCTGTATGCTTCCATTAGCAGTAGTCATCTTATAGAATTGCAGATCGCCGCTCTGGAGCTTGATCACGTCGTCATAAGCATGCGGAATACCCAGGGAATTAGCCAGGCTAATATCAATTTGTGGTTTTTGAGCTAATAAAGCAGAGACGGCTATCCAAAGGATAATTGTCAATGCACCGGACATCACGTCCTTTACTTTCATCTGAGCCTCCATCCAGCGATACCACTGCTTGCGATTAGTAATTACGCTATGGGTACTGTATATTTAATCTTCCATATTGCAATCACCTTTTCACATTTATCGTATCCCCATATCTATGTCAAGAACTCTTTCTATTTCACATCCCCCCGTTTTTCAAACATGGAATGAGAAGCTGGTTTCCTTCGTGCCATTTTCCCTTGTATGGGTTGATATTGAATCT
>Ga0265293_10006264_pt1 | contig 19192 bp, 20 predicted proteins | sample Munlanlewell138R_FD_192505 | JGI IMG/M metagenome (GOLD analysis project Ga0265293, IMG submission 192505) | Leachate microbial communities from a municipal landfill in Southern Ontario, Canada - Leachate well 138R | ecosystem: Engineered > Solid waste > Landfill > Unclassified | place: Canada... | reverse complement strand
TCATATTTTCTTTTGCATTAAAACGAGGTATCGCCAATAAGCGTAAACTTTCGAGTCTATTAGGTTGCCCCATGCCCGCAGCGGTTAACCAGTATGAACCATCAGCATTTTGCGAAACAAGTGCAATGGCATTACTTTTTAAATGCTTACACGCTTGCGTACCAAAACGAGCCATATCAATCTGTTTTTCAGAGAATTGCTTTTTTGTTACGGTTTTATATTCTGCATCAAATTCTTCATCTTCATCTTGTACAAGGATTGCCCCATTAATTGAACGATATAATTTTTCGCCTGTATATTGTGGCTTAATAGGAGTTTCTAACACACGAAGATTTTTCTTTTTTGCAAATAAGGCTTTTGCCTCTTGCGTATATGCAGGAGCAATAATAATTTCTATAAATTTATCAGAAAACCACTGTGCAATGGTGCCATCAACTTCTGAAGTAAAACATACAATTCCACCAAATGCACTCACAGGATCGCCAGCCCATGCAAGTTCTAATGATTTTAAAACAGTGTCCGAAACAGCTAAACCACAAGGATTTAAATGTTTTACAACTGCAACGGATACTTTTTGGGGTATATTTTGCACCGCATGATACACATCACTTGCTGCTTTCCATGCTGCATCAGCATCAAGCATATTATTATATGAAAGTTGTTTTCCTTGTAAAACATTCGCAGATGCCAATGTATGTGTTATTTTGGTATTATTAAATTCATATTTTATAGCATTTTGATGCGGATTTTCACCATATCTAAGCACCGTTCCTTGTGTAAGACTTATTTTTTCGGCAGGAATTTGTCCGTCAGCAAAATAATTAAAAATAGCAGAATCATAATGAGAGGAAACATTAAACGCCTCACACGCAAATTCTTTTCTATCTTCAATTGAGGTTATTCCTTTTTTATTTTCGAGCAAAGTATCAAGTTGAGCATATTGCTTTTGCGATGCCACTATCACAACATCTTTAAAGTTTTTTGCAGCTGCTCGAATAAGTGAAATACCACCTATATCAATTTTTTCAATAATTTCTTGTTCTGAAGCACCAGAGCTCACTGTTTGCTCAAATGGGTATAAATCAACTATAACCAAATCAATTTCAGGAATTTCATACTGTTGCATTTGTGCCACATCGTCAGACAAATCTCTTCGTCCAAGAATACCACCAAACACTTTGGGGTGCAGGGTTTTAACTCGTCCGCCTAAAATTGATGGATAATGAGTAATATCTTCTACCGGTATAACCGAAGCTCCTAAAGACTCTAAAAACGTTTGTGTGCCGCCTGTTGAATAGAACACAACACCCAATTCTTTCAATTTTAACACTATAGAATCTAAATTCTCTTTATGATATACTGAAATTAATGCAGATTTGATTTGTTTATTATTATTCATGTAAAAAAATTTGTATCAACTAACCATTTTGGCAAAGATATAATGTTTATTGTTTTGCCTATTGTTTTTTATTCGTTATTATTCAAACATTATTAAATTTTTTCGCACATATATATGTGTTCCTTCGGGTATATTTTCGTCTGGATTTCGTCTGTTCATAGTTGCGAGTTTTGAAATTTTAACGCCATATAATTGCGAAACAGAAAAAAGCGTTTCATTTTTTTGTATAGTATGCGTAAAATGAGGCTTTTGAGCTTGATTTTTCTTTTTTTCTATATACACAACATCTCCGTTAGAAATTGTTTGTCCGGGAACAAAATCATTATAGTAAAATAATTTCCACACAGGAATACCAAATTTTTGCGAAATTACAAATATAGTTTCATTATCTTGAAGTATCACAAACTTTGTTTTATTGTTCTCATACACAGGCTTATCAAACTTTGTTTCTATGGGAGACAAATGAGATATATTTGGAGGCAACACGGTTGGTGCAGGTGCTTTTGCAAGCGGTTGACGAGTGAATTTAAATTTTGATGTGCTTTCAGTTTTTGCTTTTGTATCAGCTGTTGCAATAGCGTATTTTTCAGGCTGATCATACATATACAATTTATTTTCCTCTATAATGCGAATAAGATGAGTTGCATAATTCGGATTTGTAGCATATCCTGCTTTTTGAAGCCCTTGTGCCCACGATTTATAATCAGTAGAAGACAATTCAAATAAAAACGCATATCGTCTGCCATTTACCAAAAACTCAGAATGGTCTTTATATGATTCATACACAGAACTGTACACGCGAAAACATTCATTTTTTGCATCATCATCTTTATATGTTTTTTTTCCTGTCCACGAACTATGGCATTTAATCCCAAAATGATTTAAAGCCACAAGAGCCAAGTCACTGTTACCATTTGCTGACTCCAAACACGCTTGCGCTAAAGTTATACTGGCAGGAATACCTGTTCGCAACATTTCTGTTATCGCCATATCGGCATATTGTTCTATGTATTCGGCACGAGATATTTGTTTTTGCGAAAAACCCGAAAACGCAATACAAACACAACAGAGCATTCCAAAAATTTGTTTTTTCATGAACATATACATTTTTAGTAATTGAATACAAAAATATACATCTCATTTGTAAAAACTTATACGAAATAGCTTTTTCTTTTCACAAGGTATTAACAGAAATTCATACATTTAGGCTACAAAACACTACGCTCAAATTCTTGCCACAATGCATCATCTTGTGGACAAGGAGCTACAATATGAATATGTTGTTTTGTTACAGGATGCATAAACGTAACCGAACGTGCATGAAGAGAAATTCCTCCATTTGGATTACTTCTTTTCGCACCATATTTTAAATCACCTTTAATAGGGCTACCAATATATGAAAGTTGTGCACGTATTTGATGATGCCGTCCTGTATGTAAATTTATTTCTAAAAGATGATATTTTTGAGAAGCTGCTTTATAAGTATATGTCAACAAAGCTTCTTTTGTGTTAGGAATTTGAGTTTTATAAACCTGCGATTTATTTATTTTTGTATTACGACTTATAAAATGATGAAGTTGTGCATGTGTTTGTGGAGGAGTGTTTTTCACAATAGCCCAATATATTTTGGTAATTTCTTGTTTTTTAAACAGTTCATTCATGCGCGTAAGGGCTTTACTTGTGCGAGCAAACAATACAAGTCCACTTACTGGGCGATCGATACGGTGAATTACACCCAAAAACACATTTCCGGGTTTATTGTATTTTTTTTTGATATACATTTTCACCAATTCCTCAAGAGGGGCATCTCCTGTTTTATCGGACTGCACCAACACATTATTTGTCTTAGAAACCGCAATCAAATGGTTGTCTTCATACAATACCTGAAACAAGATATTTTTAGTATTGCTCTCGTTCATTTGGGAAATCGCGTGATTTTACATCTTGAATATATGTTTTTACCGAGCCTGTCATTTCGGCAAAAAGATTATGATATCGTCTTAAAAATCGAGGAGAAAACTCTTGATTAATGCCAAGCATATCGTGTAAAACAAGCACTTGTCCATCGACACCATTACCAGCTCCAATGCCAATTACAGGAATTTTTAAAGCTTCCGCTATTTTTTGAGCTAATGCTGCTGGAACTTTTTCAAGAACAACGGCAAAACAACCTGCGTTTTCAAGCAATTTAGCATCTGCCATTAATTTTTGTGCTTCTTCTTGTTCTCGAGCGCGAACAGTGTATGTTCCAAATTTATGAATAGATTGAGGCATTAAACCTAAATGCCCCATTACGGGAATACCTGCTGATAAAATTCTATCTATTGATTCTACAACCTCCTGCCCTCCTTCAAGTTTCACCGCACCACAACCAGTTTCTTTCATAATACGAATTGCTGAATGTAATGCCTCTAAAGAATTTCCTTGATATGAACCAAACGGCAAATCAACTACCACTAATGCACGAGAAACAGCTTTATGAACCGATGCTGCATGATAAATCATTTGGTCGAGTGTGATTGAAAGTGTTGTTTCATTTCCAGCCATTACGTTTGAGGCAGAATCTCCTACAAGCACCACATCTATACCTGCCATATCAAGAATACGAGCCATAGAATAATCATAGGCAGTAAGCATAGCAATTTTTTCACCACGAAGCTTCATCTCGCTTAAAACATGCGTTGTTACAACTTTTGCTGAAATTGTATTTGTTGACATATATTTTTATTTTTCAAATAAAACATGAAAATTTCAAGGTAAAATTACAACTATTTTAGCATACGCAGCCCATAAAGTCTTTTCTATTATTCTCTTTTATACAAGAAGGTTATTTTTGGACATATAATAATAGAATAATTTCTGAAATCATATATAGTAAAAATAAACTTGCTAATAATATACCAAGTGCAAAATTATTTTTTTCTATTGATAAAAGTACAAACACAAAAGAAACGACTGCTATAAATTTTACAGAATGAGTAGCTATTGCTGCGAATATATGTTTTTTCCCATTTCCAAAGTAAAATTTTAACATTAATAATCCAGACACAATATGCACAAACGACATAAACATAATGCTCAACATTCCAAGGTTAAAATTAAGCAAATGTGGTACTTTGTGCATCACAAGAAAAAAAAAAACAACACATACCAATAAAATACAGGCGTGCAATACAATAAATTTATATTTAATCATTTTTATGTATAAAATCTTTTATTACGACATAAATAGCAGCAAACACGGCAAATAACGAAAGAATTACCGTAAAAATTGGTTTACATTCAAAGTAAGCATCAAGAGAAACACCTGCATATGTCCCAAGACCTATAATCACAGCCATTTGAATGGCTATATTTGTATATTTTAGTGCATTAAATAATTCAGGCTTTTTTTGCAGTAAGCTCTTCTTTTTTAGCCATGCCATTGTGCGATGTGGTTTTTTCATGGTCCAAATTCATATTACATAAACCGGTAAATATAGCTCCAGGCTCTATTGCTAATTTATTAACATGCATATCTCCCATAACCTTTGCTGTAGCTCGCAAACAAAGCAATTCGTTTGCAGTAATTTTACCTTCAAGAGTACCTTCCACATCACAATTTTGACACTTTATTTCGCCTTTCACGATTCCCGTGCCGCCTATTACAACTTTTCCTTTTACTACTAAATTACCATTAAGCGTTCCTTCTAACCTTATATCACTTTCGCAAGAAACATCGCCAGTAATGACCGTTCCTGAAGTAATCATGTTTGTTGAAATTGTGGTGGTTTCATTTGTTTTTGCCATAGGTATTATTTTTTTTAACATACAAATATATAAAATACATTGAAAATCACATCGTTTTATATGCAAATAAACATTTTTACTTTGTTCTTATTGTATTTATAATCATTAATTTCTAATAAAATTAATTTTATCGCATTTACTTATTGCATGTACAAACTAATACATGCAACAAGTAAAAAACCCTGTAAACTTCTTTATTTACAGGGTTTTACATAAAATTGATTAAAACCGTGGGCCCAACAGGACTTGAACCTGTGACCCCCTGATTATGAGTCAGGTGCTCTAACCAGCTGAGCTATGGGCCCTAATTACTATATGTAATTTGAGATTGCAAAAATAAATAAAAACTTGTATTTTACAAGAATGATATCAAAAAAAAGATAAGAAAATCACTACTCTTTTTTTATATGCTATAAAACGCCTTTTGTACTTGGTATTCCAATATTAGAAAGATTGCGTGAAACTGCCATTTTTATAGCTTTTGCTGTTGCCTTAAAAATTGCTTCAATTTTATGGTGCTCGTTTTCGCCTTCTACTTTAATATTCAGATTGCATTTTGAAGCATCTGAAAATGATTTAAAAAAGTGACTAATCATTTCGGTTGGTAAATCCCCTATCATTTCTCTTTTAAATTCTACATTCCACACAAACCAAGGTCTTCCTGAAAAATCAATTGCAACCTGTGCAAGCGAATCGTCCATTGGCAGTAAAAATCCGTATCGTTCAACACGATGTTTATTACCTAATGCTTTTAAAAAAGCCTCTCCAAGTGCTATGCCTGTATCTTCAATAGTATGATGTTCGTCAATATGCAAATCGCCATTAACCGATATTTTTATATCACAATTTGAATGACGTGCCAATTGGTCTAACATATGATCAAAAAAACCTAAACCTGTAGATATTTCAGATTTCCCTGTGCCATCAATAGAAAGAAACACATCAATTTTTGTTTCATTTGTATTACGAACAATATGAGCTGTACGTTTAGGAAATACAAGAAAATTAGAAATTTCATTCCAATCGCAACTCACACAATCACATAAAGATTGTAATTCAGAAGGAATAACAAGAGGCGTATCGCAAGGATGCACAACTATAGCACGTGTTCCTAAGTTTTTTGCTAGTTCAATATCAGTAACTCTATCTCCTATTACAAAAGAATTTTCCAAGTCATAATCGCCAGTCATATATGATTGTAACAAAGCTGTGCCTGGTTTTCGGCTTGGTTTATTTTCATGAGGAAACGAACTATCAATAATAACCTCAGAAAACTCAATTCCTTCATTTTTTAGGATTGTAAGCATGGTTGTATGCACAGGCCAAAACGTATGTTCTGGGAAGGAATCTGTTCCTAAACCATCTTGATTTGTTACCATTACAAGTTCATAGTCTGTATGTAAAACAATAGTTTTTAAAGCTGAAATAACATCTGGTAAAAATTCAAATTTTTCATACGAATCAACTTGAAAATCATCTTTTGGTTCAACTATAATGGTACCATCTCTATCTATAAAAATAACTTTTTTTGCCATAACATGCACAGGATTATAATTTTAAAATTTTACTTCAAATAATTTTGGCCAATTTTTGCCAGTAACAAATATACGATTATTCTCTTTGTCGTATGCAATTCCATTTAACACATCAATTTCATCATGATGATACTGCGGTGGCAATAGTGCCGAAAGTGAAATACGTTGATGTATTTTTCCTGTTTTCGGGTCAATTTTTACAATATCATCGGTAGTGTAAATATTTGCATACAAAAAGCCATCAATGTACTCTAATTCATTCAATTGCCGCACAGCACCTTGATTATCATACACAGGAATTTGAGTGATTTTTGTAAAATGCGGTAATGAATAAAAATACAGATATTCAGAGCCGTCAGTCATAATAAGATATTCTCCGTCATACGCAAGTCCCCAGCCTTCGGTAGGATAGGAAAATTGTCCAATTTCAGACAAATCATGTTTTGAATACATAAATCCTTTTTGTGATTTCCACGTAAGTTGAAATAGTGTATCGCCCACCAATGTAAGTCCCTCACCAAAAACAGTTTCGGGTAATTTTTTTGATTGTAACACATTTCCTGTATTCAAATCAACTTTTCTTATTGTTGATTCTCCATAAAGTCCTGTACTTTCATACAAAATACCGTCATGATATTCTAAACCTTGTGTATAAGCTGTTATATCATGATTAAATGCTTTTATGTTTGAAACCTGTGTTTGTGTTGGAATTATATCAGAAAGCAAGGTAACATACACCGTGTGTTGTTCAACAACGCCATCATAAAACAATGAACACAGCACAGTTTGGCTGCCAAGAATGTTGGTAGGCATAGTAACCGCAAAGTCATTTGTATTGGTATAGGTGACTAAAAGAGGTTGTTTGCCAATATATGCAACAATAGAATCTGCTTGTTTTTTTGAATTATACGTAAATTCCATAGCAGAACCCGCAGAAACTCGAGTGCTACCTTTTGTGGGTGATACAACAAACACTTTTTCCTGTGTTTTTGTTGTTTGATTACATGAAATAAAAAACACACAAATACATTGCATGCTACATAAAAAAAATAGTTTCGTTAAAAAATCACACAATTTCATATATTAATTGTTTTTGTTTGCATTGAATAACAAATATAGAAAAAACTATGTATTATGTACGATTTAAACAGCTATTCATACAAAGAATAATTTTAAAAGAATGTTATTTCACAAACAAAAAATGTAAGACTTATTTCTTGTTTTACACTAAACATATATAAAAAATTTTACCTTTGTTACGAATTTAAAATTCAAAAAAATGACGATACAAGAAATACAAGATACTATTATTGAAGAGTTTCGCATTTTTGATGATTGGCTTGATAAATATCAATATATTATTGACATAAGCAAAGAACTTCCATTAATTGACAGCGAATACAAACAAGAAAAATATCTTATAAAAGGCTGTCAATCACAGGTGTGGCTTTTTGCTGAATTACATAACAACAAAATTATATATAAAGCCGATAGCGATGCTATTGTTACAAAAGGCATTATTGCTCTTTTAATTAGAGTACTTTCTCATCGCTCACCCGAAGAAATAATGAATGTTGATTTGTATTTTATTAAAGAAATTGGATTACAAGAAAATCTATCGCCTACTCGTTCAAACGGGTTGCTTGCAATGATAAAACAAATGAAATTATATGCAATAGCATTTAATCATACTTTAGAAAAATAATATGAGCACAGATAATAAAAACATTGAACAAGAAATAATTCAGACTCTTTCAACAATATATGACCCTGAAATACCGGTAAACATATATGATTTAGGATTAATTTACTCTATTTCAATCGACAAACTTCCGCAAGTTACTATTCTTATGACACTTACATCGCCAAATTGTCCAATGACAGATGTTATAGTGTATCAAATTGAAAACAGATTAAAATTAATTGAAGGCATTGATGAAGTTTTTGTTGAAATCACTTTTGATCCACTGTGGGATAAGGACATGATAAGTGAAGAGGGCAAATTACATTTAGGGTTTTTATAAACAATCATATATGAATCATTCTATTCAAATGGTCGATCTATATGGTCAATATGTACGAATCAAATCAGAAATTGATGATGCAATAGCATCGGTAATTACAAATACTACATTTATAAACGGACCTGAAGTTAGTGCTTTTCAAAAGGATCTTGAAAATTATTTACATGTTTCACACGCTATACCTTGTGCAAATGGAACCGATGCTCTTACTATTGCATTATGGGCTTTAGATTTAGAACCTGGTAGTGAGGTGATTACTACCGATTTTACATTTATTGCTACCGCTGAAGCAATTGCACGAGTTGGATTGGTTCCTGTGCTTGTTGACGTGCATCCAGAAACATTTAATATTGACACACAGGCAATAAAACAGGCTATTACTCCAAAAACAAGAGCTATTATGCCAGTACATTTATTTGGACAAGCAGCTGATATGGATGAAATTATGCATATTGCACAACAACATAATTTATATGTAATAGAAGATGCAGCTCAATGTTTTGGTGCCGAATATTATTCAAAAAACGGCACAAAAAAACTATGCAGCATTGGTGATATTGCATGTACATCATTTTTTCCATCAAAAAATTTAGGTTGCTTTGGCGATGGTGGCGCACTGTTCACAAACAATGCAGAACTTGCAACAAAAATAAGACTCATAGCAAATCACGGGTCTTTAAAAAAATATTATCATACAACTATTGGGGTAAATTCTCGTCTTGATTCTATACAAGCAGCTATTTTACGCGTAAAATTGCGATATATAGATTCATACAACGCTGCTCGTCAAAAAGCAGCATCTTTATATACAAAATTTTTACGTGATATTCCGTGGATACAAACACCTATAACGAATGCTCAATCGAATCATGTGTTTCATCAATACACAATCACACTTAAAAACACATCAAATAAAGAACTTCAAGACTATTTAAAACAACATAATATTCCAAGCATGATTTATTATCCTGTTCCAATGCATAAACAAGAAGCTTTGCAACAATTTGCACCACAATCATGTCTGGTTTCAGAAAGGCTTTCAAAATCGGTCGTAAGTTTACCTATGCACACCGAACTTACCGAAGAACAAATCATATATATTTGTAATACCATTCGGTCATTTAAATAATTCTACAATGAGCAGTACTTTTTTTGCACACGAAACAGCAGTAATCGACGAAAATTGCACAATTGGAAGCGGAACAAAAATTTGGCATTTTTCACATATTATGTCACATTGTATAATTGGCGAACGATGTAATATTGGTCAAAATGTTGTAGTTTGCCCCAAAGTAGTGCTTGGCACGAATGTAAAAATTCAAAATAACGTATCGGTTTATACAGGAGTGGTATGCGAAGACGATGTTTTTCTTGGTCCTTCCATGGTTTTTACCAATATTTTAAATCCTCGCAGCGCAATAGTTAGGAAAGAACACTATGTAAAAACACTTGTACAAAAAGGAGCTACAATTGGAGCAAATGCTACCATTGTATGTGGCATAACTATAGGAAAATACGCTTTAATTGGTGCTGGAGCTGTAGTAACAAAAGATGTAAAACCATATGCTTTAATTGTAGGAAATCCCGGAAAACAAATAGGTTGGGTAAGCGAATACGGACACACGCTCAAATTTAACTCAAAAAACGAAGCGGTTTGTAAAGAAAGTGGCACCGCATATATACTTGATACAAAAACAGATACTATTAGAGAGAAAAACTAATTACCATTTTTTTATCACCTCATCAAACTGCAAACGTTTAAAATCAGTTAACAGATTCAAATTATCTATTTTTCCAGAAAACACATATATTTCCCCCGCTTCTAATCTATATTCTGGATTACCACCAATACCACCTCCTACAGATAAACGAGAATCATCTGAGTCAAAGGCAGACAAACTTGTATAAGGACCATGTAAACCGCTATTATCAAGAGCTTTTACACGTGCTTCTATAAATAACTGATTAAATGTTGCTCCCACAACCCACACATTTTCAATGTGAATTTTATCAAGATTTTCGGTTTGAGTAAATGGTATAAAAAGCGTATCTGTAATAGAAATAAAAAATTGCGAAAGAATACTATCAGCATTTTTTCTTTGGTCTCGAATAGAATCATTCAATTGCAAAAAAAGCTGAATATTAGTAGGGTCAATTTTTGATTCAAATTCTTTTATTTTTAATGAATATTCATTTGCAACTTGTGCTATATGATTTATTGTTACTTTTTTTGTTTGTGTAGTACACGAAAACAAACTACTAAAAATTAAAAACAATATTAAAATTCGTTGTGTCATAATACTATTATTTTTTTGTTGCTTTTAAATATGATTCAACAATTCCTTTAATAAATGCTGAACTAAAACCATTATGTTCCATTTCATTAAGTCCTGCAATAGTAACTCCATGTGGTGTTGTTACTTTATCAATTTCATCTTCGGGGTGCGTATGAAGTTGCAAAAGTAATTCGGCAGCACCTTTTGCAGTTTGTGCGGCAATAAGTTGTGCATCTTCAGCATGAAATCCAATTTGTGTTCCACCTTGAGAAGCTGCTCGTATAGCACGTAAAAAAAAGGCAATTCCACATGAGCCAAGTGCAGTTGCCGAAGTAATTAAAGACTCATCTATTACTAATGTTTTTCCTAATGCATTAAAAAGAGAAATAATATCTTCAAAATCTTGACAATCTTTTTTGTTTGATGCAATACACGTCATTGATTCTCTAATTTTAATTGCAGTGTTTGGCATTGCTCGTGCTATGCAAATATCTTGAGATATAATTTCAGAAATTTCAGAAATAAAAACGCCAGTTACTATAGAAATAATCACATGATTTGAAGTAATAGATGGTGCAATATCACGTAAAATTGCATGAGCCAATTGCGGTAAAACGGCAATAAAAACAATTCGCGATGATGCAACAGCTTTTTTATTATCATCGGTAAAAGAAAAGCCATTTTCATGTAAATCCTTAGGCAAATCAGAGGTGTTTCTTGTAATTATAATTTGTTGCGGTTCATAAACATGTGAAGCAACAAGTCCTTGTGCAATAGACATTCCTATATTTCCACCACCTATAATTGCAATTTTTTCTGACACATTCATATTTCTATTTTTATGTATTCTGCAAGGTACATTTTTTTATTATTTATTTATAATAAGATTTCATTTTTCTCTATAAAAAAATAATTTTATATATTTTGATACAAAAGAATATCATCAATATACTCTCGTGTATTTGATAATCGAGGGACTTTATGCTGCCCGCCTAATTTTCCTTTTGCTTTAAGCCATGCATAAAATGTTCCTTCAACAACAGATTTTACAATTGGAGGTGCAAGCGTTATATTTTTATATCGTTTTGCTTCATAATCAGAATTTACATCTTTTAGTTTTTCATCTAATAGTTCCACAAACAACTGCATATCAGATGGTTCTTGTTCAAATTCCACTAACCATTCATGTGCTCCTTTTGTAGTTTCCGACATGTAAATAGGGGCTGCGGTGTATTCTCTTATTTTGGCATTTGTTTGCATACACGCCTCTGCAAGTGCTTTTTCGGCATTATCAATAATTAATTCTTCGCCAAACGCATTTATAAAATGCTTAATACGTCCAGTAATTTTAATTTTATAAGGATATTTTGAAGTAAATTCAACAGTATCACCAATTATATATCGCCACAAACCAGAATTTGTAGAAATTACAATTGCATAATTTTTACCTAATTCAACATCTGTTAAAATTAAAGTTGGTGGATTTTCATCATGAATATTTTCAATTGGAATAAATTCATAAAACACTCCTACATCAAGCATAAGGAGCATATCATTTGTTGAAGGGTTATCTTGAATTGCAAAAAAACCTTCGGAAGCATTATATACTTCCATATATCGCATAGTTTCTTTTGGTATTAAACTCTGAAACTGCTCTCTATAAGGAGTAAAACTCACGCCTCCATGTATAAACAATTCTAAATTAGGCCAAATTTCTAAAATATTTGTTTTGCCTTGCATTTCGAGAATTTTTTTTATCAAAACCATTGTCCACGAAGGCACACCAGCAAGGCTCACAACATTTTCTTCACTGGTAATTTGTGCAATTTTTTCTATTTTTTCTTCCCATTCGTCCATAAGTGCAACAGAAATTTCGGGAGTTCGATAAAAATGTGCCCAAAACGGTAAATTTTGTATTAAAATTGCCGACAAATCTCCAAAATAAGAATCCATTGAATATTTACTAATTTGATGGCTTCCTCCAAGTGCAAGACTTTTACCTTTCCACATATTTGAATCAGGATACATATGGTTATAAATAAGCACCGAATCTCGTCCTCCTCGGAAATGGCAATTTTCAAGAGATTCTTTACTTACGGGAATAAACTTACTTTTATCATTTGTTGTTCCACTACTTTTTGCGAACCATTTTATAGGCGTGTGCCACAACACGTCTTGTTCTCCATTTCTAATACGTTCAATATATGGTTGTATATCTTCGTAATGATTTAATGGCACTTGTTTTTGAAAATCTTCGACACTTGTTATTGCGGCATACTTACATTTTTTTCCCCATACCGTTTCTTTCGCATCACTTATAAGTTGAAACAAAAGTTCATTTTGAATATCCTGCGGGTAGGTTTTATACCAATTAATTTGCTGCAATCGTTTTACAGAAACCCAAGATAGAATAGAATTAAGCAAAGGCATAACGTTACTATAATAATATCAAAAATACAAAAATTATCGATTATGATATTCTATTTTAAGAACAAAATATTAGATATTATACAAAGTACACAATGTATAATATAATTTATCACATTGTTGCAATAAAAAAAGCCCTGCATAAAATATGCAAGGCTTTTAATACTGTATGTTATAATAGTTACTTAAAAAACTATTTTACAATTTTCGCAGTTCCTTCAGCAGTAACAATTGAATATACACCTGCTGGTAAAGTTGAAATGTCGAATTGACCTTGTGCAGTTGCAATAACTTGTCCAAGAACATTTACAACTGAAATAGTAGCTGAATACACAACACCATTTACAACTTCTAATTGGTTGCCTTCTACAGTTTCAATGTTAACCCATGGAGAATACGTAGTAGGAGCAGAATTACCAATTACTATATTTTTAATATAAAAATCTTTCGCATCGCCTGCTGTTCCTTCTGGAACAGAATTACCATCATCAATAGTTAAAACAAAACCTATTATTTGAGTTGGACTAAGTGGATTTTCAGCATCTTTAATTCCAGTATTGTTAACTTTCCACCAATCGTCAGTGTGCCAATCTTCCATAATATCAACACTAGCGTCTGCAATAACCTCTCCTAATATAGCACCACCCCAAGAATAGTTTAAATTAGTCCATTTTGCAGCATCTGTAATATCAACACCACCTGTTGTAGCATCCACTTTAAGATTTGGTGAAGCACCGTTTGAAGTTTTACCTGCAATATCTTTTAAGTCAAGGCGTAGATTTAAATCAGCTGAAGCCTGTACATCAAACGAAATTAATCTGTTTTCTGCATTCGTGAAATCAATTGTGTATCCACGTGCAGTTTGATAGTCTTGATCGTCTCCATTTAAGTCTTTCATAAATTTACTTGCGGCTGCATCACCTTCCCATTGTACTGTTAAAAAACCAAAATCATTCCAGTTTTTATCTCCTGGGTGTGTAAATGCAATTTTCACAACTTCATTAGTTTCCCACGAATACGTATATGGAGATGTAGTTGTAATAACTTGTCCTGATAATTCAGTATCATAGTCATTTGTTTTTGTTAAGCCAGTTAAAGCTGTAACATTTTGTGTTTGGTCGTCAACCAACCAATTCTCAGGATCATACTGAGCAAATACTCCAGCACTGATAATAAGACCAGCGCCAAATAAAAGTAAAGATTTTTTCATAGTATACAAAATTTAAGTTTAAAAATTATAATTTTATTATACGCAAATATAAGAATAAAAATTACGATACAAACTATTTTACAAAAAAATGACACATATTTTACATATTTTTACTTAACAATAAGTATATATTCCTCTAATATAGCACCGCATAACACGTTCAACAAATAAACACCTGACTGATTCACAGTGATTTCATGGACATTACTAAAGATTCCTTGCTCAATACTAACGCCATGCACACTAAACAGCTCGTATGTACATATTTGTTCGTTACAAGTGGCAATAGTTATTATTTTTCCCATTTGCGCAGGAATAGGATACACATGCACTGTGTTTTGTGTTATTTTTCCTATTCCCACCCCAGTTTCTCGAGAAGAGTTAAGCACAACATGTTCTGTAACAGGCATTAATGAACCCAACTCTGTTGTAACTGCCGAAGTTTCATTATAGGTAAGTAACACTTGTTGATTTTTATAAATAACGCTATCAAATTCAAATACTATACGCACACTATCAATTGATTGATAGGCAACAGAACGCAAAGGAATTTCAACACCATCAGCAGTAAGCATAATTTCTGACACATGAGGTAGTGTTTCTATCCTTCTATCATAAAACACATATAATAATGTACCCGAAGTGTGTACAAAAGAGGTTGTTATTTCAGCATTGCTCGGATTGTTTCCTTCGAGAATTGAAAACCAGTTAAAATTAAAGCCATGTTCTTGTACCCGTATTTCAATTGTATGTGTTCCTACATCTAACGGTATAGCAACTGATGAATTACGCCAAGTTAACCAACTCCCGGTATTTGGCACATACATATTTGCCTCTTTTTTTCCATCAACCCAAATAGAAACATAGCCGTTTGAGCTTGCACCAGCATGACGCATTGTTATTGTATAATCACCTGCCGTAGCACATTCAATATAATATGCATATATATCGTTTTTTCCTATAAAGGCAACATGCTCTCCGCTTCCTTCATCATTACTTGCTTCAAGTTGCATGTTTCCTTTATAATATGCAAAATTTTCTGCTTGAATTGTAGCTGGAATAAGAGTAGATGCAGGAGTAGGATTTAAATTATTTTGAATAATTACATCTGTAAAACCATCAAGATACCCACCATACAAACTCATTATTTCAGCATTATCATAATATGACATTGTATATGTGTTCTCAAAAAAGAGTGGTTGTTCAAACCGTACCGTTGCCACCGAACTTTGAAATTTTATTGTATATGGTATTGAAACTCCATTTTCAAAAAATTCAAGTCCTGAAACATCAGAATTTTGAGTTTGAACAAGCATGTCAAAATATAGTTCAACAGTGTAGTTGTCGGTAATTCGAACAGAATCAATTGTTAAAGAGGTACGAGGTGCATTATTTTTCACAGACATACTAAAATCTTGTGCCATAGCACCATCTACTGCTTCTATTGTCTGTGCTGTATTTTCAATTTTCACAGAATCATATATCAATATACGAGGTGATACATATGCAATTAATTGATACTCATTTTCTGACGAAAGCACAAGAGAATCCACAGTATAATTTGTAGCATTTACAAGAACAGCAACAGAGTTTTCAGATAGATTTGTTTCATTAATTGGTTTTGAAAATTCAAGCATAATAGATGTTCCATACGGCGATGTAAATGCTGAATAAATTTTTAAAGGAGCTGCTTGTAATTCATTATTAACACGAAACGATGAAATATCAGCAACAGGAATTTCATTTTTTCCTAATAATGCAGCTCCTTCATATGAAATATAAATAGAATCACTTGTTTCTGACATTGGTGCATCAAGAGTTATAAGTAATTCTGATGAAGAAACTCCCAATGTAAGTCCCGAAATTTGTAACGGAGCACCTTGTACAGTTACAAGAAATTCAGAAAGTGCAGTAGCTTCATCTTGTATTACAATATCAGAATCAAATGCAACTTTTATAACTGAATTATTTTCTTCTAAAATTTTTGCAGAAAGAATATTCGTTTGTTGCTGAGACTGAATTTCAAATATAAGTGCGGTATATGCAGGAACGGTGTAAGTAAACGCATCATCATTAATTGACAAAACGGGGTCAAAAGCTGTAATTTCAGAATTATTTTGTCCAAATCCATACACAAGAGCATTGGTATAATATCCACCTGCAAGATTAAAATCAGTTGTTTTGTCAGTAGCCGTTTTATTTATAACTATTAATCGAAGTGTTCCATGTTCATCAACGGAAGCAAAACTTGATAAAGTTGCATTATTATCTACTTCGGCTTGCACCGAAATTGGTCCAAATTTGCTACCAGCTCCATCATAATTAAGGTACATTTTATACGCAGACACAGCGTATCCTACTGTAGCATCCCATTTATTTGCCATATACACCCCTTCTCGACCAAATACACCAAGTACATCAACAAGCGACAAACCACCAGAAAAATGGTTTTCGGCATCATACTTAAATTCAGTAAATGCCAATTTTGTGCCTGGATAATAAGTATTAATAGACTGTTTTAGCCGTCCAATAATATTAATAGCTCCAGCTTGTTGTGAAATCCAACTATTTTCAACATAGGTGTTGTCCCATAAAGAGCGAGGTGCCTGCAAACGAGCAGCAATCATATCCTCAGCAATTAATTGTTCCTCTGTGGCTGTTCCATCAAGATTCACAATACGTTTTTGAGTTACTGTTCCTTTTGCTTCGGGATACCAATGCACCGCTAACACATCAAGGATTCTTTTACCGTATTCCTGTTCAACTTTTGCAAGAGAATCAAGATAAAAATCAACAAACCACCCATATCCCTTAGCTGTTCTTATAGCAGACCAATCTGTGTAAACATCCATACTTAAACGAAGCATAGAATTCCATCCATAAAACATAGGTCCAAACACCTCTGTTTTTCGAGCAATGCCTTTTACCACACTCCCCACCTCTATAGTTTTATAGAAAAACTCATCTAACGACAATGCATTTGGGCGAATATATGGATGTGTACTTGCCCACAAAGCAGGTTCATTGTCAATTCCAAATCCATCTACTCCCCCCTCACCTACTTGCCCGAGCGTGTGTTTCAAATAATTTACAAATTCATCAATATATACCTTTCCATCAGTTTTATCTGGAACGAGCGATAGTTCTGAGTCTTTTCTGAATTCCACAGCATTCCAACGAGAGCTCGGTGCTTTTTGCTCTTCGGTTACAGAGCCTGCATTGTCGGCAGCCACATATCCCGCAGCTTGTAGTGTAATCAAAGAATATTGATTACGGAGTTTTGCTTGCTCTACAGTATTTATAACCGCAATACCAGGTATAGTTCGTTGTTGAGCCGAAAGATTATTTGTAAAATAATTATCAGAAGTATGAAAGTAATCTGCTCCAGCATTTGAATAATTGGTTTCCCAATTATACGTTGTAGTTCTATTTCCGCCCCAACGAATTGCTGTTGCATGTTGTGTTGGCACATTTGCTCCATACACATACGGGCTTATAGGATTTCTATCGGCTTTAACATTAACATGTACCGATGAATTTTGTGCCATTATATATGACACCATACTTATAGTGAAAAAACAGAGTGCTTTAATTTTCTTCATAATTGTAATTTAAAATATATTAATACATCTGTGATATGTATATAACATTAAAATACAATCACAAAAATTTCTAACTATTTTAGGAGATGTTTGTTATTTATCAGCTTTAAACGGACTGTTTGTTGTAACAGTGCCGTCAGCCAACTCATAGTATATTTTACCATCAACAGAATACACTAAGGGTATTCCTTTTTTTCTATTTTCTTCTTGTACTTTTCGAACGGCATGATTGCCGATAGACTCAATCTCAAATCCTTTTAAATATAGATTCAAATCAGAAAATTTCTTAACCTCCATAGGTAATCATTTAAAATTGTTCAACAAACTTATAAAAATAATCTTTATTTTTTATAAAAAATTGATTTTTTATTCCAAGCGCTATCTCAATAAACTTATTTTCAGAATTATACACCAAATACCATTTATCAGCTAAATTTTTATAATTATTCCAAAAATTTTCCTTGCTTCTATAATAACGCCGTATCACATCTTTATCGGGGACATGGTGCCCTCCTTTTAAAACACGTTCTTTAATTCGTTCAATACACACAGTTGGGGAATACAAAAACACATACACCATAATTACCTCATAGCCTTCTTTATGAAAATCGGGTATCATTTTATTTAAATACGAACCCGAAAGTGTACTTTCAATAAGAATACTTTCACCCTTTTCTTTATATTTTTTAAGATTAGTAAAAAATATTTTCCCTGCACTCACGCTTACTTTGCTCATGTCCTCAGGATTTAATTCTTTTGCAATATCATCAGCATTCAGGCACGGCATAGGGTGTAACGCTAAATAACTTCGTGTAAAAGTAGTTTTACCCGAACCATTTGGGCCGCCTATAATTACTAATTCTTTTTTCTCCAACTTCGTTTCCACTATGCAAAATTACGCTAAAAATCAAATATGATAAAATTTGTATG
>Ga0265293_10006262_pt1 | contig 19193 bp, 16 predicted proteins | sample Munlanlewell138R_FD_192505 | JGI IMG/M metagenome (GOLD analysis project Ga0265293, IMG submission 192505) | Leachate microbial communities from a municipal landfill in Southern Ontario, Canada - Leachate well 138R | ecosystem: Engineered > Solid waste > Landfill > Unclassified | place: Canada... | reverse complement strand
AAGCGCGGTGATCGTGGCCTGGGATACGCCCATTTGCTGCGAAATCTCGGTGGGCGTGCACTGCCCCCGCTCCGCCACGATTTGCAAAACGCGAAACTGCACGGCCGTCAGCCCCGCCGCACGCGCAAGGTCGCGGCCATAAAGCTCGGTCGCGCGCAAAATGCGGCGCAGGGCAATCAGACTGTCATCGGTTCTGTTCATCTCGGGCTTTCCACTTGCCACCAGCCTTACATTGCCGCGCGGCAAGTGCAATCGCCAAGGCGTGAGAATTATTTACTTAATAAACCTAAGCATCTAGCCGAGATTCGCCCGCCCGATGGCGCAAAATAAGGATGCAAATTCAATCTTGTGTTGAAATTTTAGCCAAAACATCTTACTTAGCTTAGCGAACGATACCGAGGAAGAAAGACATGGACCCCCAGACTAGCCCCTCTGACGAACAGCCGCTGACATACAGAATGCCAGTGGCAGAAGATGGGCCGGATATCCAGGATTTGATCGATACATGTCACCCGCTGGATAAAAATTCGCTCTATTGCAACCTGTTGCAATGCACGCATTTCGCAGACACCAGCATCATTGCCGAGCGCGCGGGCAAAATCGTGGGCTGGATTTCCGGCTATATCCCGCCCGCTGCCCCCGATACGCTGTTTATCTGGCAGGTCGCCGTCGCGCCCGAAGCACGCGGCATGGGGCTGGCGCTTCGCCTGCTAAACGGCTTGCTGGCCCGTGATGGCGCAGCCGAGCTGACGCGCCTGCAAACCACGATTACCGATGACAACGCCGCCTCCTGGGCTCTTTTCCGGCGGCTCGCCATGCAGCATGGCGCAACGCTCACTCATCAGCCGCATTTCACCCGCGACACGCATTTCGCCGGTGATCATGCCACTGAACATATGGTGAGCATCACTTTCGCCAATGGCGCGAAACGCGCGGCCTGAGCCTCCGCCAAAACCGAAGGAAATATCATGACCATTGCCACAATGGCCGAGACAACAATTTTTGCCCGTCGCGAATCCGAGGCGCGAAGCTATTGCCGCGGATTTGACCGGGTGTTCACCACCGCAAGCGGGTCTGAAATGACCGATAACACCGGGCGCAGCTATATCGATTTTCTGGCGGGCTGTGCCTCGCTCAACTATGGGCATAACGACCCGGATATGAAAGCGGCGCTGATCGATCATATCGGGGGCGATGGCATCGCTCATGGGCTTGATCTGCACACGACCGCCAAGGCCGGCTTTCTGGGCGCGTTTGAACGCCACATCCTGCGCCCGCGCGGCATGGATCACCGGGTGATGTTCACCGGCCCCACTGGCGCGAATGCCGTCGAAGCGGCGATGAAAATCGCGCGCAAGGTGACGGGGCGCAGCAATATCATCGCCTTTACCAACGGTTTTCACGGCGTCACCATCGGCGCGCTGGCTGCGACCGGCAATGGCTATCACCGGGGTGGCGCGGCCATGCCGCTGGGCGGCGTGACCCGCCTGCCCTATGACGGCTATATGAATGACGCGGTGGACAGCGCCGATCTGCTGGAAGCGATGCTGGGTGATCCGTCATCGGGGCTGGATGCACCGGCGGCGATCATTTTGGAAACGGTGCAAGGCGAAGGCGGTCTGAATGCCGCACGGCCCGAATGGCTGCGCCGGGTGGCCGATCTGGCCAAGGCGCATGGCGCGCTGCTGATCATCGACGATATTCAGGCCGGTTGCGGGCGCACAGGCACGTTCTTTTCGTTCGAAGACATGGGCATTACCCCCGATATCGTGACGCTTGCGAAATCCATTTCCGGCTTTGGCCTGCCGATGGCGGTGATGCTGGTGCGGCCGATGCATGACGTGTTTGGCCCGGCCGAACATAACGGCACGTTCCGGGGCAATACCCATGCCTTTGTCACTGCCCGGATTGCGATCGAAAAATTCTGGGCCGATGGCAAGTTTCAGGCCGATATCGCGCGCAAATCCGCGATCCTGACCGAAGGGCTGGAAGATATCGCCGCGCTGGTGCCCGATGCCACACTCAAGGGGCGCGGCATGATGCAGGGCGTCGATACAGGCTGCGGCGAACGCGCGGCGGCGATCTGTTCCGAAGCCTTTCAGCGCGGCCTGATCATCGAGACATCCGGCCCCAATGACGAAGTGGTCAAGGTGCTGGCACCACTGACCACGTCGGATGCGCTGTTGCGGCAGGGGCTTGAGATCCTGCATGCCGCCACCAATTCCACCATGACCCAATCCAGCCACGCTGCGGAGTAACCCATGCTTATCAAAGATTTTCACGCCCTCAAAAACACCGAAGCCGCCGTGTCGGACGCGCAATGGACATCGGTGCGGATGCTGCTTGCCTCGGACGGGATGGGCTTTAGCTTTCACATCACCACGCTGGCGACCGGGTCCGCACATACGTTTGAATATAAAAACCACCTGGAAAGCGTCTATTGTATTTCCGGCAAGGGCACGATCACCGATCTGGCCACGGGCGAGACCCATGATATCCGCCCCGGCGTGCTCTATGCGCTGAACAAGCATGATCGCCATATCCTGCGCGCCGAACAGGAACTGGTCACCGCCTGCGTGTTCAATCCGCCGGTGACAGGGACCGAGGTGCATCAGGCCGATGGTTCCTATGCCGCCGCGCAGACCGAACCGGCCTGATTGCCCGACAGATCAATGAAAATGCCCGGCAATTTGCCGGGCATTTTTATTCGCAATCCTCTTCGTCAGAGTCGCACAGGATTTCATCGGTAAGGCCATATTGCGCGGCCAACCGGGCGGTGATGCCCTCATCCTCAAGATCGGCCATGATGTCTTCGACATGTTTGCGCAGCGTTGTATCGCCCCGCCAAAAGCCGAAACCTAACTGGAAACTGCCCAACTCTTCGGGCAGCCAGGTCAGCACCCAGCCGTCATCCGCCGAAAAGCTGCTATGGGCCGAAAGCGCCTCGGTGATGGCGATGTCATAATCGCCATTGGCCAGGCCGCGCTGCAATGCGGCGGCATTGGGCACAAAGGATACCTCAACCCCCGCCGCACGCAGATATTGCCCCAAAGCGATCCGGTCCAGCCCCGACAGCCCGGCATAATAGCCCGCCCGCTGCCCGGCGATCGGGGCGTCTTGCGGCGCGGCCGAGACCATCATCCAGCCGGTTTGCATATGCCCCCCGGTAGTATCAAGGAACGAGCGCGACGTGTTGGTCAGCGCCACGCCGCCCGCGATGAAATTGCACTGCGCGCGGGTGATGCGCCAACTGCGCGGGTTGATATCACGGCCCATCGCCGCGTTATGCGCAATCGACAGCCGCCAGCCAGCGCGTTCGGCGATCTGGGTGACCAGTTCGACCTCGAACCCCGGTGCGGCGGGATTGCCGGTCACCAACGGCGGATATTCGGTCGGCATGCAGACGCGCACGATCCCGCGCGCATCCACTTCGCGCCGTGACGTGTCGGGCGGCAGGAAACTGAGCCCGAACAAAAAGGTGAACGCCAGCGCCAGCGGTATAAATCCGGCCAGCGAGATCAGCGCCGGTCTTTTCCAGACCGAAGGGGGTGTTTCACGCACGATCAAACCTTCCGAAACTCCCAGACGGCCAAGAGAAACAGCCCGATCGCCATGCCGCCGATCACCTGATAGCCCAGCATCGGATCAAACTGATTGAACCCGATCAGCGTGCCGCGCATCGCATCCACCGCATAGGTGATGGGGTTGATTTCGACCAGGATCACCAGCCATTCGGGATATACCACCAGCGTTTGTGCCCGCGTCAGCGCCGGATCAAGCGGAAAGACCGAGCTTGCCGTGAAATAAAGCGGCAGGATCACCGCGTTGGAAAATACCCCGAACCCTTCGAATCCGCGCACATAATTGGCGATCACGAAGCCAAAGGATGTCAGCCCGAACGACAGCACGAACATCAGCCCGATGGCCTGCGCGATTTCCGTCCATGTCAGCGACACATCAACAAATCGCGCCACCACCAGCACCATGCAGCCATGCACAACCGCCGTGGTCGCGCCCCCCAGCACCTTGCCCAGCAGCACCAGATTGCGCGGCATGGGCGAGACCATGACTTCGCGCAGGAATCCGAATTCGCGGTCCCAGATCAGCGATACCGCCGATTGAATCGAGGTATAAAGGATATTCAGCACGATCACGGCAGGAAAGATGAATTGCAGATAGGTATAAGGCACGACAAAGCGCACTTCGCCATAAACCTCGCCGCGGAAATAGGGGTTCAACCCGATCCCGAGGATCAGCACCCACAACAGCGGGCGGCTGACGCCCCCGATCAACTGGCCCCGATCGCGCAGGGATCGCTTTACCTCGCGCAGCCAGATCGCATAGACGCCGCCCAATAGCCCCAGCATTTGCCTCTCCTTCGTTTCTTGTTTTTGCCTGTCAGGCGCGGTCTATTGGTTCACGGCCGTAGAAATCCGATGCCGGGTCCGACAGCACCAGATCGCGAATACGGTTCCACAAATGATCGCGCAATTCGGTATAGCGCGGATCAAGCCGGGTGCCGGTCGCCGAACGCGGCCGATCGAGCCCGACGTCAAATTCCTCTAAAATCTTGCCCGATCCCATCAGCACGATGCGATCCGCCAGCATCAGCGCCTCATCAACGCTATGGGTGACGAACAGCACCATGGGGCGGCGTTTCTGCCAGATGGAAATCAGCTCCATCTGCATCAGCTCGCGGGTCTGGGCATCAAGGCTGGCAAAGGGTTCATCCATCAACAACAGTTGCGGTTCCACCGCCAACGCCCGCGCAAGGGCTACACGCTGGCGCATACCGCCCGACAATTGCGCCGGATAGCTTTCGGCAAAACGCGACAGACCAACAAGGCTGATGGCCGCCAGCGCCCGTTCGCGTCGTTCGGCGGCGCTTAGTGGCAGTTGTTCCAGCGCGAATTCGATATTCTTGCGCACGCTTTGCCATGGGATCAGCCGGAACGACTGAAACACGAACCCCGCGCCCGGCCCCGGTTCCGGCGGCGCCCCATCCAGCAGCACCCGGCCGCTATCGGGCGTCAGCAGGCCATTGGCCACGCGCAGCACCGTGGTTTTGCCACAGCCCGAAGGCCCAAGCAGCGCCACAAACGAGTGTTCCTGCAAATGCAGCGTCAGATCATTCAGCGCAAGCGTTTCCCCGCCGTCTGGGCGGAGAAACTTTTTGGTGACACCCTCCAGCGACAGCCGGGGGGCCGAGGCGGGCTCGGCCACGCCGGTATCGGTAAGTGAAGGGCTGATCGCGGTCATCTTACGGGCTGATCCGCGCCTTCGACCGTGCCAAGCGCCTCAAGCGCGGCATCCGCGGGGCCGAAATCGACCCATTCATCCATCGTCACCTGACGCGCGCCCTGGAAATCTTCGCCCTCATAGAGCCACGAGGTCGTGTATTCCAGCTCTTCGCGGTTCAGACCGCCGTTCACGCTCCAGCTTTGGGCAAAGGCATCGGCCAGCATTTCAAAGGTTTCGCGTTCGACATCGGGGCGGGCTTCGGACATGTAATCCACCCACAGCGACGGTTCCTCGGCCACATCGCGGCTGACCTTGATCAGGGCGCGGATGACGCCTTCGACATCGTCGCGACGATTTTCAAGGGTCGCGGATGTGACGATGTTGACCTTGTTCACCACGGGCGCGGCGGCATAGTAGTCATCCTGATCCACGATGATCTGCAGCCCGGTCTTGTCAGGCAGCGATTCCCACACCCCGATCGATACGGTCGTGGCATCGATCTGGCCGGCGGCCAGCGCCTGGGCACGCACGTTCGGCTGGCCAAGGCCCACGACTTCCAGATCATCGGCGCTCAGCCCATGTTCGCCCAGCACCATCATGCTCAGCGAATAGTCAAGGCTGCCAACCCGGCCAACGCCAAAGCTTGCGCCCGCCAGATCGGCGGGCGTGGCAAAGCTGTCTTTGCCGGCGATCAGGAAGGGCAGCGATTTGTTGGGCGAGGTCACGGCGCGCATGTCATCCGCGCCCGAAATCACCAGTTGCAGCAGCGCATCGACGCTGATGTTGGCCATTTCGCCTTCGCCCGATTGCAGGGCCGCCAGCGCCGACGGGGTCTGTTGCACGCGAACGAATTCGACATCCACGCCCTCGGCCTCGAAATAGCCGCGATCGATGGCCATATCCATGACCGAGTTGGGCACCAGCGGGGGCTCAAGATCGGTAACAATCAGGCGAAATGGCTCTGCCTGCGCCGCACCGGCAAACGCAACCAGCGCCAGCGTTCCCGCAAATACCGACGATCGAAGGGTCTTATGAAGTTTCATGTCCGTTCCTCCTGTTTCATGTTTGGTCGCCGCACTTAGCTGTCTGCGCGCCATCGGCCCAGCCGGTTTTCAATATATCGCAACGCCTCGGTCACGATCACACCAATCGCCGCCAGTGAGAGCACGATGACAAAATATTCAGCCATACGAAAGGTATTCCCATAAATTGCCAGCATTCCGCCAAGCCCGCGCACCGCGGTGTAGAGTTCGGCCACAACCGTGTTGATCAGCCCGATCGTGGCACCAAGCCGCAACCCCACGATTACATAGGGCATCGCGCCGGGCAATACGATCCGGGTAAATATCCGGAAACGCCCCGCCCCGACCGAGCGCGCCATTTCCACCAATTCGTTATCGGCCTGACGCACGCCGGCATAGGTGTTGATCACGATCGGCATCACCGCGCCCAGAAAGACGATGAACACCTTGGCCTCGTAACCCAATCCCAAAAACACGATGATCATCGGGATAAAGGCCACGCGCGGCGTTGCCGCCAGCGCATAGACATAAAGTTCCAGCGTCTTGCCCAGCACCCGAAACGCGCCCATCACCAGCCCCAGCGGGATCGCCACAAGAATGGCAAAGAAATAGCCCGAACCGTATATCGACAGGCTTTCACCAAGCGCGGTTTGCAGGCGTCCTTGCTCAATCAGACGCACCGCCGCATGCCAGGTTTCAATCGGCGCCGGCACCAGATTGCGGGCCACATTGATCGAGGCCAGCCACCACAAGAAAATCAGCAGCGCCAGAAACGCCAGCCGCATGAAGGCGATGGTCAAGCCGCTCGGATCGCCCTTGCCCTCAGCCGCCATTGCGCCGTCCTTTTCCTTGTGCCGCAGCCGGGGCCTCGCGCAGATCGCGGCCGGTCAGTGACAGAAACACGCTTTCGAGGCTGGGCTGTTCCAGCTCGACCTGGCGCAAATCATCGCCAAATTCGGCCATGAACGGCGCCATTTCATCGGCCGAACGCATCTGCAGAAGCAATTGCCCCCGCGCGCCTTCCAGCACATCGGGGCGGCGTGCACGCACGCGCGCAGCCGCATCGGGGCTGGTGGGGGTGGCGCGCAGCATCCGGGTGCCATGGCCCTCTTTCAGGGCCTCAGGGGTTCCTTGGGTCAGGATCTTGCCATGGTCGATGATGCAGACCTGATCACAGCTTTCGACCTCGTCAATATAATGGGTCGTGACCACCACGGTCAGATTCTGGCTCTGGCGCAATTGATCCAGATATTCCCAAATCTTGGCGCGCGATTGCGCATCAAGGCCCACGGTCGGTTCGTCCATGAACAACACTTCGGGTTCGTGCAGCAGCGCACGCGCGATTTCCAGCCGCCGTTTCATCCCCGTAGACAGGGTGCGCACCACCGCATCGGCCCAATCCGATAATTCCACCAGTTCAAGCATTTCGGTGATCCGGCGCCGCCGGTGGGCGCCGCGCATCTGATAGACCAGCCCATGAAAATTCAGGTTTTCGCGCACCGTCAGCCGGGTATCGACGGTCGAATCCTGAAAGACCACGCCAATACGCCGGCGCACCTGACGCGGCGCGCGGGTGACATCGGCCCCCGCCACCGTCGCGCGGCCGGAATCGAGCGGGCGTATCGTGCACAAGATATCAATCAGCGTGGATTTCCCCGCGCCATTGGGCCCAAGAAGGGCAAACATTTCGCCCCGCCGCACCTGCATGCTGACATCATCGAGCGCAAGCACGCGGCCAAAACGTTTGCTGACCCCTTCGATAACGATGGCGTCCTCGCCCTGTGTGGTCATGAAAGCACTCCCCTCCCTCGCAAGGTCCGCATGCAAAATTCAGTCAGATCCGCATCGGAATCAAGCGACAGAAAGTGCCATTGTCGGGCCGAACATATATCGGTCAGCCGTTGTTGCCATTCGGCCAGCATTTTGGTGTAGCGATTGAACGTATCGGGTGTCATGCGCACCTCGATCTCATCGCCGGTTTCGGCATCGGCCAGCGTCAGAATGCCCTTGCCCAGCAATTCGGGCTGGCGTTCCACCGGCGACAGCACCTGCAGGGCCAGCACCTCTTGCCCGGCGGCATCGAGCAATGCGAGCTGTTCGGGCAGATCTTCGTCCCACCAGTCGGAAATGGCCACGACCATGCCGCGCACGTTCAACTGGCCGGCGATCTGGTGCAAGGCATCGGCAAAGCCCATCGTGCCCCCCGCCGGCTGATCGGCGATCCAGCGAAAAAGCGTATCGGCCCTTTGGCCGCCCTGCAGCCGCGGCGACCAGCGCAGCCCGCTTTCGCCCGCCACGACAACCTGAACCCGGTCGCCGGCCGCCAGCCCGACATAGCCCAGAACCTGCGCCAGCAACGCCGCCTGTTCGAATTTCTGCGCATCCGCCGCCATGGAACCGCTGCCATCCAGAACCACGGTGATCGGCAATTGGCGCATCTGTGCATATTCGCGAATGACGGCCTCGCCGGTGCGCGCCAGCACATGCAGATCCAGATGGCGCGTGTCATCACCGGCCCGATATGGCCGGTGATCCAGAAATTCCATCCCCGCACCCTTTAGCCGCGAACGCCGCTCGCCCACACCCGCGGCGGGCTGGGCGCGCAGCGGCATCAGCCGCGTCGTCATCAAACGGTCAAGCAGTTGCGGGGGCGGACGCATCAGAGCCGCCCGATCGTCTGGGCAAAGATGTCATGCAGCAGCGCATCGACATCCACATCCGCCGCGCGGCCTTCAAAATTCAACTGCACCCGATGGCGCGCGACCGGCAACAGAATGGCGCGCAGATCATCGACGGCCACATGGTTGCGCCCGACCAGCAGGGCATTGGCCTTGGCCGCCAGCACCATCGCCTGCGCCCCGCGCGGGCTGATGCCAAAGCGGATGAATTTGCGCACATCCTTGGTGGCCTGTTCGCTGCCCGGCTGGGTGGTCAGGCAGAATTGCGCCACCGCATTGCGCAGCGGTTCGGCCAGCGGCACGGAACGGACCAGATGCTGCAGCTCGATGATTTCCTCGGGGGTGATGGTCTGCACCTGTTCGGCAATCGTGGCGCCAGTGGTGGCCGCAAGAATATCGGCCAGCATTTCGGCGCTGGGATAGGGCACATCGATGCGAAACAGGAAACGGTCGATCTGAGCTTCGGGCAGGGAATAGGTGCCCTCCATCTCGATCGGGTTCTGGGTGGCCAGCACAAAGAACGGCTTGGGCAGCGGCATGGATTCGCCACCTGCAGACACAGTGCCTTCTTGCATGGCTTCCAGCAGGGCCGATTGCGTGCGCGGGGTGGCGCGGTTGATTTCATCGGCCAGCAAAAGCTGCGCGAACACCGGCCCCTTGCGGAATTCCAGCCGGTTGCGCCCTTCGTCATCGGGCACCAGCACCATGGCGCCGACGATATCGGCGGGCATCAGGTCGGGGGTGAACTGCACCCGCGAAAACGACAGCCCGGTCACATTGCCAAGGCTGCGCACCATCAGCGTTTTACCAACGCCCGGCGGCCCTTCGAGCAGCACGTGACCACCGGCAATCAGCCCGGTCATCAGCAGCCGCAGCGTTTCGTGCTGGCCGATCACCGTGACCTGCATCGAATCGAGCGTGGCCTGCAGCGCGCTGCGCAACCGCTCCAGCGCGGCGATTTCGGCGTCGGGATCAATCGCGGCAGAGGCCGCGACCTGGGTTTGAGTAGGGCTCATGTCGTTTCTCCTCGGGCGGGTGTTCGGGATTTGATCAGGCGAAGCGATGCATAGCGGCGCGTCAACTCCAGCATGAACAGGGCCAATGCGGCAATCGTCCAATATTGCCAGATATCGCGCCAGTGCCAGCTTATGCCCCCGGCATCGGCGAGCGCCGCATCAATGCCGCGCACATCGCCACCGGTGCGCGCCGCAAGCCATGCGCCGGCATCGCTGCCACGCGCGCTGTCAAAGCGCACCGGATAGGAATGGACATAACCCATCGTGGCGCCGTCTTCGTCATCATTGCCGGGGGGCAGCGCCAGTTCATAGCGGCCCGGTTCGGTTAACGGGAAATTGGCGTGGTAAATACCGGGGCGGCCCTCATGCAGGCTGGTGGTGATCGATGTGCCCTGCGGCGTCGTCACATCAACCGCCAGCGACAGGCCCGGCTGCGGCTCGCCATCCGGGCCAAGCGCCGAGACCGTCATGCCCAGCGTTTCGCCATCGCTATCGGTGCGCAGATCGAGCCCCCGCGTCGGCGTGGCCGGCTGGAAAGTGCGCAAAGCATCGGCCCAAAGCGCGCCATAGCCGGGCAGGTTCTGCCAGCGCGCCGTCCATGGCCCCGTCGCATCCGACGCAAAAGACAGCACATGCCCGTTGCCATAACGCCACCACGCCATCAGGGGCATATCCTCGCCCTCGCTATCGGCGGTGGTCAGCACCAGATTGGCCTCGGGCTTGGGCGTGGTCAGCACGAATCCATCCACCGGCGGCATCGGATCGGGCAGGCCGCGCAGGAACAACGCATCGGTATCGTGCCAAACCGGCACAGATCCCACACCCTCTTCGATCAGCGAGGCAAGCTGCATCGCCTCTTGCGACAGGATCGAGGGCAGGGCCGCGAAATCGCTGGTCACATGCGCGGTCCCGCCGCCAAGGCTTGCGATCAGATCGACGGTCTTGGCGTCCGATCCCTGCCCGATGGCCACGGCGGATACGGTGATCCCGTCCGCCACCATCCGGCCCAAAATCCCCGGAAAATCGCCCGGCTGGCTCAGCCCGTCGGTCATCACCACCACGTGGCGGGCGGCGGAATCGGCATCGCGCAACATATCCCAGGCCTGAATCAGCCCCGGATAAATCGACGTGCCGCCGCCCGGATCGACCTGACCCAGCCGTTGTTCGGTAATCTCCAGATCCACCTTTTGCAGGGGCAGCACGGTCGTGGCTTCGGTATCGAACACGACCACGCCGATCTGGCTTTCGGGGTTCAGCAGGCCCGCGGCAGAGACCACAGCATTTTTGGCCACGTCCAGCCGGTTGATATCGCCCACCTGCTGCTGCATCGAGCCCGACCGGTCGAGCACGAACACCATGCCCACCTCGGGCGCATCGCGCGGCACCCGGCTTGACAGCGGCGAAAGCGCGTCAAATTGCGTGGCATAATAGCCGCCGGGGCCGAAGCTGTTCGGCCCGCCCAGCATCAGCATCCCCAGCCCGAATTCGGATACGGCCTGTTCCATCAGATCAAGCTGGCGCTGGGTAAATCCGATCGCAGGGGTGTTGAGCGTGACGATGCCGCCATATTCCAGCCAGCCGCGCATATACTGCGGCGGCGCATCGGGATCGACGGCACGCATGACCCGGCCCGGGTCCAGCGCATGCGACGGGGTCGGGATCAGAACGCGGGTTTCCAGCCCTTCGTCCTGCAGCAGCCCGGCAAAGGCATCGCCATGGGCGCGTGTTGGCGCCACAACGGCAATCGGGCGCAGCGGGTTCACCCGCAGCAGATGTGCGGCGCGGTTGTTGCGCGCCTCAACATCGCTTGCGGCGGCGATTTCGGCCTCGATCAGCACATCGCCCACGGCGCTGTCGGGCAACAAGGTTTCCACCCGGTTCGCGCCCGCGGCAAGGGTGATATCCTGTTCGGCAAAGACCTCGCCATCGCGGCGCAGCGTCAGGGTTGCGGCCATGTCCTGCCCGGCATGGACCAGCGCCGTCACCGTCACCGGATCACCAGCCACCACATGTTGCGGCATATGCAGGCCGCGCACAAGCACTTCGCCTGCAGGCACTTCCGATGCGGGGGCGGCATCGATCTGCATCGGCATTTCGCGCGCCTCAAGCGCGGCCAGCACCGGCGCAAAGGCGGGCGATCCCGCACGCGTCGCCAGATCGGCGGCCAGCACGATGCGCCCGGCGCTGTCCTCGGGGATCATCGCGGCGGCCAGGGCGATGGAATCGGCGCCATATTCGATCAGCCCGACCGACATATCGCCACCCGTAGACGCCGGGTTCAGACCGCCCGCATCGGCGCGGATATCCGGCTGCGCCCCACCCGCCAACAGGCCGACACGCGGGCCCATGATCCGTTCGCGCCAACTGACCGTATCGGCCACCGGCGGCACATCTTCGCCCGCCATGCCGACGATGATCACCGTTTCACGTGGCGCAGGCAGCAGGCCGGGCACATTGAACAGCCCCAGCATCAGCAGGCCGATCGCCAGCATCGCCATGACCGGCGGGCGCGGCATGCGCCCCTTGCGCCGCGCGGCAATCGCGGTGTCAAGGATCACCAGAACCGTCGCCAAAGTCAGCAAGATCACCCCGATACCCACGGGCAACACATGGCCGGCGCGCAATAGCGGGGCGTCGGTGGGCATGGTCTCGGCTTCGGTTTCGGGCACGGCATTGACCGCGATCAGCCGTTCCTGCCCCGGCAGACGGTAAAGCCCGGCCACCTGCGGCACGAACCCGTCGGGCCCAAGCATGGGGGCGTTCACCCCCTCTTGCAGCGGGTCAAGCGTGGTGCCCGCATGGCGGGCATCGAAACGGCAGGGCTGGCCCACAAGGCAGGCGATGCTGGGCGTTTGCGGCCCCAGCCAATCGACCAGCGCCCCCGCAAAAAGCGCAAGCCCCGGCGTGCCGACCCAATTGCTGTCCGCCGGATCAAAGGCCAGATGAATCTCGCGGCCATTGGCACCGGTCGCGGCCTGCAACAGGGCCACATCCCCCGCCGCCAGCACCGTGCTGCCATCGGCAAGTTCGGGCACGACATAGGCCTGCGCGATGCTCAGCCCCAGCCAATCGACGGCGCGGCCCAGCGGGTGATCGGGCGCCCAGAAATCGGGATCGGGATTGCCGATCAGCGTCGGGGCATCCATACCCTCGACCCGGCCTGTGCCAATCCAAAGCACATTGGTTTGTGGCGCCTGCGCCACGGTGACATCATCGACCACCACCAGATCAAAGCCATCAACCGTTTCGGGCAGCCGGTCGGCTTGGAATAATTCCACCCCCGGCTGGCTTTGCAACGCGCGCAGCAGCGGCTGATCCCCCGCCCCCAGATACAATATCCGGCGGGATGCCGATGCGGTATCAAGCACATATTGCGCCAGCCTGTGGCCCTCATGGGACAATGTGATCACACCCTGCCCCGGCAGATCCAGATTCACCCCGATCCGCGCGCGGCCCGCTTCATTGGCTGTCAATGCCACTTCGGCCCAGGGCAGCGGCGCGCCGCCCGCCTCGGAATAGCCCACGACAAGCGTGGCCTCGGTCAGCCCTTCGCGGAATGTGGCCTCGCCCTCAAGCCGCCAGCGGCCGCTGTCTTGCGCGGGAGGCGTGATCGTGGCCACCACATCCAGATGCGGCACCGCCTCGCCGATCACGCGCGAGGCAACTTCGCCCGGGGCCGCGCGCAGCAGGGCATCGGGCGCGGGGCGGAACGACATGAATTCGATCCGGGTATCTTCATCCGCGCGGTAAAGCGGGGCCAGCACACGGCCAACCGCACCCCAATCGGCGGCGGCATCCATGGGCGCGGTGCGATCAAGCGCGCCATCAAGCGCATCGGGGCGCCAAATGCGCCGCGCTGCCTCGACCCGGGGTTGGGGGCCGGCCAGCACCAGCGACACACGTTCCGGCCCCACCGCATCGCGGCTGGCCAGATCGCTGCGCAACGCCGCGCGCGCCTGATCAAACCGGCTTTCACCGCTGTCATCCTCAAGCCCCATACCGATCGAGCCATCAAGCACCACGATCAGATGATCAGGCGGGGTTTCGCGGCTGAAATAGGGTTGCGCCAGCGCCAGCGCGGCCAGTAAAACCGCGCCCAGTTGCAAGAACAACGGCAGGCTCAGCGGTGGCAGATGCCGGCGCGCGCGCGGTGTGCCCGACGGGATCGCAAGGCTGCGCCACAGCATGAGGCTGGGCACCTCGCGGCGCAGCTTGCGAAAACTGTGCAGCAACAGAACCACCCCCGCGAGGGCGATGAACGCAAGCAATGCAGGGGCCGCGAAATTCAGCATCTGGATCCGTGCCCTCTCATTGCGGGGCGCGCGCGAGATAGCGCGCGACCAAAGTCAAACGATCTGCAGGCACGAAATCACGCGTCGGAGGCACCGGTTCCTGCGCCGCGCCCACCCCACCGCGATCAAGCCCGGCCGACAATGCGCCGGGCGTGGTGTCGCTTGAGGCCTCGGGGGCGGTTTCAATGCGGATGCGGTTGCCCGCGGCCTGCGGGGTTGCGCTGACGACAACGCTTTCGCTGCCCGCCCCGGCCAGATCGGTGAAAGCAGTGTCCTCTTCAAGGCTTTCGCTGCCCAGACCGGCCATATTGCTTTGCCCGCGCCCCGATTGCAGCGCGGCGCCCACGGGCACCTGCCCCGCCGAAACCAGTTCTTCGGGCAGCAGTGGGCGCAAACCATCGCCACCGCCCGAAGGGGTCTCATCGGGGAAATCCCCCCGGCTGACGCGGCTTTCCTCGGACGCGGCCGAACCGGCGATCAACTCATCCTGATCGCGCCCGGCCACACGCTCGGCCTGGCGTTCGTCGCGATCATACATGCCCGGGCCCAAGGCTTCGCGCGCGGCGGCGCGGGCTTCGGCGGCGGCCTGACGCGCGGCCTCTTGATCCTCGAACTCGGCGATGCGCGTGCCAAGGCCCGCCATCTGCGTATCATCCAGCCAGCTTGGCATATCCTCGCCATAAGCGCGCGAGGCATGTTCCAGCAGTTCCTGCACCGCCTCATTCAGCGCGGCGACGTCCTGTTCCGCGGGGTCGCGTTCGGTCAAATCGCGCATGGCGCGGGCCACGGCCTCAAGATAGGGGTCATCCATAGCCTCGGCATCCTGGGCGATGCGATCGGCGGCGGCAGCGGCGGCGGCAAGGGCATCTTCGATGCTCATGTCATCTTCGACCGTGCTGGCCACCTGCGCGGGCACCGGCAGTTGCGTGCCGCCACCCACCTGCACAAAGACAAAGGCCGCCCCAAGCACGACGGCCAGCGCCGCGCTGATCACCACGGGTCGGGTGACCAGCGGTTCAAGCTGCGCGGGGGCAATGTTGCGCGCGCCTTCGGCCGCATCGCGCAGCAGGGCACGCACCACCGGATAATCGCGCGCCGGCGCGTTGGTATCGGGCAAATCGGGGGCCGCGCGACCCATCAACCGGTCAGGGCCCGAAAGCTCGACCGCAGTGCCGAAACTCTGGCCAAGGCCGGCGGCGCGGTCTACCTCGAACGCCAGTTGGCGCAGGCCGCGGCGGCGCAGCATCGCGCGCGTAAAGCCGAACCCCAGCGCAATCCACGCCAGCGCCAGCGCGATCACCGGCAGCGCCTCGCCGCCCACCAGACGCGTGAACAACAGCCCGGCCAACCCGGTCACCAGACCGGCCAGCAGCGCGAGCACCAGATCGCGACGCATCCGTCGGCGCGCCACCTCGGTCAGGGGCGCGACCAGACGGTCATGAATATCCTTATGCGTTACGTCAGTCATTCTGGCCTCCGTTTCAACCCGGCCCGATGGCGCGCACGATCGGCATGATCAGATTTTCAAGCCCTGCCCCGCGCGTCAAAATGAACAGGACTGCCAGCGCCACCGCAATATAGGTTACATATTGTATCAGCCATCGATGCGCCGCCGGCACGATTGCCTGCAAGACATATCCGCCCGTCATCGGCGGTATGGGAAGCAGGTTAACCACCGCGAACCAGGTCGCCATATTCGCGAAGATCCGCAGGAACACATTCAATTGCGCGCTGACCGATACGGTGCCGATATTGCCCACAGGCGCCAACAGGGCAAACGCGATATATCCCAGCGCCAGAGTGCCCGCCAACGCCCCCAAAGCGCAAATCACGAGCCCGAGACGACCCATCCGCATTTCGGCCGGATCGACCGCCATCGGCTTGACCCAGGCGGCGCGCGCATAGATCCCGACCAGAAAGCCGATCAGCGACATATGCGTGAACGGGTTGATCGTCAGCTTGCCGTCATATTCCGGGCCACGTTCGCCCAAAAGCCGCGCGATCAGGGCGATGAAATAGCCGTGCAGCGCCATGATGATCAGCAGCGAAATCGCCCGCATGACGATTTGAATGAACGACAGATCAAACATGCAGCACCCGGACGCCGCCCACACTGCACCAGACGGCCATCATTCGGCCCGTTTGAGTTTATGCTCGATCAGTAATGCATCGACCGTTCCGGCGGCTTCGACCGCGGCAATCGCCTCGCTGAGCATGGTATTGAGATAGGAATTGTCCTGCCGCGTTGCAATTCCAAACTGCACATTGCGCATCGGAAAGGGGCGCGGAGTCATGATGTGATAGCCATGCGCCTCGGGGTCGCCATCGGTCGCCTCCATCAGGCCGAGTTCCCAGATCAAGGCGGCGGAAATAGTGCCCGCATCAAGCTTTTCAAGCACAAGTTTGTTATCATGCGAAGGCGCACGGCGCCATGTCTGGCCCGCGGGGCGCGCGCTTAGATAGTTGATCAGTTGCGTATCGCCGGGCGCCGAAATACGAACGCCGATCGCTTCGCCATAAGGGATATCCTGCATGCGGTTTGCATCGGGATTCTTGGTGATGATCACCGAATCCACGGTCAGATAGGGCCGCGTGATCGACATCCATTCGGGATTGCGGCTGCTGAGCGACACGCCCATGAAGGCATCGCAGCGGTTGGTCATCATGACGAACATCTGTTCGGTCGAAAGCGGGATACGATAGTCGTAATTCAGGGGAACGGCATCCCAATCGCCAGGTTTGATCGTGTCAAACTTGACTTCGGCCAACAGGATCCCACCGATTTCCCGGGCAAGATCTTGTTCAAACTCAGCCATCATACCGGCGGAATTATAGCAAAATGTAATGGCGTTCCCGTCCTGGCGCAGCGTTTCATCAATGAAATGGCGTGGCACGACATCGACCATTTGCGACAAGGCCGGGGCGGAAAACAGGGTCAGGGCTGCGGCGGCAGCGCCGAATACATTTCGGATATGGGATTCGAACTGCATGATTGGCCCCTGTCGATTTGGTTTTGTTACTGCGTCACCCGGTGGGGTGAAAAATGGTTCCGGCGGAGGTGCCGCCGGAACCTTATTGATCAACCGTTACCGGTATCAGGCGTCGGGCAGCGCGAAGACGAACATCGCGGCGCCGGTCGATGCAACATCAACCGCTTCGTCAACCAGGCCGTTGAAGTAGCCGCCGCCGAGCGAGACAGCATCACCTGCCTGGATTGCAACATACTGACGACCATCCACCGCATAGGTGAAGGGGTGGCCGGTTGCGTTGCCCGAGAGCTTGGTGCTCCAGACAACTTCACCGGTTTCCTGGCTCAGCGCGAAGAACTCGCGGTCAGCCGAACCCACGAACAGCAGCCCGGTTTCGGTCGAAACGATCGGCGCATAGATCACGTGCTTACGCTCGAACGTCCAGAGGGTTTCACCGGTTTCTACGTTGATGGCTTCGACGCGACCAACAGTGTCCTTGCCTTCGACGAGGTGCTGGGTCTGGTCAACGTTATAGGCGTCCAGGGCCGAGAACTCATCATCCACTGCGATGTTCGTGACACAAGCATCGGTGAGCGGGATGAAATAGGTGTTCGTGTTCGGGTTGAACGCTGACGGAGGCCAGTCACGACCACCGAGGTAGGTCGGGCACATGAAGTAAGGCTCGCCAACGTTGGTCAGGACGGCTTCTTCGTTAACAGTGACGATACCTTGCTCATCAATGCTCTCGATGATGGTTTGCTCAACCGTGTCGCGGGCCCAGAGGAATTCGCCGGTTTCGGCGTCAAACTGCCACATCGTGCCGGTTTTGCAGGGCACGCCGGTCAGAACGCGACGCTCGCCGCTGGCGTTTTCACCGATGGCCTGCAGGCCGTCCATCTCGGCGCTGGGGTTCACATCGATGTTCACCGAGATCATTTCATAGGTGCATTCCTGATCCCAGTTGTCGCGCGGCAGCACCTGGTGCGTCCAGACGACTTCGCCGGTTTGCGGGCGAACGGCGGTGCGGTTGTTCGAACCCCAAAGCGTCGCGCCAGGCATGCCGCGCTGGGTCTCCGACGCCGGGCCGACACCGGTCGAACCGTAATGCACCAGATCGAGCACCGGATCATAGGTGATCTGGCCCCAGACGCCGGTCATCCAACGGGCGTCATAGTCGCTGCCACCCCAGGTTTCATCGCCTTCTTCGCCGGGCTGCGGGATCAGGTGGTTGCGCCACAGCTCTTCACCGGTGGCGGCATCATGGCCGGTGACCACACAGCCAAAGGGCGAGAACTGACAGCTCGAACCGGCAACGATCACGCCACCAGCCACGATCGGGCCCTGCGGGTTGGTCACAAGGTCGTCACCCTGGCCGCGGTCAACTTCGAACACGACCTGACCGGATTCCATGTCGAGCGCGACGAGGAAGTTATCCCAGGTGGTATAGTACACCTTGTCTTCGAACAGCGCGATGCCGCGCTTGCGATCCCCAAGGCTCGACAAAAGCGTGGTGTCGCCCACGGCACGGCGATGTTCCCAGATCAGATCGCCGGTTACCGCGTCAACAGCCTGAATGACATCGCCCGGGTTGGGGATATACATCACGCCATCATAGACCAGCGCCTGGCCCTGCATCATGCCCGATTCCAGACCACGTGCCCAAGCCAGCGTCAGTGTATTGACGTTATCGGGGGTGATATCGGTCAGCGGGCTGTGACGATAGTTATCCGACGCACGGCCATAGGCCGGCCAGTCACCTTCGGCCGGGTTGGCCAGCGTATCGACGGTGACCGGCGCGGATTGCGCCACCGCATGTCCGGCAAGCAGCGATACAGAGATCGCGCTCGACAGAAAGAGTTTCTTAAGGGTCATTCTACTTCCTCCCGTTCAGGGCAATTGCCAAACCATATGCCTGGCAATCAACCAGACACATTCCCATCCCCCCGGCACCAAAACACGGCACCGGGGCGAATTC
>Ga0265293_10006261_pt1 | contig 19196 bp, 17 predicted proteins | sample Munlanlewell138R_FD_192505 | JGI IMG/M metagenome (GOLD analysis project Ga0265293, IMG submission 192505) | Leachate microbial communities from a municipal landfill in Southern Ontario, Canada - Leachate well 138R | ecosystem: Engineered > Solid waste > Landfill > Unclassified | place: Canada... | reverse complement strand
ACGCGCCGAGCGCCAGGGCGACAACTACGTCATCAACGGCTCCAAGATCTGGACTTCCTACGCCGGCCTTGCCCAGCACTGCTTCCTGCTGGCCCGCACCGGTGGCTCTGGCCGTCAGGGCATCTGCATCTTTCTGGTGCCCATGCAGACGCCCGGCATCACGGTACGCCCCATTCCCTCGCTCATCGGCGAAGGGGATAGGCGCGCGCAGGCCAGGCGCTGGCGGCATGCGAAGCGGCGCGCTGGCTGGTTTATCGGGTCATTGACCAGCGGGCTCGCGGCCTGCCGCCCTCAGCCGATGCCAACGTGGCGCGCACTGCAGTCATCGCCGCTGACCACCAGGTGTCTGACTTCGGACTGAGCTTTCTGCCCGACACGTACTGCGGCGGTGGTTTTCCCTTGCATCTGGCCCACCACGAACGCGCGATCGCCGCAGGCATTGCCGCGGGTGCGGCAGAGATTCAACTCAATCTGGTAGCCCAGGATTTTCTGGGCCTGCCCCGAGAGGCCCGTGCATGAACTTTGAATTCAATGACGACCAGCGCGCGCTGCTGGACGCGATCGATCAGGTGGTCACGCACTACCGCGCACAGCCGCTCCAACCATTGCGCTTTGAAACCAGTCGCGAGTTGGAGGGAGACCTGGAACAGGGCGGCTACTTTGAGGCCTTTCACATGGAAGGCCTTGGCCCCGTCGCGGCGGCGGCTGTGGTGCAGGCGCTGGCCCGCCTTCCATTTTGTACGGAGCTCGGCGCTTCGGCCCTGCTGGCGCCCTATCTGGGCTTGCCTCGCACGACCGCCGTGGTCGGCGAAGACCGGGCCGCGCCCGCACGCTTTCTGGCGCAAGCCACGCATGCCGTGGCAATGGATGACGGCGGCGTTCATGTGGCGCAGTTGTCTGAAGGCGATGCCCGTGAGGCCGAAAGCCTTTGGGCCTACCCGATGGGCCAACTCACAGCGCCCGATGCACTGACTTGGCAGCGCATCGATCACGGCTCGGTCAGCCTGGTGGAATGTCTTCACCTCTGGCGCGTCTCGATTGCCGCGGAAGTCGCTGGCTGCCTCTCGGCCGCGCTGGACAGCGTGGTGCAGCACGTCAGTGACCGTCGCCAGTTTGGCCGGCCATTGGGCAGTTTCCAGGGTGTGCAGCACCGCCTGGCAAATGCCGCCGTGTCCGTGGAAGGAGTGCGTTGGCTGGCATTGGCCGCCGCGGCGCGAAGCGTGCCTTCGTCTTTGGCGATGGGGCAAGCACAGCTCGTCGTGCGGCAGGTGGCTTACGACCTCCATCAATTCATGGGTGCCATGGGGCTCACGCTGGAGCATCCGCTGCACCGCTGGACCTATCGGGCCAAACGCCTGCAATCGGAGCTGGGTGCCTGCGAGCGCCAGTTTCAGAGCGCTGCGCGTGAGACCTGGGGCGCCTGAACTCGAAAGACACTGACGTGAAACGCCTACCTCTTACCGGCATCCGGGTTCTGGACCTCAGCCGCATTCTGGCTGCGCCCCTTGCGGCCCAATCACTTGGCGACCTGGGCGCCGAGGTCATCAAGATCGAGCCGCTGGAAGGGGATCCTTACCGCACGCTATACACGGCGCCCGGCCACCCCAAGGGAGAGCACAATTACTTCTGGATGCTGACGAACCGGAACAAGAAAAGCATCGCGATCGATCTCAAGAACCCGGCATCCCGAGCCGCCTTCGACAAGCTCATCGGCAGCACGGACGTCTTCGTGACGAACATGCCCCTGCACGTGCGGGACCGCCTGGGCGTGCGCTACGACGATCTGCGCGCGTTGAACCACAAGCTGGTCTACGCGTCCTTCACCGCCTACGGCGAGAAAGGACCGCAGGCAAGCAAAACGGGATACGACAGCACCGCGTGGTGGTCGCGCTCCGGCATGATGGACATCATCCGGCCCGGCCCGGAATCCGCGCCGGCGCGGCCCGCGCCCGCCATGGGCGATTCGACCTCCGGGGTGTCCTTGTTCGCGGCCATTTCAGCCGCGCTGTACCGGCGCGAACGCACCGGCAAGGGCAGCTACGTCTCCACATCCTTGCTGGCGAACGGGATCTGGGCCAATTCCGTGTTGACGCAAGCCGTGCTGTGCAAATCCACCTATCAGCGGCGCCCCCCAAGGGAACAGGCGACCAATGCCTTGAACAACATCTACCAAAGCGGCGACGGCAGATGGTTCTTCATCGCCCTGGGAAATGAAGACAGGCAATGGCCCTGGCTGCTCGACGTGTTCGGCGACGAAAGCCTGCGCCAGGACCTCCGTTTCAGCACGAGCTCGGCGAGACATGCCAACGCCGGCGCGCTGATCACCATCCTCGATCAGCTGTTCGCAAGCCAGGGTTGGTCATACTGGAGCGAAACACTGGATCGGCACAATATCACCTTCAGCGAAACTTCCACGATGGAGGAAGTCGCACACGATCGGCAGGCGCTGGATAGCGGGGTACTGGTGCCCGTTGAAGGCACACCGGGTGTAGACTACACTGTGGCAACGCCCGTTTTTTTCGCTCATATGTACCCTCGGCCCGCCGGGCGCGCGCCGGACCTGGGCGAACATACCGACGTGCTGCTGAAGGAATTGGGAATGACACAAGAAGAAATCGCCCACTTACGCAGTATCGGGGCGCTTTTATGATGTAAGGACCACGCTGCGATGCCCGCAACCCAAAAGCGCCGCTTGCCGGAGCAAGCGAAGAACGAGGACCCCGCTCTCACGCAACCCGGGATCCTGTTCATGATGAGCGATGTCGTCGAAGGCACGCAAGACGAGTTCAACCGCTGGTATCAACGCGAACAGCTTCCCGCCAAGCTGAGCCTGGGCGGCTTCACCGGGGCGCGCAGATACCATGCCGTGGGCGGCGATCGCGCGTACATGACGATGTACGAATGCTCTTGCATCGACGTGCTGTCATCAGAGCGCGTAAGCAGGCACATGGCCGAACCCACCCCCTGGAAACTGAAAGTCCGCCCCACGTTTCGCAATCTGCAGCTCGCCGCCTGCCGGGAAACCTGGTCCGCGGGCCAGGGCATAGGCGGCGCCGCGATTCTGGTGCAATGCAAAGCCTTGCACGGCCGTGCCGACGATGCCCGCCAATTCATCGCGCAACAGCTTACGCCCCGCCTACTTGCGGCGGACGGCACGGTGCGCATCGCACTCTGGGAAGCGGATGAAGAAGCGACGACGGCGTACAGCGCGCAGACCGACCCGAACGACCTGGCCAACTACGCGCAATGGGTGCTCTTCGTCGAAAGCTACGATCTGGTCAAGACCGCCCTGCTTCTACACACCGAGCTGCTCGCGCACGACAGCGCCCGTACCGGCCTGCTCGTCGGCTCGTTCATGCGCTATCGCCTGATATCGATTTTGCATCCCCCCGTTGCCCCGGCCGGCGCCTGAAGCCCATCCGGGCGGGAACGCCTCAGTCGTTGGAGTCCGACAGCTTTTTATAGAGATACGCCCTGGAAATGCCGAGCTCTTCGGCTACCCGCGTCTTGTTCCCGTCGTGCTTCGCCATGGCATTGCGTATCATTTTCTTCTCCACGGAAGCCACGGCGTCTTGCAAGCTGCCGCTGAACTGCGCCGGCATGTCGGCGCTTTCCTTGCCGCCGACGGGGTTGGGATTGCTCATCAGGCGGAAGTCGTCGATCACTATCTCCGCACCATTGGAAAAAATGGCCGCTTTTTCCACTTCGTTTCTAAGCTGCCGCACATTGCCCGGCCAGTCGAGCGCGGCCAGAAAACCGTACACGTCGGGCTTGACCTGCTTGCGCCGCGTTTTATAGCGGGCGGCGAAGTTGTCCAGAAAACTGCTCACCAACGCCGGAATGTCCTCCACGCGCTCGCGCAGACTGGGCATGCGTATCGTGACGCCGCTGATCCGGTAGTACAGATCCAGCCTGAACGCGCCCGCGCTGATCATCTCTTGAAAGTCCCGATTGGTCGCCGTGATCAAGCGGAAATCGGAATGCCTGCCCTTGTTGCTGCCGACACGATCGAACATCCCGTCCTGCAGGACCCTCAGCAGTATCACCTGGATGTCGGGAGGCATGTCCCCCACCTCGTCGAAGAACAGCGAGCTCTTGTCCGCAAGCTCGAACTTGCCTTTGCGCCCCGTGCGCTCAGCGCCGGTAAACGCGCCAGCCTCATAGCCGAAAAGCTCGCTTTCGACCAGGCTGCCCGGCAGCGCGGCCGCGTTGACGAACACCATCGTGTTCTCGCTTCTTGGGCTTAGTTCATGGATGGCCGTCGCCGCCAGTTCCTTGCCCGTTCCGCTTTCTCCGACGATCAGCACGGGCACGTCCAAAGGCGCGACTTTCGCGATGTCCGATTTCAATTGGCGCAGCGCGTCGCTGTCGCCAAGGATTTTACCCAATCCATTTTGCCGCTCGCGGGCGAACTGGTGTTCGGCAAGCGCGGCTTCAGAGCGCAGGCGGCTCATGTCGCTGGGTCTATGAAGCAAGTACAGCACGGCGTCATCGAGACGCCACCATACCGCCAACGGGCTCGCGTCGGCTTGGCGCAGGCTGCAAACTCCGGAGGCCTTCGCGTCCTCGACGCCCGCGTGCTTGCACAGCTCGCGCTGAATCGCGGCATCATGGCCGGTTCCGGAGGCGAAAAGCACGCGGCCTTGCGCATCAAGAACCAAAACGCCTAACGGGCCCCCATCCACGTCTCTTTACCTCCGGTAGCGCAGTTGTTTCACGCCTGTCATTCCGCACTCGTGCCTGTTCGCCGGCGACGAAGGAAAGCACGGTCACGTCCCCTGTCGATCATACCAGCAGAGCATGCGTTTTCCCGAGAAAAGCATAAATAAAACCAGGGAAGAACTCGATGGCTGTATCGAATGGGCTATGGCACAATCGGCGATTCGATTGGGGTGCATTGTCTTGGAGACTGCCATGGGCTTATCGATACTTGAGGCCGGTTTACCCGGGCACGCGTTACACCGGGAGACAGCAAGCCAGGAAGCCGAGGCCATGAACGGCAAGCTGACCGTGCTGAGACGCAATCATTGTTTTGGAGCCTTGTCGCACCGCATTCTGGTTCGGCTGGCGCAGGCCGCCCGATTCCAGTCGATCAAACGCGGCGCCATGATCGAACGCAAGGGCGCCTGCGCGTCCAACATCGTCATCGTGGCCGACGGCATCGTATGCGTTCGGACGTCGTCGTCGGAGGGCCAGGAATTCGGCCTCTCGATGATGGAGCTCAACGACGTGCTGAATTTAACGGAAGTTCTCGACGGCAAGCCGCTGATACGGGATAGCGTAGCCTACACCGACTGCAGGCTGCTACTGATCGGGCGCGGCGACTTCCTGGGCATCGTCCGGGATTTTCCGTCCATGCATGCCCATATCTCGCTTGTCCTCTGTGAAAGAATACGCGCCGCTCACAGAATCATCGACGGGCTTGCATTCTGCAGTGTGCGGCAGCGCCTGGCTCATGTCTTATGGATATTGTCCCGCAATGGGCAACCGGCCATATCCGCCAACGCCACCATCGCACTCACGCAAGACGAAGTCGCCAGCCTGGTCGGCGCCTCCAGACACGCCGTCAATCGCGAGCTGAAGAAAATGGAGAGCGAGGGCATCGTCCAGGTTCGCTACAGCACGGTTTCCTTGCCCGACCCCATGAAGCTCAGGATGCTGCTGTTTGCCGCCTGATGGCCCCCCTTTCTTGCCACGACTGTAATCCAGATCATATTTCAAAAGTCCGGATACCAGTAGGATGCCACGGTATAGCAATCGCAACCCCGGCTGAGAGGCTATCCGATGAAACATCCCGTTGTCTGTCTGAGCTTTGATTTCGACGCGCTATCCTTGTGGTTGGCGCGTTCGATGAATACCCCCACCCCCTTGTCCAGGGGTGAATTCTGCGCGGTGGGCGCCAAACGCGTGCTGGAACTGCTGCACAAGTTCGATCTTCCTTCCACGTGGTTCATTCCCGGCCACACCATAGAAAGCTATCCCGACGTCGTCTCCGAAGTCATAGAAGCAGGACATGAAATCGGTAATCACGGCTGGACGCACGTACCGCCCGCAAGAATGTCTCGCGACGAGGAAGAGCACGGACTGCTCCGGGCAAACGAGTCGATTTTTCGCGTCACCGGTAAATATCCCCGAGGCTATCGGTCTCCGTCCTGGGACTTGAGCAGCCATACCGTTGACCTGCTCTTGAAGCACGGCTTCGAATATGACAGCAGCATGATGGGGACGGACTACGTGCCCTATTTCGTCCGTCAGGGCGACATCATCACATTGGATCAACCTGCCATATTCGGCAAGCCAACCTCCATCCTCGAATTGCCGGTCAGCTGGTCCCTGGACGACTATCCGCACTTTGAATTCGTGCGCTCAGGCGACTCCGTCATTCCCGGCCTCAAAAGCGCCAGCAACGTCCTCGAGAATTTCGTGGAAGACTTTCTTTACCTGAAGGAAAGCATCGAATGGGGCATGATCATTTATACCTTTCATCCCTTTGTCATCGGGCGAGGCCATCGGATGCGGATGCTGGAGCGCCTGCTCGTCCGCTTGCGCGAGGAAGGCGCCCAATTCATGACCATGGAAGACGCCATGGAGGCGCACAAGCAAAGATCAAGCCAGATCACACGCGGATTATCGACACCCGCCAAAGCGTGACACGCAGATATTGTCCCTTCGACCCACCCCGCCCCAGGGCAACTACCACGCGAGCATCACATGACCAGACTACAACCTTTGACACCTGAAACCATGAACATCGAACAGGCCGAATTAGCGGACTGGTTCAAGAAGACGATAGGCGGCGACATGCTGGTGACGCACAGGACGTGGCTGCGCAGCACGGCCTTTGCCCCGCACATCTTTCATTATGCGGCTTACCTACGGCGCAAAAGCATGGATTTCCGTAAACGGGAGCTTGCGATTCTGATCGTCGGCCGAGCCTGCCAGGCACCGCTGGAATGGCATGATCATCTGGGCGCGGCACGCGAAGCCGGCATCGAAGAGCACATCATAGACGCCTTGAGCGCTCGAAAGGTTCCCGAGTTCACACGGGAGGACGACAAGATCGTGTACCAATTCTGCGTTGAACTGCTCAACACCTATCGGGTTTCTCAGGACACCTTCATACAAGCTCTCGATACTTTCGGCGACAAGATCGTCGTCGAACTTGTCGCGATCACGGGCCTGTACGTGACGCTGGCCATGCTGATCGGCGCGTTCGATTTTGATACGCCCGAAGGCGAACCCGCGCCCTTCCCCGACGATTTCCAATCCCGCGAACTGCTTCCCCTGCCATAGCCTTCGCCTGGCTCGAGGTCGTCGCACCACGGCGGCAACCGTCCGGCTCGACGCTCGCGGGCGCATGCCTACGCGCCTGCACTCCATATAAATGCTTCCCAAGGAGCTTACTTATCATGAACCTGAACCGCAACTCTCTCGGCGGCCACGCCGCAAAATGGTTGAGCAGTTTGATATTGGCCCTTTTTACGACCGTAGCCGCAGCTGAAAGCTGGCCGGCGAAACCCATTACGATGATAGTCGGGTATCCTCCCGGCGGAACCAATGACGTGGTTGCCCGAATCGTCGCCGAGGGATTGTCCTCGCACCTGAACACCCAGGTCGTGGTCGACAACCGCGGCGGCGCGTCGGGCACAATAGGCGCGCAGACTGCGGCGCGCGCCAATCCGGACGGATATACGATCTACATGATGTCCAGCGCGCAGGTGCTTGCGCCGAGCATTCGCAGCAATCTGGGCTTCGATCCGATCGACAGTTTCGATCCCATCGCGCTTGCCGCCTCGACGACCTATGTCATGGTCGTGGGCCCGCAGGTAAAAGCCAGGACTGTGGGAGAGCTGATTGCGTATGTCAAAGCCAACCCGGGGGAACTGAAGTACGGATCCACCGGCGTAGGTTCGGGCATGCATGTGACCAACGAACGTTTCAAATCCTTGACTGGCCTGGGCATCGATCACGTGCCCTATAAGGGAGACACACCGATGATGACCGACTTGATGGGCGGCCACGTTTCGTTGGCGTTCATTCCGATTCCAGGCACGCTGCCGTTCTTGAAGGCGGGCAAACTTATACCGCTGGCCGTGACGAGCGACAGCCGCGTCTCCATCCTTCCCGATGTTCCTACCGTGGTGGAAAGCGGCGGTCCGGACGGCCTGTCGATGAGCGCCTGGTGGGGTCTCGTGGCGCCCAAGGGCTTGCCGGGACCCGTACTGGAGCAGCTTAGGAAAGCCACCGCCGACACGTTGGAGGATCCCGCCGTGCAAGCGAAGTTCACCGACCTCGCCCTGGAACGCCAAACCAATGCGGGCGATGATTTCGCCGCCTTCATCGCTGCCGAAAAGAAGAAATTTGCCGAAATCGTTCAGGCCTCGAAGATCACAGCGGAATGAGCCAAGAGCCTCCAGCCTGCAGGACGGCATCCATGCCGCACCGAATTTGCATCGTCGGCGCCGGCGCCGTGGGCTCCTACATTGGGGGTTGGCTGCGGCATGCGGGCATGGAGGTGTTCCTTTTCGATGACTGGCGAGATCATGTAGACGCCGTGCGCAGCGAAGGCCTGGCAATAGAGGATATCGGACACCACCTCGACGTACGGGCGCTTCCCGTCTTCACTTTCCAGCAACTGAGCAACTGGGAGTTCAAGCCGGACGACTATATTTTCATCTGCGCAAAACTGTACCAGACGGCTGCGGCCGTCGCCGCGATAAAGCCCAACTGGCATGACGGCATACCGGTCGTTACCATACAGAATGGTCTGGTCGAGAACGAACTTGCCGACGCCTTCGGTCCGTCGAATATCATCGGCGGAATTGCGACGGGACTCAACGTAGAGCTAGTCAGGCCCGGCATGGTGCGCCGGGGCAGCCGGCGACGAGCCCAAACTGTGTTTCAAGTCGGTGAGTTCGAAAGCGGGCGCGTAGAACGAATCACAGAGCTCGCGCGCATTCTGTCGCTGGTCGACAATGCCGAAGTCGTCCACGACCTGCGTGATCGGCGCTGGCGCAAGCTTTCCTACAATGCATTGACCTCCGGCCTGACGGCATTGACCAGATCGTCGCTGCATCACGTTTACAACGATCCTCGCGCGCACGAGATCATGATCCACTTGGGCCATGAGGCCTTGCTGGTGGGTGAGGCCCAGGGCAATGGGGCCGGCAGCTTGCTGGGAGTCGCATCAAGCGGCTGGCTGGCCGCGGCACGCGCAGACCGACCGGCGAAAGACCTCTTGCTTTCCGCTTTTCTTGACGAAGCGAAAAAGATATCTCAACACTACACACCCGGCATGTTGCTGGATACGCTGCGCGGCCGCCCGACAGAAGTCGACTATTTCAATGGCTTCATCGCCCGAACCGCAACGCGACTGGGCATGGCCGCCCCGCATCACTGCCTGCTCGCCCGCCTGATTCCTGACAACTTCGGCAGCACGAAGCCGTACGATATGGCCGAGCTTCATCGCATGTGCCTGCTCGCGCAACGATAATCAGGCTTCAGCGCCGGACGCGGACCGCACCTGCCAAGTACCTTGACGTCGGCCGACATCGACGCGATCGCCTGATTCGCGCCGGGCCGCAGCATCATTGCCGGCAAGGATCGAATCCACACTTTTTCGGGTACGCCGTTATGTACGCACATAAGACTATTATTATTTTCGTTGAACGTCTATTGATTGATTATGTGCCGGTTGGCGTCAAGGTAGGCATCGCGAGCCGGGACCAAATGGCATAGGAAGACTTGCATGATCGCAAGACTTATTTGATCGTCTTATTTTTCCTGTCTCACCCCGCTTTCCGGATTCGTCGACCGAACCCGGCATTCCCCACGTACACGGAGAAAAAATGTCCGCAAACAAAACCCCGCCGCTCCCCGGAATACGAGGTGTGCTCGCCCCCGTCGTAACGCCCTTCAAGAACGATCTCGAGCCGGACGCAGACGCGTTCCTGGAGCATTGCCAGTGGCTTTTGCGCAATGAGGTAAGCCTGGCCGTCTTCGGCACCAATTCGGAGGCGACGTCGCTGAGCCTCGACGAACGCATCGGCCTGACCGAGCATCTTCTGGAAGCGGGCGTACCGGCGCGGCGGCTGATGCCGGGCACGGGCTGCTGCGCGCTGCCCGACACCGTGCGTCTTACCCGTCACGCCGTTCAAGCCGGCGCGGCGGGCGTGCTGGTGCTACCCCCTTTCTATTACAAAGGCGTCAGCGACGAGGGGCTCTTCCGGTATTTTTCCGAGGTGATCGAGCGCGTCGCCGATGATCGCCTGCGGATGTACCTTTATCATTTTCCCGCCATGTCGGCCGTGCCGCTCTCCCTGACCCTCATCGAACGGCTGCTCGCGCGCTACCCCGGAATCGTCGCCGGCATGAAGGATTCGACGGGCGACTGGGCGTCGGCGCGCGCCTACATCGAGGCGTTCGGCAAAGACGGGTTCGACGTTTTCCCCGGCAGCGAACTGCTCCTGCTCGAAGGCATGCGAGCCGGCGCCGCGGGCTGCATCAGCGCGACCGCGAACGTGAATCCCGACGGCATTTATGCCGTATATAACCAATGGGATGCCGACGGCGCCGATGCGCTGAACCGCAAGATGTCGGAGATACGCAAGACCTTCCAGCGCCATCCCATGATCGCCGCGATGAAACACGTCATCGCGCAGCATCGCGGCCAGCCGTCCTGGCGCAATGTTCGACCACCGCTTACTGCGCTCTCGTCCACCGCCGCGAGCGAACTCGCGCAACAACTGGAAAAAATCGATTATCAATGGAGCCGGACATGACATCCACGAGCTTGAAAGCAAAAATCGGCGCGCTGGGCTTGGCATTGCCCGACGCCCCGCCTCCGGGCGCGAACTATGTGCATCGAAAATCATCCGATGCGTGCGCCTGGGAGGATTCGTGAACTCCATGCCGGACTTCATGGACCAGCCCCTGGTCATCAACGGCGCCTCCGACCTGCTCGTCCAGATCCTGGGAGAACGCGGCAAGCACGCGCGCACGGCGATCGGCGTGGCGGCGCTTCCCCGGAACGTGGCCGTCGAGATCGACGCCATCTTCGAGCTTGACTGACAAGCGGCACCGACATCGGACCCGTACCCCGAAAATCCGTTTATGCTATCTCCTACGCCGCATCAAGGAGATGGCCATGAAGAAGATACTCGATGTGAAGGATGCTCCTCGTCCTCATTGGGTGGGGGATGGATTTCCGGTGCGCTCCCTGTTCTCTTATCATACTCACGCCGAGCAGCTGAGTCCCTTCCTGCTGCTGGACTATGCGGGTCCGGCGCGCTTTACGCCGACCGCAAAGAGGCGCGGCGTCGGACAGCATCCGCATCGGGGATTCGAGACCGTGACCATCGTGTACCAGGGCGAAGTGGCGCACGGCGACTCGACAGGCCAAGGCGGGGTGATCGGCCCGGGCGACGTGCAATGGATGACCGCCGGCGCCGGCATCCTGCATGAGGAATTCCATTCCGACACGTTCAGCCGGGAAGGCGGCACGTTCGAAGTCGTGCAGCTATGGGTGAACCTGCCCGCCAAGGATAAGACGGCCCCGCCGCGCTACCAGGAGATCCTGGACAAGGACATACCCGCCGTCGCGCTGCCCGACGAAGCCGGAACCCTCAGGATCATCGCGGGACGGCATGCCGGCCGATCCGGACCGGCAAGCACGTTCACGCCGATGCACGTATGGGACATGCGCCTGAATCCGGGCGGTATTGCCGATCTTGCGGTTCCCGAAGGCTGGAACACCGCGCTCGTCGTGTTGCGCGGAACGGTCCTGGTCAACGACGAAGCCATCGTGCGCGACGCGCAGCTGGCGCTGCTGGACCCGGCGGGCACCAACCTGTCCATTGCGGCCAATAACGACGCCGCCGTTCTGCTGCTGAGCGGCCAGCCCATCGCCGAACCCATAGCGGGCTACGGTCCCTTCGTCATGAACAGCGAGGATCAGATCCGGGCGGCCATTGCCGACTTCAACAATGGCCGTTTCGGCGAGATGCCGGCCAAATGAAAATCCTCTGGCTCCACGGCAGCCCACAACCCGGACGAAACCCACAACATGTAGTCATTAAGTATCAAGACAGGAGAAGCCGCGGCTGACTCTCGAAACTAGGGCAGATCGATCGTCATGACTCTGAAGTTCACGGACAATGCTCCGACATTGCGAAACCAATGGGTACAAACGCTGTTCGACATCACGACGCCATACCTGACTGCCCGGAATACGCCGCGAGACGCAAATCTCGTATGTCCGCCAGCGTTTCCAATGTCCAAAGTCTTTCCAACAACCGGGCCGCGTCCCCATCGCCTAGCACGGGCGAGACCAGCTCCTTGAACTTATCGTCGATTCGTTCATCAGTCAATGGCGACTCAGGATCACCTTGCCGATAAGGAGAAAAGTGCTCCAGGGCACGCCCTCCCTTCAAGATCACCCGTACTCGTGCCGCCCGTTTGACGGGAAAACTGGCGGTCAACACAGCATCTGCAAACAAAGCAACGCGTGCCGTCAACGATCGAATCTCGGGGTCAGCCATGCGGTCGTCACTGAACGCGCTGATGCGCACGGAGCCATACTTCGCCGCATGGGCAACGACGTAAGGAAGACTGAACTTGCATTCGAAAACCGATTTGGGATCGCGTATGCCCGCGACGTCGATCGCCGCTTTATACGTATATATCTCGACTGATTCGATATCATGGATGCACAAGTCATGTACGGTGCGCAAGGCAAGGATGCCGTCGATCGCCGCAAAGGTGTGGCCGCAGCATCCATGCGCCTTGAGGGTGATGTCCTTGATGTTGAAGCGCCGGCCCAATGCCTCGGTCGCCTTCGACCATTGCGTATCGCCAGCAAGCGCCTTGCCAAAGCCAACGTCTCCCTCCAGGATGTCCAGCACCCCTGTCACGCCGCTGGCCGCGCCCTGGGCCGAGGTCACACCGACCCACGCCGCATGGCCCGCATGCAAGGCCTTGCTCATCGCGTCCGAACGAAACGCTTGCTGCAGCCCCGAAGCAAACGTGGCCGACGTGGCCAGTGCATGCGCCGCGACCTTGGCAGAGCCGGGAGCCAGGAGCGTGGCCGCCGCGGCCGCCGCGCCAAAACATCCCACTGTGCCGGTGGTATGAAAATAGCGATAATGCGATGGCTGCACCGCTACGCCGATACGGGTAGATATCTCGTATCCCATAGTGACGGCCTTGAGCATCTGCATCCCCGACGCTTGCAGATGCTCGGCCAATGCCAAGGCACTCGAGACGGTAGGGCAACCAGGATGATAAACGGCATCGCGAAAAATATCGTCGAACTCCACCGCGTGCGACGTGCCGCCGTTTATCCAGGCCGCCGTCGCCGGCAGCGCTGTCGTCGCACAGCCCGGAAGGCTCGAGTAGCCCAGGCCCAGCTCGTGCACATGCGCTCGTCTGAGCGACAGCGCGGGCTCGACCAGCGTCCCCGGCAATAACGACGCAAACCAATCGATGATTGCCCGCTTGGCGGCATGCACGACATCAGCATTCAGGCCGACACGGCACTGCTCGACGGAATACTCGGCAAGCTCGCTGATGATCGTTTTAGCAGTCATACTTTGAAAGCCCATTGCGCATGAGCGCCCCCCCCCCGGCTCTCGCTACCGAGAGGCCACCGTTCACGCTGAATACCTGCCCTCTGATCTACGACGCATCATCGCTGGACATAAAGCGCCGCGTGCGAGGCAACATCGAACAGACTATGCGACTACAGCACTATCCGTACATAATCGGCAGGACATCATACGTACGGTAGCATAGGACCCGGTAAGGATACATCGAACACACTTGTAACTGTTGCCGGGAAGCGGCACTAAAACAGTACATGGCCCGATTCGATAAACGGAGATCCTTAGAGGAAAGCGCCATGGCATCCATCCAGTGCTGCTAGACTATACAGCTAGGAATCGGCCGCGTTTCGCGCTCCGATCGCGACGCATTTATAGGAAAGCAGGCGATGACTTCAGTATGGCGCACGAGTTTCTGGCTGATGCTGGGCTCATCGTTGGTGCTTTTCCTATCGCTAGGCATACGCCACGGTTTCGGCCTGTTTCTCGCGCCCATGAGCCTCGACTTCGGCTGGGGACGCGAAGTCTTCGCCTTCGCCATCGCCTTGCAGAACCTGGCATGGGGCATCGCACAGCCGTTCGCCGGCGCGGTGGCCGACCGCTTCGGCGCGCGCAACACCATCATCGCCGGCGGCTTGCTTTACACCGTCGGACTCGTCTTGATGGGCTTGTCCACCACGCCGCTGCTGCTATCACTCAGCGCGGGACTTCTGATCGGCATCGGGCTGGCGGGCACGTCGTTTTCCGTCATACTCGGCGTGGTGGGCCGCGCCGTCCCGCCCGAGAAACGCAGCATGGCCATGGGCATCGCCGCGGCCGTGGGCTCGTTCGGCCAGTTCGCCATGCTGCCGGGCTCGCTCGGCCTGCTCGAATGGCTGGGCTGGTCAGCCGCGCTGATCGCGCTGGGCCTAGCGGCGATGCTCATCATGCCGCTGGCGGCCATGATCAACGACAAGCCGCCCGCATCGAAAGGCGTGGAGCAAACCCTGGGCGAAGCCCTGCGCGAGGCCTTCGGCAGCTCCGGCTTCTGGCTGCTGGCGCTGGGCTTTTTCGTCTGCGGCTTCCAGGTGGTGTTCATCGGCGTACATCTGCCCTCCTACCTGGTCGACCGCAATCTGCCCATCATGGTCGGCACCACCGTACTGGCGCTGGTCGGGCTATTCAACGTATTCGGCACCTACATCGCGGGCTGGCTCGGCGGCCATCATTCCAAGCCGAAACTGCTGAGCGCCCTGTACCTGACCCGCGGCGTGGCGATCGTGCTGTTCATCACCGTGCCGCTAAGCGCCTGGACGGCCTATCTCTTCGGCGTCGCCATGGGGCTGCTCTGGCTGTCCACGGTGCCGCTGACCAACGGCACCGTGGCCACCATGTTCGGCGTGCGCAACCTGTCCATGCTGGGCGGCATCGTATTCTTCATGCACCAAGTGGGCGCCTTCCTGGGGGGCTGGCTGGGGGGCTATCTGTATGACAAGACGGGCAGCTATGATGTAGTCTGGTACATCTGCATTCTGCTCAGCGTGCTGGCCGCCGTCCTGAACTGGCCGATACAAGAGCGGCCCGTGGCCCGCCTGCAAGGAGCGCAAGCATGACCCGCGCCGCCTGGTTCAGAGTCGCCCTCGGCGCGATCGCGCTGGCGATACTGCTGCTGGCCTTCTGGGGCTGGCGCCAGGGCGGGTTGTCGCTGTTCGAATCGATCATGAGTTACTGCTGATTAACTTTGGCGCAGGCCACCTCATCGCATTCTCGCCTGAGTACGTCGAAGCCGCCCACCCATGGCACCAAGAATCGCGCCCTCATACCACGCCGAGCTTGCCTTCGATTCCCTGAACCAGGGCGAGCAGGCGCGGACCGAGATCCTCGTGCAGGTCCTGCAACGACGTGGTGTGGCTGGATACCGTCAAGTTGAAGGCCAGCGACATGCCGTTGACCGGCGTGCTCAGGGGAACGGCCACCGCCGCAAGCGATGACCGCCAGGCGCCTGCGACCGAGCAAAAGCCCCGGGCTTCGATGTCCTTGAATGCCTGCGCCACACCGTCCTCGTGCCGGGCCCACTCCTGCGGCAAGTGGCGCTGAAGCTGTTTCAATACCGAATTCCGCTCCGCGTGCGGCAAGCCGTGCAGAATCGCGCGGCCCATGGCCGTACGCAGCAAAGGCCGGGTGGAACCTATTCCCGGACGCGTTTCATTGGATTCCCGGCTATGTACGGTCTCGACGTACACGGCTTGCAAGCGATCGCGGGTTCCCACGGACACGGGACCGTTGGCGTAAGCCGCCAACTTGAGCATGTCGTGCGCGCCCACCTGCCGGAGCATCAGCTGCGCAAGCAGGGGGTAGCCCAGCGAGAGCACGGCCGGCCCCAGCATGTATTTGCTTGTATGGGGATCGCGGCGCAAATAGCCCAATCCGACCAAGGTGAAGGTAAGGCGCGATACCGTTGGACGCGCCATGCCGAGCATGTCCGCGAAATCCTTGTTTCCCAGGCTGGTTGCCGTCGCGGAAAAGCACCCGAGCAAGGAAAGGCCATTGGCCAATGTCGACGCGTACTGAGGGTGATTGACCAAGTCCGCGGGGTCCAGGGTATCGGCGCTTTCTTTCGTTTTGGATGGACGCATACGCACAGAGGACGGTCCGACTTGACAGCCGACGCCCGAAAGCCAATAATTAATTCGAATTATTATATCATAATTCCGAATAGTTGAATTAATGGAGTGATCGTGGATTTCGAATTGCGTCCCAAAGGCAAGAAGCGCTTCTCTTTCGTCGTGGTGGCTGACACCCACATCAATCAGGACGAACACTCTTCCAGTTCGCCCTATGTGACGAACACGATGGCGAATTCCCGCGCCCGCCAGGTGTTCCTGGAAATCGCCGCCATGCCGGAGCAGCCGAAATTCGTGATCCACCTCGGCGACATCGTGAACCCCGTGCCCTCCTTGCCCACGTTCGACGTGGCGGTGGCGCACTTCAAGGACATCATCAAGCCGGTCAAGGTGCCGGTGCACGTCCTGCCCGGCAACCACGACGTGGGAGACAAGCGCATCGAATGGATGCCCGCCGACCAGGTATGCGATTCGTTCCTCGAAAAATACCGCGCCTGTTTCGGGGACGACTTTTTCTCCTTCGACGAAGACGGCGTGCGGTTCGTCCTGATCAATTCCTTGCTGATCAATTCCGGCCTCGAAGACGAACGCCGTCAGCAAGCATGGCTCGAGCGGCAATTCGAGGCGGCCCGCGCCGAGGCGCAGCGGGTATTCATGTTCATGCACTACCCGCCTTATATTTATTCGCCTAAAGAAAAGGGCAACTACGACAACCTGGACGAACCAGGCAGAAGCTGGCTGCTCGGCCTGATGGCCAGGCCGGAAGCCGAGGCTGTGTTCGCGGGCCACGTCCACAATTTCTGGTATGACAGGGTCGGCGGGTCCGAGTTCTACATGCTGCCCTCCACGGCATTCCTGCGCCACGACTTCTCCGAATTTTTCCGTAGCGCGCCCGAAGCCGGCGACGAGTTCGGCCGCGGCGATCTTCAAAAGTTCGGCTATGCCATCGTCGACGTGTATGACAGCGGCCACGTGTGCTACTCCGTGCGCAGCAACGGCCGGCACGCCGACGTGGGGCAGTCATGCACCAGCCAGCCCATGCCTTACCTGACGCACCCGAAGGTTTCCGGCTTGGCTTCGATAGGCGTCGAATTGCGCCATCCATGGGCGGAAAGCGTGCAGATAACATCTACAGGCGGCGTGCAAGAATTCGGACGAAAATGGGCCCGCAACGACTATCCGCTGCAGGCATTATGGGAAATGGGCGCGTCCTTGGCGAAAGTCCCGGACATCGATCTCACCGAAAACGAGTCACGCCGGCGGATGCGGGTATTGGCCGCGGTGGGCCATCAGTTCATCGTGACCTGCATAGGCATGCCCAAGCAAGCGCTGCTCGACGTCGATCTGAAGGGCGCGGGCGTCATCGCGTTCGAAGCCAACCTCACGGCGCAACGCTTTGCTCAAGCAACGGAAAACCTGGCCGCCATTCGCCGCGAGCATGGCGTAAAGATCTTCTACGCCAAACTATTTACAGCAGACCCCTCGCAGTATGACGGCAAGCATTTCTCGCATGCCGTACGCTCCGGCTTCGAGCTCGATGAACTCGACCGGCACATCGACGCGATCGGCCGAGCAGTGGAAAACGGCGTCATCGACGGCATTACCGTACGCCTCGGTCCCGATCAATGTTTACAGGACGCGGCGCGCCGCATGCAGGCATTCCATGATCGCACGGGCGCTGAAGTACTGGCTTCATTGAAGCTTGCCGGCCCGGGCATCGCCACCGAACGGGCCGATGACGCCGCCAACGTCGCCAGCGTCGCCCACGCGATGGTGCTTGCCGCCACCACGCGCGGCATCCGGTTCGTCTATGACACGTTCATGGACGTCGATCGCGGCTACTTCCCGCGACATGCATTCATCGACCGTCGATACAACCCGCGCCCCATGGCTCGGGCCTTCACCGCATTGATGGCGATCCTGGGCGGCGGGCGCACAGTTCGCATGGAGCAGGGCGGGGACGAAAGCTGGGCATTGAGGTTTTCCGTGGAAAGCGTCCAGTACGGCTTGGGCCCGGCACAGCCGGGCGCGGCGGCGACGCGCCTGCACCTGCTGGATGCGAGCGGGGGGAACACCGTCGACGTGATCGACCTCATGACGGGCATGTCTCTGCCTTTGGAGACGCGGCAACACGGCGCAAAGGCGCAAACAGCCTAGGCGATGACGACTCGCAATCTCGAATTGATGAACGACCAATAACGCGTGGCGATCCCGCCACAGGAGGAGAATTATGAAAGCACGTATCTTGGTGGCAGCACTCTTTTCCCTGTCGGTGCTCGGCACGTCGGCCGCGCATGCCGCCTACCCCGAAAAATCCGTCAAGCTGGTCGTCGGCTACGCGCCGGGCGGCTCCACCGACATCGTGGCGCGGCTGCTTGCAAACGCGCTGGGCGAGAAGTGGGGGCAATCGGTCGTGGTCGAAAACAAGGCCGGCGCCAGCGGCATGATCGCAACCGAACAGGTCGCGCGCGCCACGCCCGACGGCTACACCTTGCAGCTGGCCTACACGCCCGAAGTGGCCATCAACCAGCTGGTGTTCAAGGACATGCGGTACGATCCGGTCAACGACCTGGCGCCCTTGAGCCTCATCGCCTCCGCCCCCCTGGTCCTGGCCGCGGGCCCGAGCGTCAGCGTCTCATCCATAGACGAACTGCTCGCGCTGAAAGGCAAGGCGGCCGAGCTGACGTACGGCTCGCCCGGCGTAGGCGGACAGCAGCATATGGCGGGCGAAGTACTGCGCAAGCTCACCGGCATGCCTTTGGTCCACGTCCCCTATCGCGGAACCGCGCTTGCCGTCACCGATCTCGTGGGCGGACAGATCGACCTGTTCTTCGCCACCACGCCGCCGTTGCTGGGCAACATCCAGGCGGGCAAGCTCAAGCCGCTACTCGTCGCCGGCGACACGCGCGAAGCCCTATTGCCCGACGTGCCCACCGCGGTCGAGAAAGGCATGCCGGAACTGCAGCTGACCAACTGGTTCGGGCTGGTCGGCCCT
>Ga0265293_10006260_pt1 | contig 19198 bp, 13 predicted proteins | sample Munlanlewell138R_FD_192505 | JGI IMG/M metagenome (GOLD analysis project Ga0265293, IMG submission 192505) | Leachate microbial communities from a municipal landfill in Southern Ontario, Canada - Leachate well 138R | ecosystem: Engineered > Solid waste > Landfill > Unclassified | place: Canada... | reverse complement strand
AGTTTATTTTGGACGCGGGGACGCATCCAATCCAGCATTCTCCCAGTTTATTTTGGACGCGAGACGCATCCAATCCAGCATCCGCCACACCAGCATTTCCTCAGCTTTTACTGGACGCGAGACGCATCCAATCCAGCATCCGCATCTCCAGCATTTCCTCAGCTTTTACTGGACGCGAGACGCATCCAATCCAGCATCCGCATCTCCAGCATTCTCCCCCTCCAAAACAATTCCCTCCATCACACACCCAATCATCCCAAAAATAGCAAAAAAACCCCAAAATCTGACAAAGGACTTGACACAGTATGCCTTCTTTTCTTTTTATCAATTTATCATCAATAAAGAGAAAAGGAAAAATGGAAAAATACAGTTTGACACTTCTGCTCAAGCTCCAGATTCAGCATAGCTTGATACTTAGACTGATGTTCCCAGTTTATCATTACTTAAAATTGGGCCTTTTACTCCCGATATTTGAGAGCTTGATACCAAGCTTTTGTCTCCTTTTATCGGGGCATTTATTCCGATATCCCATCACTCGATTCGCAGGAGAGAGATGAATGAAGCGAGATAATCCGGCAGATCCGAAGAAGTATAAAGTTAGCGGCAAAGAAGCCCTGAATATGGTCTTGAGATATATTCGCCAGAAGCTCTCAGAGCAGATCGTGGCAGTGGCCAGCATTATCATATATTTATTGCTTTTTCAAACCATAATATTAGGCATTCCCATCCTGGATGCAGCGATCATCGCTTTGGGGATGGCTCTGGTGATTTTGGGCCTGGCTTTCTTCATGGAGGGTCTCTTGATCGGGATCATGCCCATGAGCGAGGAGATCGGCATCAAGCTTCCTCAAAAAGCGGGGGTGCTCACCATACTCATCATTGCTTTCATTCTGGGGGTGGGCGCCACCTTTGCCGAGCCGGCGATAGGGGTGCTAAAAGCTGCGGGAAGAAGCGTTTTGGCCTGGCAGGCGCCGCTGCTGTTTCTTTTTCTGAACAAGTATTCATCCATTTTGGTAAATGCGATGGGTATTGGAGTAGGCGTAGCGCTGATTTTGAGTATGTTGCGCTTCTTGAAGGGATGGTCGCTAAAGCCTTATATTTACATTTTGGTGAGCCTGCTATTGGGGCTTTCTTTGTACAGCTATCTGGATCCTAATCTCCGATATCTCTTAGGCCTGGCCTGGGATTGCGGAGGTGTAACCACCGGCCCGGTCACAGTGCCTTTGGTCCTGGCTTTGGGTATAGGTATCAGCCATGTGGCGCATAAGGGAGGCAGCAATGTAGAGGGTGGATTTGGTGTGGTTACCTTAGCTTCACTGGTGCCTATTATCAGTGTGATTCTGATGGGCATTCTTTTTTCATTCAGCGTACCTCAGCCCATGAGTGAAGCGGATTTTTTTGATCCGGCTAATAGTAAGACCCAGTTTCTTTTTGAAAGTCCCGAGCAGATGAAAGACTATGCCATTGGCAAAGCGGGATATGAAGCTCAACTGAAGCTCTTTGCTGAAGATGAGCAGGCTTTAATGGCTTATGTGGCAGAACTGGGCAGAGATGAAGCGAGGGTAAGAAAGGTTTTTGGAGATTACAAAGGCTTTCAGGCCTGGTTGATAAGCTATGGCAGTCCAGAGCTGAAGCAGCAATATGCACATATTTTGGATAGCGCAGTTTTTGCATTGGAACATCCCACCGGCGCGCTACAGCAGCTGAATTTTGTCGAATTTTTACGTCGCAACATCGCCAATGCCCTGCGTGCCATAGTTCCTCTTTCTGCATTTTTACTTTTCGTTCTGTATTTTGTTTTAAGGTCCCGACTCAGTCAGGCCGATGAGATATTTTTGGGTCTGGCCTTTGCCATCATAGGCATGGCAATATTCGGTGGAGGGATAGAGCTGGGACTCTCAAAGCTGGGAGATCAGGTGGGCAGCAATCTACCCGCATCTTTTTCTGCCATGGAAATGCCAGCTAATCAGCAAATCATCCGGAATTTTGATGAAAAGGTGGTAAATACTGCCATCAAACAAGATGGAGCCAGCGAGCGCTTCTTTTTCTTTCAGAAAGGACATAGCATCGAACAGGTTCCATTTGATGAGACGAATTACGATGCGGAGCAGGGAGTTTATCGTTATGTACCAGTGCGTGGTCCTCTTTTTGGTAAAGGCGAAAACAATCTCACCGGCATCTTGCTGGTGCTGATCTTTGCCTTCATTATGGGCTATAGCGCCACTTTGGCAGAGCCGGCTTTGAATGCTCTGGGCATCACGGTGGAGGACGTCACCGTAGGTGCATTCAAAAAGAGCATCCTGATTCAGTCTGTAGCCATCGGAGTGGGCTCGGGGATACTGCTTGGTATGGCCAAGATCATCTGGAATCTGCCGCTATTTTGGCTCCTAGCCCCACTGTATCTGCTGCTCTTGATCATTACCAAGCTTTCCACAGAGGAATTTGTGAATATTGGCTGGGATAGTGCAGGCGTAACCACCGGGCCCATCACGGTGCCTCTGGTGCTCTCCATGGGACTGGGAATAGGCTCCCAGGTGGGTGTGGTGGAAGGCTTTGGCGTGCTTTCCCTGGCTTCTGTATGCCCCATCCTTTCAGTGCTGGGCATGGGGCTGGTGGTAAATCATAGAAGGCGGGCAGTGCTCAGGGAATTGGATATGGACGATGCTGATATTGCAGCGGAGGAGCTGGCCCTATGAAGCTGATCAAAATCACCATTATAGTTAGCAAAGAGCTCTCCCAGATTCTGGTAGATGATCTTTATGCCTTGGGAATCAGACAGATATTTGTGGAATTGGGGCGCACCTCGATCCTGGAAAAGAGCAATGGCATTTCGCATTTTTTCAAACGTCCCAGTATCAGCACTTATCCGGTGGAGATCATCAGCCTCTTTGTGCACGAAGATGATGAACTCAGCCTCTTGAGTTACGTTGCCAGAAAATATGATCTGAAAACCTCCGGCAAAGGAAGCATTTATAGCCAAAAAATCAAAATTCCCCATGCTCATCCCGATTATATCATAAAGCAGGACATCCATCTGAAGGTGGATAAAGGCGAGAATTTCTTTCATCAGCTTATGGGCATAGGCTGCATAGTACAGCGCGGAGAAGGCGATAAGATCAGCAAGATAGCTTTGAATTATGGTGCCAGTGTACCCGCTACCACGCACGGAGAAGGCTCTGGCGCCAGAAACAAACTGGGACTGCTGCGCATCACCATCCCACCCGAAAAAGAATTGATCAATCTCACCTTGAGCAAACACGATGCCGAGGCCGTAATGGAGCTTTATATCTCAGAAGGCAAGCTGGATGAACCAGGACGCGGTCTGGCTTATCTGTATCCCATCAGACAGGGTCTGGTAAATACCAAAATATCTCGCAGCAGCTCAAATCAGGCTGCCAGCATCGAACAGATGATCTCGGCTATAGACAGCATCAAGGGTGGCATGGAATGGAGAAAATCCCGTCTGGAGCATGAATCTAACAAAAGAAGAGAATTTCTCAGCCAGCTCACCGAAATGAATCTGATTTGCGAAGAAGGCCGGGGTACAGCGCTCACGGAGGCGGCAATGAGCAGCGGCGCTCCTGGAGCCACGATCTGCAAGATCCGCTCTGTCAGACAGGGTGATGACCTGGAGAGAATCCGCATCATCCGGGAGGTCTGCAAGATGATAGTGCCTACCGCCACGGTGGATGGCATCACAAATGCTCTAAAAGATAAGGGCTGCTTTGTAAATGAAGATAAGGCTATGCTTTATACTCTGCCGGTGCAAAAGGCTTTTACCTATAGGGCGAAAGAGATCAGGGAAAACTGATTAATTGAGAATTGAAAATTGAGAATTGAGAATTATCACAAGATGTTTTGCCTGGCCGGATCTCATAGCGATTCCTTAGTTTACGCCTATGCCATCAATTTGATTTTAACTCGTTTTTAACTCGAGTCCACTCGAGGCTTCGAGTCATCTCGAGTTAATCTTGTGTTAAAATTGAGTCCATTGCTTGGGCTTGAATCCCGAATCAAGCAGCTTTTGAGCAGCCCCTGATCTTTGATTTACTAAGGAAAGTAGAATTTGCTTGTCAAAAATCAGGATGGGCAGATACTTGTTTTTTAGTTCAAAAGCCTTATACATATATATAAAACAGATTTTGTCAAGGAGTGCAAAATGGAAGAAAATAATAGCAGGATTCCCAGGACTTTACCGGTCTTGCATCTGAGCAGCATGGTGATGTTCCCTTACCTCTTGATGCCACTGGTGGTTACAGATGAGGAATCCAAGCTGGTGATAGATCATGCGCTTGCAAACGATAAACTGATGGCGTTTTTTCTGGACCTTGATACTGGTGGCGATGGCGATCAGATCAAGAAGATTGGCACAGCTGTGACCATTCTCAGGATGTTGCGCAATCAAGATGGCAGCATATCCTTGCTTTTGCAGGGAACCTCGCGCATCCGCATGCAGAAGATCAGTCAGAAAGAACCTTTTATGATGGTGGACGTTCAGGTGATCCCGGAGCCGCTTTCGGAAGATTCGGAGGTTCAGGCCTATCGCACCATAGCGTTGGAGCTTTTGGAAAAAATCTCTCAAGAGAGCTCGGTGCTGAACAAGGAAATGATTTCCGGACTTTCCAATATCAAGCAATCCGGCCGGGTGGCAGACATCATTGCCGGCAATATAGATTTGCAGATTCATGACCGCCAGAAGATTTTGGAGCTGGTGGACCTGAATCAGCGTTACAAATATTTGAACAACTGTCTGGCCGAGCTTATTCGCCAGATGCGCCTGGAAAATCATATCCGCAGCAATATCCAGCTGGAGATGAATGAAGACCAGAGGCGTTACTATCTGCGTGAACAGCTGGATGCCATCCGCCGCGAATTGGGTGAAACCGATGAAGTGAGCAAGGAGATTTTAAACTGGCAACAGCGCATTGAGAAGAACGATCTTCCGGAATATGTGAAGGATGTGGCCGTGGAAGAGCTGCAGCGTCTCTCTGTGATGCAGCCTGCTTCCAGTGAATATGGCGTGATCCGCAATTATCTGGATTGGATAGTGAATCTACCCTGGAAAAAACACAGTAAAGACAGGCTGGATTTGAGGAAGATCGAGCGCATTCTGGAGCAAGACCACTACGGTCTAGAAAAGCCCAAAGAACGCATCCTGGAATTCATCGCTGTGAAAAAGCTCAAGGGTCAGCTGGGAGGACCGATACTCTGTTTTGTAGGCCCGCCCGGAACTGGGAAGACCTCTATAGGTCGCTCTGTAGCCAATGCTCTGAACCGCAAGTTTATCCGTATGTCTTTGGGCGGCATTCATGACGAAGCTGAGATTCGCGGACACCGGCGTACCTATATCGGGGCCATGCCCGGCAAGATCATTACTGAGATCAAGCGTCAGGGCACGGCAAATCCGGTCTTTATGCTGGATGAGATAGATAAATTGGGGCGTGATTTTAGAGGAGACCCGGCTTCAGCGCTGCTGGAAGTGCTGGACCCCGAACAGAATAACAGCTTTGTGGATAACTATATCAATCTGCCTTATGATCTCTCGGAAGTGATGTTTATTACCACGGCAAATTCACTGGATACCATCCCGCCTCCTTTGCGGGACAGGATGGAGATCATAGAATTCTCCAGCTATCTGGAGTTTGATAAGATTGCCATAGCCAGAAAATATCTCATCCCCAAGGAAAAGGAAATTAACGGCCTCAAAGACATATCGGTTACTTTGCTGAAAAGTGCGCTGCAGGAGCTGATCCACCATTATGTGCGCGAAGCTGGAGTGAGAAATCTTGAGCGCCGCATCGGCTCTATTTTCCGCAAAATCGCCCGGGAAGTAGCCTCCGGAGCAAAAGGCCCCTGGAGGATAAAAGGCAAAGACATCCAGACCTATCTCGGCCCCAGGAAGGTAACTCATGAATTGGCAAATCGCAAAGCCGAGATCGGAGTGGCCACCGGACTGGCCTGGACCAGTTATGGCGGTGAGATTCTCTTCTGTGAAACCACCCGCATGCCGGGCAAAGGGAATGTGACCCTTACTGGGCTCTTGGGTGATGTGATGAAGGAATCCGCCCGCATTGCCCTGAGCTATCTCAAAAGTCATCATCAGGAATTGGGGATCAATCCCAAAGATTTTAGCACCCACGATATCCATGTGCATTTTCCTGCAGGAGCGGTTCCCAAAGATGGACCTTCGGCAGGGATTACTCTTACCACAGCTCTGGCTTCGCTTTTTATGCAAGCCCGGGTGAAACACGATGTCGCTATGACCGGTGAGGTTACCTTGCAAGGCAGGGTTCTGGCTATCGGTGGCCTGAAGGAAAAGATGCTGGCTGCCCGCCGCGCTGGAATCAAGAAACTGATTATCCCGGAGGAAAATCGCGAAACCATAGCCGATTTTCCTGAAGAAATTATTTCCGGTATGGAGATCAGCTTCGTAAATGAGGTCTCAGAAGTGCTGGCCCAGGTGATTTTGCCCAAGGCAAAGAAATAGCCGGCTGTATGGAACGTTACCCCAATATTAATATCCTTTTGAATTTGCCGCAGCGCTATCTGCCCAAGGCGGAATTTGTGCTGCGCACCTGTTGTTATATCCTGAGGCTGAATCCTACCTTCATCTACGATACCCATTTTGAAGCTACGCATCTTTATTACGGGCCTCTTCCGGATCGCGAGTACCCCATCCGGGTGCATTTTGATCCTGATACTGCTGAGTTTTTTGAAAAGCAGGAGCTTTATCCTCTGGAAAAGGTCAATTTCTGCAAGTTTCGAGAGAATCATATCCCCTTCCTTTTTTCCAAAGGGGGGCCTATCTTCTCTTTTACGGCGGATTCCTGCATCTTTCGTAAGGACATCATTGCCAGCGGATTCTACTTTTTAACCTGCTGGCATGAATATGTTTTCAGTCAGAAAGGTCTGCCACGGGGACGGGTGGACTACAAAGAAAGTCTGCAATACAGATGGGATTTTACCGAAACACCTGTGGTGGATATATACTGTCAGCTTTTACGCCATGCCTTGAGTGAAGTGCTGCCCGGATTTGTACGGGATATCAGCTGGCGGAATGACAGCAAATTTGCCGTCAGCTTGTCGCACGATATTGATTATTGGAACTTTTGGGACCCTGAAACTATCAGCAAGACCCTGCGCTACAATCTGCATAGCTTTTGGGAGCGTCCTTTGAATGCTATCTATAAATTTCTGGGACATGCCATTCACAAAAAGCTGTTTTACAATCATTTCAAGCTACTGTATGGCATTTACCACAAGGAGAAAAATCTGGGGGTAAAATCCACCTGGTTTGTAATGGCCGGGCAGGATTTTGAAGACCCACGCCAGAGATACATTCAGGAGCTGGGAGTGAAAGAGGAGATGATAGACCTTTTGGGGCAGGAAGATGTGGGGCTGCACGGTTCGCCGGAATCTGCCTTTGACCTGGATGTGCTGAAAGCTGAGCTGGGCAGATTAAGAGAGCTGGGTTTCGATCCCCTGGGCTACAGAACCCACTATCTGCATTTTGATTATCAAACCAGCTTTGGACTCCTGGAAGAAGCCGGAATAAAGTATGACAGCACCCTGGGCTATTGGGAAAACATCGGCTTCAGGGCCGGCACCTCTTTCCCCTTTTATCCATTTAATATCCAGGAAAACCGCACCTTCCGGGTGCTGGAAATTCCGCTGATCGTAATGGATACCACTCTGCATTCTGCCAAGGCTATGAACATGAGCTATCTGAGCGCCAGAACTGCTTTGAAACGCTTGATAAAGGTGGCAGCGATCTATCAGTCGCACATCACTATACTGTGGCACAATACCAGTTTTGATCCTATAGATTACCCCCGGTGGGGAAGGCTGTATTGGAAGACCATCAAATCTGCCCAAAAAGAAGGAGCCTGGATCACTGCTCTGAATGAAATCTACGAAGAATGGGTAAACCTCAGTTATTAGGAGCTTTTGTGAAATCTTTACTTTGGAAAATCTGGTTCATCTTCTTTATGCTATTGTGCCTCATCGCCTTTGGGCCGCTGATTTTCTGCAAGCTGATCCTTCCTAAGAAGCTGTATCGCAAAGTAGTGTATTACTGCACAATATATTGGGGCCGAAGGGTGGTGCTTAGCACCGGCAGCAAGGTGGATGTTCAGGGCGAGCAAAATCTTCCCCCAGGGAACAATATCTGTTTTATATCCAATCATCAGGGTATGTTCGATATCCCTCTGGTGCTGGGATTCCTCCCCAAACCGTCGGGCTTTATAGCCAAACAGGAACTTTTCAAGATACCGGTTTTATCCTGGTGGATGAATGAAATCCCCTGTGTATATATAGACCGCGCTTCGGCACGCAAAGCGATAGCATCCTTTGCCAAAACTGCCGAGGTGATCAAATCCGGCCATCCGATGGTGATCTTTCCCGAAGGAACCAGAAGTCAGAGCGATGAGATGGGCCCTTTTCATCTGGGCAGTTTCAAGCTGCCGGCAATGGCCAAAGCTACCATCGTGCCTTTGGCGATCAAAAATAGCTGGAAAGCCTATGAGATAGACAAGCGCATCCACGCGGTTGATCTTAAACTGCGCATTCTGGAGCCCATTACAGAGGATGATCCCCTGTACAAAGATAAACATGCGCTGGCAGAAGCTCTGCACCAGAGAATCAGCGCGGCTTTGCAGGATATGTAAGTGAAGTGGCCGCTGCTTTTGGCTTTTTACTTGTGCACAGCTTTGGTTTTTGCGCAAGCACCCGCTACCTGGGGGATAAAATCCGGGTTTAATCTCTCCCAACATTACGGCACAAAGGGCGATGAAGGAGATTATGACGTGAATACTGGTCTGAGGTCAGGCTTTATCGGGGGAGTTTTTCTGGACTATGCGGCCAGTGAAATTTTGAGTCTCAGACTGGAGGCCTTGTATTCGATGAAAGGCTCACGTCAGAAAATCGGGATCAGCAAAATGGAAATTGATGGACTTATACAGGATTTGGTGCGCCCGGCTCAGATGAATGTGAGCTACTATCTGGATTACTTTGAGTTGCCAGTGCTTTTGAGGCTCAAAACCTTAAAGCGTGAGAAGCTGGAACTCAGCCTGATCACCGGATGGGCTATGGGCTTGAAGCTGCATGCTAATCATCAGCTTGATGGGAAGGTCTATTTCCCTGGGAATGGTGATGATATAGAGCTTATTGAGATCAGGGAAAGCAGCAGGCTGCGGGAGGTGAATATGTTTGATTTCAGCATGGTCTATGGTGGATCGCTGGATTTCAAAACGCGGCTTCCGCTCAGCCTGGAATACCGTTTTACCTTGGGGTGGGACTATCTCAGCCTCCCTACCTATGAGTTTTTTGAACCGGTTGAGCTGCGCAACCAAACCTGGTCTGTGCTGCTTTCATCCACATTTTAGGAGTTTATAATGAAAATTCGTTTACTGATACTCTTGAGCCTCTTGGCTTGCACTTTGTCTGGCATCCAGGATTTTGCCAGGCTTTACAGCTTTGATGATCCCCAGCAGATCGGATTCATTGTCTCAAGCGAAGCTGAGGGCTCGTATTACTATCTCCAAGATGGCGGCATTCAGCAAAGCACGCTGCAGAGCTGGCAAAGCGGCTGGAAACAAGGCAGCATCTTACAGCCGGGATATCTCGGTTTTCGCACCTCTGATGATGCTTTGGTGTGTCCCTTATGGGCAGATACCCAGCCAGCCTTGGCCGCATTTACTCCGCTATTAGAAGATGCTTTAGGGGATCATCTTTTTGATAACCCTGTCCTGGATCTCCTGTCCATGAAGATCGCAGCTACGGATGAAAGGCTCTATTTTGCGCTGCAGGTGGCAGGGAATTCGTTTCCAACCTCCTCTGGTTTTACTTATTTTGCCTATATGCCGGTAATCGTGGACCCAGCGGCTGCCCCCGAGGATAATCCTACGGTCTATGGGCTGATGTACACCGTGGAAATGGGCGGTATCATCGGCCCTGCTTTATACAAAATCACCGGCAGCGGCTTTAATGGACTCAGCCGCCTGGGTGATATCGAGCACAGCATTGTGGATAATACCCTCATCCTCTCTTGTGCTATGGCGGATTTGCTGGCGGATGCAGATTTTTCCAGCTGGTTTGACCCCCAATATCCCATCTTTGCCACCACGGCTACCACATCCCGGATCAATCTGGTAAATGGCATACAACAGGCGGATATGACCGAAGGGATAAAGGTATTGTCCAAAGCTCAATATTTGGATGGCGCAAACCGACATCCCCCCACTCTCAGCAATGCCTCCTTAGAAATCCTGGATACGAATCCTTACCGGATCAGAGCTCAGATCGATTATCAAGATCAGGATCATAATGTACCCCGCATGGCCAGGCTTAGTATAGACGGTCTGCCCAGCTATACTCTGACACCGGCAGGAGAGCTGGATTTTGCCCAGGCGGTGACTTTCACAAGTGAGACATTGGAGATTTCAGACGATTGGGAAGAGCTGACCTTTGAAATTTCGCATGGCGGCTCAAGCGTGGAATATATCCTTGCAAATCCGGTTTCAAACTATGATGCGAATCTCATTCCTATCGCAGAAATCGCGCTGCATCCCAATCCGGTGCGAGCCAGCCTGCATCTGAAATCACAAAGCCAGGAGCCACGGCAGCTGCGGCTGTATAACCTGAGGGGGCAGCTACTGCAAGATATCACGCTCAATAAAGGCGAAACCGAGCTTGATCTGCAGGCCTTACCCTCTGGTGTGTATTTTCTGCACGAAAAGGGATTCAAGAGCAGACGCTTTGTGAAGCTGTAGTAGGAAAGCCTCTGTAGCCGGAGGATGCTATTCCTCCGCCCAGAAGTTTGAATAGTTACACGGATTTGACGGATCAAGCGGATCAACACGGATAGTTAGGAATAATATGCTTGTTTTATTCAGCTTGCAGGAATATACAACTTTCTGGATTGCAGGCGTCTCGCCTGCAGAGCAGAGAACTTGCTCTTTTTCAAGGCCTTGGCCTTGCTGGACGCGAGACGTATCCAATCCAGCAGGAGCCCAATCCAGCAAGAACCAATCCAACTGAATCCGTGTAACTATCAGCTTCTTTCTTTTGTGCTATCACAGCAGAAAAAAGTGGATGGAATGCCTGTTTTCCGATTTAAGTTGACAAAAGCTGTGCTTACAATATATTGAACTATAAAACACTAAAATGGAGTCCCAAAATGCTAAGGCAGATATTATTGTCCAAGCTTCACCGGGCTACGGTGAAGGAATGTGATCTAAATTATAACGGCAGCATAAAAATAGATGAAGCCCTGCTCGAAGCCAGTGGTATGCAAGAATCCGAGCGTGTGGAGATATTTAATATCTCAAACGGCGCTCGCTTTAGCACCTATATTATCAAAGGCGAAAGAGGCAGTGGCATGGTCGGCATCAACGGCGCCGCTGCGCGTCTGGCCCAGGTGGGTGATAAGGTGATAGTGGTAAATTATGGCATGCTCGACGAGCAAGAGCTATCCACACACGAGCCCTGCATCGTGGTGCTGGGTGAAGATAATAGGATAGAATCCATCCAGTAATGCAGATCGTTCGCTCTATTCCACAAATGCAGGCGGTAAAATATCCCGAGGCTGCCCAGGTGGGCTTTGTTCCCACTATGGGCTATCTGCATGAGGGGCATCTCAGTTTGGTGGATGCCGCAGCAAAAAACTGTGACCTGGTAGTGGTATCCATCTTTGTAAATCCAGCCCAATTTGGCCCCTCGGAAGACTTGGATAGCTATCCTCAAGATTTTGAGCGAGACCTGGCCTTGCTTCAGAAGAGAAAGGTAGATTATGTCTTTTTCCCCACCGCAGAAGAGGTCTATCCCCCCGGATACAAGACCTGGGTGGAAGTGGAGGATATCTCCCGCATCCTGTGTGGAATCAGCCGTCCGGAGCATTTCAAAGGCGTGAGCACTATAGTGCTAAAACTGCTCAACATTGCACGGCCGCATTTCATGTATATGGGGCAGAAGGATTTTCAGCAGTTGACCCTGCTTAGGAGGATGGCTCTGGATTTGAATCTAAGTGTAAGCATTGTCGGCTGCCCCATAGTTCGGGAAGCAGACGGTTTGGCCAAAAGCAGCCGCAATATCTATCTGAAGGGCGATCAGCGCGAGCAAGCCAGATGCCTGTACAAGGCTCTGACTCATTCACAAGAGCTGGTCAGGGTGGGAGAGCGTTCAGCGGGCAAGATCATCGCTGCGGCCGAAAAGATTTTGTCAGACAATCAGGCCAAAGTGGATTATGTCAAGATCGTGGATAGCAGGGATTTATCTGAAACACAGGAAGTAGATGAATGCAGCCGTATGTTGATCGCAGCATGGGTAGGCAAGCCCCGTCTGATAGACAATATCTCACTCAAAGCTTGACAGATCATAAGGCTATAAAAAACTGGCAATTCATAATTAAACATAATATTCAGAAACGCAATCGCGAAAGTGGCGGAACTGGCAGACGCGCTGGACTTAGGATCCAGTAGGTTCACTCCTGTAGGGGTTCGAGTCCCCTCTTTCGCACCAGGTTCTTGGATTTTTAACCATTAAGGAGATATAAAAAAGTGCAGGTAGATTTTAATGCCATCAATGCAGTAACCAAAGAGATTACGATTACAGTTGCCTCGGAAGAGGTCAGCAAAGCTTGGGATAAATACCTCAGCAAAGCAGCCCGCAAGCTGGAAGTTGCCGGTTTTAGAAAAGGCAAAGCACCGCTAAAGCTTATCGAAAGAGTGCATGGCGACAGCCTTCAGGAACGTTTTTTGCAAGATAGAGTGAGCGATTATTTTACTAAAGCGAGTGAAGAACACGAGATCAAATACCTACTGTTCCCGGACGTAAAAGATGTTGATTGGGAAAAGGGCAGCGATATGATCATCAAGATCGAGATCGAACACGAGCCTGCTCTGGATTTCAAGCAGCTGGATAACCTCGATGTCCCGCATAATCCCATCCTTTTGGATGACGAAGTAAATAAATACCTGGAAGAGCTCAAGCAGCAAAGTGGCGTGGTGATCGATGTAGAAAAAGCCGAGCCCACAGATCTGGTGGAAGTGGAGCTTACGCTAAAGCTCCCTGATGAAGATATTGTCAAAAATGCCAGCTTTTTTGCCGGAGAAGAGCCTGCCCGCAGAGCCCTGCCAGAATTGATAGGCAAAGGCATCGGCGATACCCTGGAAACAGAGCTGGAAGGCACTAATATCAAGCTTGTGTGTCAAGATTCAAACGTGAATATAGATAACGAAGAGAGCTACCCGGTAAAGCTCATGGTAAATTCCATCAGCCGCATGCAGCTTCCTGAGCTAAATGATGATTTTGCCAAAGATATGGAATTTGACAGCATGCAGGCCATGCGGGCTAAGATTGCAGATGATATGCGTCTGGCCAATCAGCACAAGAATATTGATGCCAAAAACTATTATATAGTCGGCAAGCTCTTTGAAGACAATCAATTTGAACTACCGATGAAGACGATTGAATACCTGGCTCATGAAGAAGCTCAAAAGTATGGCGACAGCCCACAGCTTATGTATATAGAATACCAGCTCCGCATGAAGATATCCCAGGAATTGGTCGAAATGTATATTTTGAGCAATTTGAGGAACAAGATCGAGATCACAGTTACAGACGAGATGCGTCAGGAATATCTCACCCATAGAGCGATTCTGGAAGATCACACTGTAGAGGCTTTCAAAGAAAAGTATAAAGATGAGATCGCCGCAGGAGATTTTGAGATTGGCGTGAAGAACTACTTCATCCTGCGCAAGCTTGCCGAAACCGCTAATTTCTTTGTTCAAGAGCCAGAAGCAGAAGAGCAAGAGATCCCCGAAGCTGAGATTGAATCCGTAGAAGAAGAGCAGCCCCAAGCTGAAGCGGCCGAAGCCAGGCCAGAAGAAGCAAAACCCGAAGAATAACCCAGAGAGGGACATTATGAATTATATACCAATGGTAATCGAACAAGTAGGACGCGGAGAGCGTGCCTACGACATATACAGTCGCCTGTTGAAGGATCGCATCATCTTTGTAGGCGGTCCTATAAATGACAGCCTGGCCAATACTGTGGTAGCCCAACTCTTGCATCTGGAAGGTGAAGATGCCGGCAAAGACATCTATATGTACATCAATAGTCCCGGCGGCAGCATCAGCAGCGGCCTGGCTATCTATGACACCATCCAATACATCAAGCCTGCTGTCTCCACCATCTGCATAGGTATGGCCGCTTCTATGGCTGCCGTGTTGCTCGCATCTGGAGACAAAGGCAAACGCACTGCATTGCCCAATAGCCGCATCATGATTCATCAGCCTTGGGGTGGCACTCAAGGCCGGGCTGCCGATATCGAGATTCAGGCCAAAGAAATCCTGTATCTGCGCGGCAGAATGAACGATATCCTGCATCGGCATACCGGCAGAACCATAGAGCAGATCGAAGTGGATACAGACCGGGATTACTTCCTGAGCGCCAAAGAAGCTAAAAATTATGGCCTCATCGATGAAGTGATCGAAAAGAGAGAACAGGAGAAGTAGTTTGGGAAAGAACAATAACCTGAGCTGTTCCTTTTGCGGACGTAGCGAAGCCGAAGTAAAAAACCTCATTCGCGGCATCGCCGGAAACATCTGTGAAGATTGCATTCACATGTGTCACACCATCATAGATGTAGATGATGTGCCGCGTGATATGCAGGATTTTGAGACCCCGATCCCCAGCCAGATCAAAAGCTATCTGGACCAATACGTGATCAGTCAGGATAGGGCCAAAGAGATTATTTCAGTAGCGGTTTACAACCATTACAAACGCATCTTCTGGCAGAAAGCGGACGATGGCGTTGACCTGGAGAAAAGCAATATCATGATGATAGGCCCCACCGGTAGTGGCAAGACCCTGATAGCCCAGACCCTGGCCCGCTTTTTACAAGTGCCTTTTGCAATCAGCGATGCTACCACCCTTACCGAAGCCGGATATGTGGGCGAAGACGTGGAAAACATCCTGGTGCGCCTCCTGCAAAGTGCGGATTATGATGTGGCCAAAGCCGAACGCGGAATAGTTTATATAGATGAGATCGACAAGATTTCCCGCAAAAGCGAAACTCCATCCATCACCCGCGACGTCTCCGGAGAAGGCGTGCAACAGGCCCTGCTAAAAATCCTGGAAGGAACCAAGGTGAATGTGCCTCCCAAAGGCGGACGCAAACACCCTCAACAGGAATTTATCGAGCTGGATACCACAAACATCCTGTTCATCGCCGGCGGTGCTTTCTTTGGCCTGGAAAAGATCATCCAGGAACGCATCGAGAAGAAGGCCATCGGTTTTGATGTGGAACTGGGGCGTAAGACGGAAGATGGCAATATATTTGACAAAACCATTCCCCACGACTTGCTCAAATATGGCCTCATCCCCGAGCTTATCGGCCGGATGCCTGTGATCTGCACTCTGCATGAACTGGGCGAAGATGCTTTGGTAGATATCCTCACCGAGCCCAAAAACGCCATAGTAAAGCAGTATAAAAAACTCTTTGATATGGATGGTGTAAAGCTTAGTTTTGACACCGAAGCCCTGAAAGAGATTGCCCGCACCGGCATCGCTCAAAAGACCGGAGCCCGTGGCCTGCGCTCTATCATGGAACGCTTTATGCTGAAGATCATGTACGATATTCCGGATTTGAAGACCGTGAAGACCTGCAAGATCACCTCCAAAGTGGTAAAAGGTGAAGAAGAAGCTATCCTTACCCATGTGAAACCGGTGAAAGGCAAAGCTGTGGGTGAAAAGTAAGGGCTGTTTACATGAAAGAAGAATGTTTGGAGTTGAAGCTGGCTACTTTAGCCCAGCATTATCCTCCAAGTTTGAAGCCAGCTTTGACGTCAAAGAATCTGGCTCTCATTAGCGCTTGCAAAATCCATTTCATGTAAGTTCAGATGAAACGCCTCTACATTAGCATTTTGGCGCTGATGATGCTTTTTATCAGCGCCTGCTTTTCAGATACCGAGTTGGTCGTAAGAAACAACAGCGTTGCAGATGCCTGGGTAAAGATAGATAACGGCTCAGAGCGCTATATCCGGCCTCAGAGCAGCAGCAGCTTCAGCATTTCCACTCCTCAGACTGTGAATCTTCAATATCATGGACTTCACATTTTACCCGGCAATATCATGGTGGATATGACTGCCTCGGGGAATCAGTATCTTTCCCTGGAGCCAAATTGTGGAGCTTTGAGATTGCACAATGCCTCAAACCGACAAATCATATCTTTGAAAGTTACCCAATCCGGCAACAACAACTGGTCACAAAACCTTTTGAAACATACCATGCAGCCTTCCGAATATGAGTTTTTCAGCCTCAATACCGGCTTTTACGATCTCAAGATCCAGGATTACCACCATAACTACTATTACATCACTGCAAAGCAGATCAGCATAGATAGCACTACAAATCACGTCTTTAGCGGCTATTGAGCCGGATCCGGTGCAGCCTCAGCTTGCACATTGCAAAGATAGATCAGCCTTGCCAGCCTCAGCTCGCTATAGCTGTATCTTTCCTGAAGGAAATCTCTCACTGGCTTCATATACTCCGTGCCGAGCTGTTTGAAAGCGGCAGATATCTCCCGAAAAGCATCCTGATCAAGGGGATAGAAGCTGCGCATCTGCTCGGAATCCAGCTCGCCATCATGCTCCAGATATGTCATTAGATGATCGATTATGGTCTCCAGCTTTACCCCAAAGTGCAGCATGCCCTCTTGAGCATTGTGCCCGGCTTTGACGTATTCTGCCACCTGCAAGCTCTTGCTTTTGGATTTCACTCTGGGCTCTGGCCTCAAGATTTGTGAGGGCTCCCTCGGCTCTATGCCATATCTTGCACAATAGTCAGCGATTAGTTTTACAAAGGCCTCGCCATATTCGCTAAGCTTGTGCTCGCCCACTCCGGGTATAGCTCTGAAGCTTTGCAGATCACAGGGGTAAGCTCTGGCCATTTCCCGCAGGGAGCGATCCGAAAAGACTATATAAGGCGGGAATCCGCGTTCATCTGCCAATTGACGCCGCAAATTCCGCAGTTCATCAAAGAGCAGACCGTTTTCCTGAGTTTCGTCCGATTCCACCATCTGCGAGATCAGAGACTGGCTCATGCTAAAGCCTTCCTCCCCTTTTAATATAGCCCAGCTTTTGGGGGTGAGTTTCAGCTTGTAATATGCGCCCTGCACCAGGCCGGATTGCTGTTTGAGGGCAGAGAAGAGGGCAAACCAATCTTTGCTGGAGGTCTCTTTGCCAATGCCATAGACGCTGAGCTTGTCGTATCCGGCTCTCAGGATGGCTTTGGCCCTTGAACCCCGCAAAATCTTGATGATCTCATCCGCAGTGGCATCTTCTTGAGCACGGAATATGGCAGAAAGAAAGATCTGCGCCTGCCTGCTCGCATCTATCTTTTCCGCCTTTTTATCCAGGCAGATGTCACACATATCGCAATTGCTCTTTGCATAGTTCTCGCCAAACCATTTCAAAATCTGGGCTCTGCGGCACTGGTTCGACCCGCAATATCGCACCATGGCATCCAGATGTACCTGCGTAACATGATTTTGCTTGGGATCGGGATTGTCGAAAATTATCCTTTTCAGCGAGAAGAAATCTGCAATGCTATAAAATAACAGACAGGTGGAAGGCAGCCCATCTCTGCCGGCACGGCCGACCTCCTGATAATAGGTTTCCAGGCTTTTGGGCAGGTCCATATGGACTACAAAGCGCACGTTAGATTTATCGATGCCCATGCCAAAAGCGATGGTAGCCACCACGATCTGTACCTGATCCCGGATGAAGGCCTCTTGATTTGCATGGCGTTCTTCATCACTGAGCCCGGCATGATAAGGTAAAGCCGAAAATCCGTCTGTAATCAATTTATCGCTTATCGTATCCACCCGCTTACGCGTCATGCAATACACTATCCCGCTTTCATCCGGATGCAGACTGAGGAACCTGACCAGGCGATTGTAAGAATCCTGCTTCGGCTCCACTATCAGCAAAAGATTCGGCCTGTCAAAGCTTTCCAGGATCATATTTCCTTCCGGTATGGTCAAAAGGGAGCAGATATCGCTTTGCACCTTGGGGATGGCGGTGGCTGTAAGCGCAAAATAGGTGGCATCAGGAAAGTGCTCTCTGAGCTGAGCAAGCTGCAGGTATTCCGGGCGGAAATTGTGTCCCCACATGGAGATGCAATGCGCTTCATCGATGGCAATCAGCGGCACCTTCACAGCTTTCAGATTTGATAAAAACCAATCCTTCAACAGAGTCTCCGGAGCCACATAGAGCAATTTCAGCTGCCCCGAAGCCAATTCGCTCAAGGTCTCCTGCTGCTCCGCCTGCGTCATCAGGCTATTATACATCCTGGCTTCAATGCCCAGATCCCGCACCTGCATCACCTGATCTTTCATCAGCGATATCATGGGGGAGACCACCAGGCATAGCCCCTTTAGCATCAAAGCCGGAAGCTGAAAACACAAAGACTTTCCCGAACCCGTAGGCATCACCGCCAAAGTGGATTCTCCTGCCAAAATCTGCCTGATCACCTTCTCCTGAGCCGGTAGAAAGCTCTCGTAACCAAATCTCTCACCTAATACGTCCAAAAGCTGCTTCTGAGTATATTGCATAAGACCAAATTTTCTCCTTGCCTGCAAGTTTTTTTACTAAAGCAAAAGAGTCAAGCATTTTGTCAGGGATGTCTGCCCGGATTCGTAAGGAACAGAGTTAGCTTTATAGCATTATTTCAGCTTTTTATCGAAAGTTCTAAGAAATGATTTGACACAATCCGATATGAACTATTTAATCGATTAAGACTGAGATATCGCTTGGGCTAAAGACATCTCTGATTTTTGGAGTTTACATGAAAACTGTTCAGAAGACATAAAACATCCCCCTGACGGGTAGCTCTGGATAGCAGGCGTCTCGCCTGCTGAGCACGGAACGTGCTCTTTTTTCAAGACTTCCAGTCTTGCTGGACGCGAGACGCATCCAATCCAGCAGACAGGCTATTTTTGCGAAGCTTAGCAAATCAGGCTTTCATCGTCGGTTGCGAAAGCTGATGGAGTTCTACATGATAGAAGATTGTTTGGAGTTTACATGAAAACTGTTCAGAAGACATAAAACATCCCCCTGACGGGTAGCTCTGGATAGCAGGCGTCTCGCCTGCTGAGCACGGAACGTGCTCTTTTTTCAAGACTTCCAGTCTTGCTGG
>Ga0265293_10006259_pt1 | contig 19198 bp, 12 predicted proteins | sample Munlanlewell138R_FD_192505 | JGI IMG/M metagenome (GOLD analysis project Ga0265293, IMG submission 192505) | Leachate microbial communities from a municipal landfill in Southern Ontario, Canada - Leachate well 138R | ecosystem: Engineered > Solid waste > Landfill > Unclassified | place: Canada... | reverse complement strand
GTCTACGAATACACCCAGCGCGAGGAAGGCATCGCCGCCGGCGAGCTGGCACTGAAGCTGCTGGGCTCGCTGCTGCCGCCGGAACTGCGCACTCACGTTGCGGTGCCGGAGGATTTCGACTGGGCTACCGAGCGCGACGACTTCATCCGCTACGCCCAGCGCCGCGCGCTCGGGCCTTCGACCGCCTCGCTGGTGCAGGCCGCGCAGGATCGCGGGATTCCATGGCTGCGCCTGAACCAGTATTCGCTGGTGCAGCTGGGCCACGGCAAATACCAGCAGCGTATCCAGGCCACGGTCACCGGCAAGACGCCGCACATCGCCGTGGAACTGGCCAGCGACAAGGAGGAAACCAACCGGATTCTTTCCACGCTGGGGTTGCCGGTGCCGCGCCAGGAACTGGTGACGAGCGAGGATGGCGCGATCCGCGCCGCGCGTCGGCTGGGCGGGCCGGTCGTGACCAAGCCGTACAACGGCAACCACGGGCGTGGCATCACCATCGGCATCGAGGGGCCCGAAGCGGTGCGAGAAGGCTACCGTGCCGCACGTGAGCATTCGCGCTCGGTGATCGTGGAAACCTTCCAGTCCGGCGACGACCACCGCCTGCTGGTGGTCAACGGCGAACTGGTCGCCGCCACGCGCCGCACGCCCGGTCATGTCGTGGGCGATGGCAAACACAGCATCGCCGAACTGGTCGAGATCGTGAACGCCGATCCACGCCGCGGCATCGGGCACGAGAAGGTGCTGACCCGCATCGTGCTCGACGCCCAGGCCGAACAGATGATGCAGCGCGTCGGCTACACCGCCGAGTCGGTGCCCGCGCCTGACGAAATCGTCTACCTGCGTTCCACCGCCAACCTGTCCACCGGCGGCACCGCGACCGATGTCACCGACATCATCCACCCGGACAACCGCGACATGGCGGTGCGCGCGGTGCGCGCCATCGGGCTGGACGTGGGCGGCGTCGACTTCATCACGCCCAATATCGCCGAGAGCTACAAGAAGATCGGCGGGGCGATCTGCGAAGTGAACGCCGCGCCCGGCTTCCGCATGCACGTGGCACCCAGCGAAGGCACCCCGCGCGATGCCGCCGGCCCGGTGATCGACATGCTGTTCCCGCCCGGCGCGCCGAGCCGCGTGCCGATTGCCGCCGTCACTGGCACCAACGGCAAGACCACCACCGCGCGGATGCTGGCGCATATCGCCAAGATGGCCGGCTTCACCCCGGGCCTGACCACCACCGATGGCGTTTACATCGACGGCCAGCGCACGGTCGAGGGCGACATGACCGGCCCGGTCTCGGCACGCATGGTGCTGGCCGATCCGCAGATCGATCTGGCGGTGCTGGAAACCGCACGCGGCGGCCTGCTGCGCGCCGGCATGGGTGTATCCGAAGTCAACGTCGGCGCGGTGCTGAACGTGCAGTCCGACCACCTCGGCCTGAAGGGCATCGACACCCTGGAACAACTGGCCCCGGTCAAGCGCATCGTGGTGGAAGTGGCGACCGACTGCGCCGTGCTCAATGCCGATGACCCGCTGGTGCTGAGGATGTCCGGTTACGTGGACGCCAAGACCATCTGCTACGTCAGCACCAACCCTTCGCATCCGCTGGTGCGCGAGCACATCCGCGCCGGTGGCCGCGCCTGCGCGCTGGAGGCCGGCATCAATGGCCAGATGATCACGCTGTACGACAAGGGCAGCCACATCCCGCTGCTGTGGACCCATCTGGTGCCGGCCACGCTCGAAGGCCGCGCCATGCACAACGTGCAGAACGCGATGTTCGCCGCCGCGATGGCGTTCTCGCTGGGCATCAAGCTGGATGCGATCCGCCAGGGCCTGCGCACCTTCGACACCACCTTCTTCCAGGCGCCGGGCCGCATGAACGTGTTCGACGAACACCCGTTCAAGGTGCTGTTCGACTACGGCCACAACGCCCACGCCATCGCCGCGATGGCCGATCTGGCGCAACGTCTGGATGTCACTGGCCGCCGCATCGTGGTGCTGGCCGCGCCCGGTGACCGGCGTGACGAGGACATCTTCGAAATCGCGCGCGCCGCTGCCGGCAAGTTCGACCACTACATCTGCCGGCGTGACGACAATCTGCGCGGCCGCGATGGCGACGAAGTGCCGCGCCTGCTGCTGCGTGGCCTGGTCGAGGCCGGTGTGGATGCCGCCTGCATCGAGGAAATCCAGGACGAACAGCAGGCCATCGATCACGCTCTGCGCATGGCCCAGGCCGGCGACCTGCTGCTGGTGTTCGCCGATGCGCTGACCCGCTCGTGGAAGCAGATCATCAAGTTCCGCCCGGAAGGCGCTGTCGAATCACCCGCCGCCAGCGTGCCGGTGCTGCCGGAAAGCCCGCCGGATGATCCGGCCGCGCTGGCCCGCGAAGCCGAGCTGCGGACGTTGATGGAAGGCATGGTGCGCGACGAACGCGGCATCGTGTTCGCACGCGAGGAGGACGATTAGGCCCAAAGCCTGCTCCCTCTCCCCCGCATGGCGGGGGACGAGCAGGGCTTTCGAGCGGCGAAGCCGCGAGCCTGTGAGCGCCAGCCGACATGCAAGTCGGCTGGCCGGGCGCGAAGCGGGGTTGGGGTGAGGGGGCTTTTCATGGAGGTCAAAAGCACTCGCGCCTGTGACGCCCGCCCCCTCATGCTGCCTCTCTCCACGCAACGGCTGGGGTGAGGAAATCCGCCATCATCCAATGAGCTGCCATCCCATGCTTCCCTTCGACGATTCCCGCCGCCTGATCGGCCCCAATCCGTATTTCGCCGCCCCCGGCGCGGCGCTGGAAGGCGTCGGCATCGCTGTTGATACGGCGATGCTGGAGCGCTGGCGCGCGAACATCGTCCGGATGCGCGCCGTGCTGGGCTGGCCGGCCGATGAGCCTGTGGTCGCGCGGCCCCATGCCAGCGGCGCCAGCCTGGCGTTCGCGGCGCCGCCGGACCGGCTGCTGTGTGCCACCGAAGTCAACGAATGGGCCTGGGGCGCGGCCTGCGAACGCGATGTCGGTCATGCGCCCGGTCATCCTGCAACCTGGGATATTGAACTGGCGCAGCACACGCTGGCGGCGCTGGCCGCCGACGAGGCCATTCCGGCGCTGAAAGCCTGGCTGGATGCCGCCACGCGCCATCGCGTGCCGGTGCTGCTGGGCGAGGATCTGTTGAGTCTGGGCAGTGGCGAGGGTGGTATCGATATCCCGCTTTCCGAATTGGCTGCCGCACCGCAACCGGACTGGGACCGACTGCGCAGCGTGCCCACCGCTGTGGTCACCGGCTCCAATGGCAAAACCACCACGGTGCGCCTGATCGCCGCGATGCAGCGTGCCATTGGCCGACGCGTGGGCTACAGCTGCACCGACGGCCTGTTCGTCGAAGGACACAGACTGGACAGCGGCGATTATTCCGGCCCGATCGGCGCGCGCACCGTGCTGCGCCGGCGCGATATCGACGCCGCCGTGCTCGAAACCGCGCGCGGTGGCCTGCTGCGGCGCGGACTGGCGCTGCAGCAAGCCGATGTGGCCGTGGTCACCAACATCAGCGCCGATCATTTCGGCGAATACGGGGTGCACAGCGTCGCTGATCTGGCACGGGTGAAACTGACCGTCGCGCAGGTCGTCCGCGACCGGGGTTCCGACCCGACGCCAACGCCGGGCCTGCTGGTGCTCAACGCCGACGATGCGCAACTGCGCGCCGCTGCCGCCGATGTGGCGGTGCCGGTCGGCTGGTTTTCGCTGGAGGCCGCTGATCCGTTCCTGCACCAACACGCTTCGCACTCACCCGCCTGCGTGCAGCGCGACGGTGCGCTGTGGCTGCATCCGGACGGCGTCGCCGCTGCCGGCATCCATCTGGGCGACGTGGCCGACATGCCGCTCACGTTGCAGGGCGTGGCGCGCTACAACATCGCCAATCTGGCCGGCGCGGCGCTGGCCGGTTTCGCACTCGGCGTGCCGGCGCAGGTCATCGCCGCAGTGCTGGCCGATTTCGGCAACGCCAACCACGACAACCGCGGCCGGCTGGAACGCTGGAACATCGGCGGCGTGCAGGTGCTGCTGGACTATGCACACAACCCCGAAGGCCTGGCCGGCCTGCTCGACGTGGCCGGCGCGCTGCGCGGTGATGGTCGCCTTGGCCTGATCCTCGGCCATGCCGGCAACCGGCTGGATGACGATTTCCGCGCACTGGCGCAGGTGGCGGCGCGGCACCGCCCGGACCGGGTCGTGCTCAAGGACATCGCCGGCTACGAACGCGGCCGCAGCTCCGGCGAGATCGCCGCAATGATGCGCCAGACCCTGCAAGCCGACGGCCTCGCACCCGACGCGATCCACTTCATCGCCGATGAAATCGCCGCCACCGCCCACCTGCTCGACTGGGCCGAATCCGGCGACATCCTGGTCCTGCCGATCCACGGCTTCGCCGCCAAGGACGCGATCATCCCGATGCTCGATGCACTCGCGGCCGGGCGCTGACGCCATTGCGTTGAAAAGCGTCGCTTTGTTGCGGATGCCGGATCCTGCTCGTCACCACCACGCTCCAGGCTACTGATCTTCACGCGTTGGGGTTCGCTGCGCTCACCGCCAACCTATTCGTTCATTCACTCCGCATAGGTCGGGATGAGCCCGGCGAACCCCGACATCAGGCAAGTCACTGACGCCATATCCGTTCCGCCATCACGTCCCCGACTGTCACCGCCGCCGCGACGGGGTATTTCCTGAAATGCCGCCCATCTGAATCACCGCAGAGCCCGCTCGCACGCGTTTCCGGCGCGCTGGTACACTATCCGGCTTGCCGAGGAAACCCCGATGTCGTTCAAAGACCATCTTCGCGAGCTGGTGCTTCAGGCCCTGCTCGATCTCAAGCGTGCCGGCACCATCGAGCTGGATGGCGAACCCGCGTTCGTGATCGAGCGCAGCAAGAACCCCGAGCACGGCGACTACGCCACCAACGTGGCGATGCTGCTGGCCAAGCCGATGCGCCGCAACCCGCGCGAACTGGCGCAGGCCATCGCCGACACCTTCCCCAAATCGCAGCACATCGAGAAGGTCGAGATCGCCGGCCCCGGCTTCATCAACATCAAGCTCAATCTGGCCTGCCGCCAGAGCGCGGTGCGGCGTGTGCTGGAACAGGGCGAACGCTTCGGCCATCAGCCGGAAGGCTCGCGCGAATCGATGACCATCGAATTCGTTTCGGCCAACCCGAACGGCCCGCTGCACGTGGGTCACGGCCGTGGCGCGGCCTATGGCGCCAGCCTGGCCAACATCAAGCAGGCCGCCGGCCACAGCGTGCAGCGCGAGTACTACGTCAACGATGCCGGCCGCCAGATGGACATCCTGGCGGTCAGCGTCTGGGTGCGTTACCTGGAGCTGGGCGGCGTCAGCGTGCGCTTCCCGGACAACGGCTACCGGGGTGATTACGTGGTCGAAATCGCCCGTGCCTTGCGCGCGCGCGAAGGCGACCGCCTGCTGCACAAGGCGGTCGACGTGCAGGCCGACCTGCCGCTGGATGAAAACCAGGGCAGCGACGACGCGCCCGGCGACAAGGAAGCCCATGTCGATGCACTGATCGCACGCGCCCGCAACCTGCTGGGCGAGGCCGATTACCGCATCGTGTTCGAAGCCGGCCTGGACTGGTGCTTGGCCGATATCCGCGACGATCTGGGCCAGTTCCGCGTCAAGCACGACAACTTCTTCTCCGAACGCTCGCTGATGACCGACGGTTACGTCGCGCGCGCCATCGACACCTTGCGCGCCAAGGGCCATCTGTACGAAAAGGGCGGCGCCACCTGGTTCCGCGCCACCGATTTCGGTGACGACAAGGACCGCGTCGTGGTGCGCGAGAACGGCGTCAGCACCTACTTCGCCTCGGATCTGGGCTATCTGTTGAGCAAATTCGAGCGCGGCTACGAGCGCGCGCTGTACGTGTTCGGTGCCGATCACCACGGCTACATCGCACGCCTGCGTGCCGCCGCCGATGGCCTCGGCCTGGACCAGACGAAGATCGACATCCAGCTGGTGCAGTTCGCGATCCTGTATCGCGGTGCCGAGCGCGTGCAGATGTCGACCCGCGCCGGCAGCTTCGTCACCCTGCGCGAACTGCGCGACGAGGTTGGCACCGACGCGGCGCGCTTCTTCTACGTCATGCGCGGCAACGACCAGCACCTGGATTTCGATCTGGAACTGGCGCGCAAGCAGTCCAACGACAACCCGGTCTACTACATCCAGTACGCCCATGCCCGCGTCTGCGCACTGCTGCGGCAGATGGCGGAAAAACAGTGGACCTACACCCGCGCCGCGATCGAAGCCGCCCGCACCCGGCTGGTGGAACCGCAGGAGCAGGACCTGCTGATGGAACTGCTGCGCTTCCCGGAAGTGATCGACTCGGCCGCCGCCAACGACGCCCCGCAGCTGATCGCCACCTACCTGCGTGAACTGGCCGGCGAGTTCCACAGCTACTACAACGCCACCGCGATCCTCGTGCCCGAAGAGGAACTGCGCAACGCCCGCATCGGGCTGTGCCTGGCGATCCGCCAGGTGCTGGTGAACGGGTTGGCACTGATCGGGGTATCCGCACCGGAGACGATGTGATGGCTGCTCGACGCAGGAAAACCCAGGCCCGCCGTGGCAACGAACGCCGCATCCCCGTATGGCTGTGGCTGCTGGGTGGCGTGCTGATCGGCCTGGGCCTGTCGGCCGCCGTACTGATCTGGGAACGCGACGGCAAACTGCCCGGCCCGCGCCCGAACCCGGCCGCCACCGCACCGCGCGAATCCGATCCGCCGATCGCCCCGGCCAAGGCGCCGGAAGCCGAACGCCAGAAGCCGCGCTACGACTTCTACACCCTGCTGCGCGAGCGCGAAACCGCCGTGCCCGATACCGAACTGGCGGAAAAGGTCCGCGCCGAAGCCGCCCAACCGGCCAACGCCCCGACCACCACGCAGCCGGCGCGTGAGCGTTACCAGCTCCAGGCCGGCGCCTTCCGCGACATGCGCGATGCCGACGCAATGAAGGCGCGCATCGCGCTGGCCGGCCTCCAGGCCCGGGTCGAACCGGCCGAAGTCAACGGCACCACGATGTACCGCGTGCGCCTTGGCCCCTACGCCACCGCGCGCGAACTGGAAGAAGCCAAGCGCCAGCTTGCCAGCAACGGCGTACCCGACACCCTGGCGGTGCGCGAAGCGATTCCCTGATTTCCCGCTGCGCCGCCGCCGCCCGGCAGCACACCGCGACGGCTTGCCACACCGCCGGCGCCGGATTCAGCTACCACTGTTGTTCCCGGCCGGCAATTTGTTACACTACACAGCTTGCCGCGACCCGGCATGGCCTGTGCGAAACCCACACAGGCCAAGGGTCAAAGCAACAGATTCCAAGGTTCTGGCTATGTAGCTCAGCCGGTTAGAGCACAGCACTCATAATGCTGGGGTCGGTGGTTCGAGTCCACCCATAGCCACCAAAATCAACAATAAAATCATTATGTTGTAAGACTAAAGCCCGCCAGAGAAGCGGGCTTTTTTGTTGCCGCCATCCGTGGCGGCAACCCCTTCGGGCCATTGCCACCCACGCTCTTTCCGCTCCAACCAACATTTTTAACAATTGCAGGCGCGTATCGCGAGATGAATTGCTGTGCGCGACATGCATACTCGCGCACTCAAAAACCAATGGAGCAACACCGTGTCGGATGTGTGCATGCTTAAGAATCATCCAGTATCGACCTTGGACACGGTGCGCGCAGGCTGGCGGCTGCTGCTCCGGCTCGCAGCCGCCGCATCGCTGGCGGGTTTGTCCGCCACGGCCTTCGGCCAGTCCTATACCGAAAACTTCGACGACATCAGTACGTTGGCTGGCAACGGCTGGTTGATGCAGAACAACAGCACCCCGATGGGCTCGCTCTCCTGGTTCCAGGGGACGCCCACCACCGCGACGCCGACCCCCGGCCCGTTCAATTCCTACAACGGTGCGGCAAACTCCTACATCGCCGCCAACTTCAACAGCACCGGCAGCACGGGCACGATCAGCAACTGGCTGGTGACGCCGAACCGCACCCTGCGCAATGGCGACGTGTTCGCGTTCTATACCCGCAAGCCAACCATCGGCAGCGGCCAGACCGACTACCCAGACCGCCTCGAGGTGCGGATGAGCACCAACGGGGCGAGCACCAACGTGGGCGTGGGCGCGACCGGTGTGGGCGATTTCACCACGTTGCTGCTGTCGGTCAATCCGACCTTGGTGGCGAACGTCTATCCGCAGATCTGGACGCAGTTCACGATCACGATTTCCGGATTGCCAGCCCCCACCTCCGGCCGCATCGCGTTCCGCTATTTCGTAACCGGAGCCGGGTCGCTTGGCACCAATTCGGACTACATCGGCATCGACAATGTGGTGTACACGCCGTACGTCTGCCCGGCGTTCACCATTACGCCCGGCGGAGCATTGACCGGCGGGATGTTCGGACAGACCTACAACCACCTGCTGACGCAGAGCGGCGCACTGGGTGCGCCGAACTTCGCGGTTACCGCAGGCGCACTGCCGCCGGGTCTGACGCTGGCCGCCGACGGCGCTATCACCGGCACGCCCACCGCCACGGGCACCTTCAACTTCACCGTTATGGTGTCGGATGCCAGCGGTTGCTCCGGCGCACAGTCGTATTCGATCACCGTGGTGCCGGCCCCGCAGGTGCTCTCCTTCCCGACGCAGACGGTGACCAGCCGCTGGTTCCAGGCGGCCACCACGTTCCCGATTGATCCGGAAGCGAGTAGCGCCACACCGAACTCCGGTGCGCCTATCGTGTACGGCTCGCTCGCCCCGTCAGTCTGCAGCGTCGCCGGGACCACGGTGACGATGCTGGCCGAAGGCACCTGCGAGATCACCGCCAACCAGGCTGGCGATGCCAACTACGCCGCGGCGGAACAGGCGAGCGTGCAGGTGCAACTGGTGATACCGACCGAAGCCGACCTGTGGGTCACCAAGACCGCGGATGTGGCCATCGCGCGCATCGGCGACACGGTGTCGTACTCGATCCAGGTCGGCAACCACGGCCCGGCCGACGCCACCGACGTGGGTGTTCTCGACATTGCACCGGACCGGCTCGATCCGGACAGCGTGGTGTGGCAGTGCATCGAAGCCATCGGCACTACCTGCCCGGATCCGGATGCGGAGGCCGGCGACCTCGCCGTCACCCTCGCCGCATTGCCGTCCGGCGCCAGCGTGCGTTTCGCGCTGATTGGCCAAGTCGTGGCCGCCGCTGACCCGGCCGATGACTACACCGCGTTCGACAACACCGCCCAGGTCGCGCTGCCGCAAGGCTCCATGCTGACCGATCCGGACGACAACAACGAAGCCACCGCCAGCGTGCTGGTGATCCCGGAGGCCATCTTCGCCGACGGCTTCGAGGCGCAGTAAACGCAATGGCCGAAGACGGAACCGGTCGCCGCTGCGACCGGTTCCCTCGCTTCAAGGCGATGCCACTCTGCTGGCCAACACCCACCGCCGCGTCATCGTGTCGAGCTGTGGCCAGTGCATCGTTGATTTGCTCTGAATCGATGGTCGCATCCTGCAGTCGAAGCTTTATTGGCTGAGGAGAAAGGCTGATCAGGTGTGCGGGCCGTATTGCTGATCATTGGTGCCCGGCTGATGGTTCATCCCGCACACGGTGGCGCGGTGAAGGCCCGCTGTAGCGTCACCTCCTGGCTTCCAGTTCCTTGCCGAAGCGCGGCGGCGCCGGGGTGAATTCCCGGTTGTCCAGATCCGGCAGTTTCATGCGGCCGGCGGCCCAGTCGGCGCGGGCCTGGTCGATGCGTTCCTTCGAGGACGAGACGAAGTTCCAGTCGATGTAGCGCGGGCCGAGCGGTTCGCCGCCCAGTGCCATGACCACGGCGTCGCCGATGGCGGTGATGGTGACGGGTTTGCCGGGCATCAGCACTGCCATGCTGCCCGGTTCGATGCGTTGGCCGTCCAGTTCGACCTCGCCGCTGGCGACATAGACGGCGCGTTCCGGGTATTCAGCCGGCAGCGATACGCGTGCGCCGGCGCGCAGTTGCCAGTGCACATAGAACTGCGGCGAATCGGTTTCCACCGGCGATTGCAGGCCGGCGAGGTGGCCGGCGATCAGGCGGCCATGGATGCCGCTGTCGCGCCACTCCGGCAGCGCATCGGCGCGGTGATGCCAGAAGCCGGGCTCGCGTTCCTCCTTTTCTTCCGGCAACGCCACCCAGGCCTGCACGCCGTCGAGCGGGCCGCCGTGGCTGCGCAGGTGTTCGAACCGTTCCGAATGGGTGATGCCGCGCCCGGCGGTCATCCAGTTCACCTCGCCCGGCTGGATCGCCTGCTCGAAGCCGAGGCTGTCACGGTGCGTAATGTGGCCGTCGAACAGATAGGTGATCGTGGACAGACCGATGTGCGGATGCGGACGGATATCGGCTTCGCGGGGCAGACCGGCGGCAATCTGTTTGGGCCCCATGCGGTCGAAAAAGATATAAGGGCCGACCATGCGCCGCTGCGCCGAGGGCAGGACGCGGCCAACCACGAAGGCGCCCAGATCGCGTTGGCGCTGGTTGATGACATGTTCGATCACGATGGTTTCCTGCTTTGATGTGGGTTGATCAGCCTCATTGCGCATTTCCTTCTCCCTTCGGAGTGAGGAGTGCTTTCGAGCAGCAACGCTGCAAGCGCGCAGGCCGGTGTACGGGTTCGGACGGCGCGTTGTGGATAGACCAGCAAAACATCACGGCGGCCGAACCCTCATCCGGCCGTGCGGGCCACCTTCTCCAGGGGAGAAGGAAAGCACCAGCTGCACAGCCGAGCCGCGCTGGGCGGCGCAGCCCATCACCGCGCCGGTTGCGTGTTCAGAGCTTCCGCAGCGCGCCCTGGGCCAGTTCGATCGCCTTCTGCCGGTTGGTTTCCGGGTCCGAATCGGCTTTCACGTTGATGTGCACCAGGTTGCTGCCGGAAAGGAAGGTCAGCTGCGACATCGCCGTACCCCAGCGCGCCTGTTCGCCGATGCCGGGAATGTCCTGCGCGTCTTTGTAGACCGAGGTGCTGGCCTCGAAGGCTTCCGGCCCGACGCCGCGCACCACCACCAGCATCAGCTTGGCGGGATCGCGCACCTGGATCTCCTGCCCGCCGGCGCGGATGGTGCGCACCACCAGATCGGTGCCCCATTCGTAGGAACAACTCGGGAAGGCGCCGCCGCCTTCGTCCACCTTCAGTTCGGTTGCGGCATCGATGCCGAAGTGGGCGCGGATGTCATCGTTGCTGAAGATCTGGCAGGCGCTGGAAAGCGCGCGTGCATTCTCTTTGGCTGCTGCTTTCGGCGCCGCATTTGGTGTGGCGTCGGCCGCCGGGGTGTCGGCGGTGTTGCAGGCGGCCAGCAGGCCGCAGGACAGAAGCAGGGGCAGGAACAGGGCAGTACGCATGGGTGATCGACCTCGGGCAGATGGAAAAGACGGATTCGTATGCCGGAACACGACGGCGCGGATACGGCTTGTGCAAAGCGCTGCCCGAGTGTGGTCAGCCCGGCGCGCCACTGCAAGCCGCTGAAGTGCCTGCGTGGAAAGCCGGCCGGGTGTGGCGTGAAGGCGCGTTCGGTGTGTCTTTCACGCGCCTGGGCGAATGTGCCGGAGCGGATTTCGGTTTTCGCCGTAACACGCGGCAAACATTCGCGACACCTGTTCCGCCGTACCATGGCATCGCAGCCGTACATGCCGTGCGGGCGCCTTTCAACCTGTCGGGAGAAGAAGATGAAAACCTACAACGTTGGTTACCTGGTCGGCAGCCTTGCCAAGGACTCGATCAACCGCAAGCTCGCCCATGCGCTGATCAAGCTGGCGCCCGAGCAGTTGAAGTTCACCGAAATCCCGTTCGCCGAGCTGCCGCTCTACAGCTACGACTACGACGCCGATTACCCGGAAGCTGGCCGCAACTTCAAGAAGGCGATCGAGTCCTCCGATGCGATCCTGATCATTACGCCGGAGTACAATCGCTCCATTCCCGGTGGCCTGAAGAACGCCATCGACTGGGCCAGCCGGCCATGGGGCACCAACTCCTTCGCGCATATCCCGTCGGCGGTGATCGGCACTTCGCCCGGTGCGATCGGCACCGCCGTGGGCCAGCAGCATCTGCGCAGCATCCTGGGTTTCCTGAACTCGCCGCAGATGAGTTCGCCGGAGGGCTACATCCAGTTCAAGGACGGCTTCCTCAACGATGCCGGCGAAGTGGCCGATGCTGGTACCGCGAAGTTCCTGGCCAGCTATCTGGAAGAGTTCCACCAGCACATCGCACGGGTGCTGACGGTGCTGCCGCGCGGCGCCTGAAACCTGCCTGATCCGTGGCCTGCCCGTGTCACTGCGGGCGGGCCATTGGCGCTGTGGCCGGCGCTGGTGTTGTCGCCGGGCGTGGTATAACGTTAGTTATAACTACCACGGAGCACGACGATGAAGCTCAAGATCACCACCATCGGCAATTCGGCCGGCGTCATCCTGCCCAAGGAACTGCTGGCCCGCCTGCGGTTGCAGAAGGGCGATGAACTGTTCGCACTGGAAACCCCGGACGGCATCCGTCTGACGGTGTTCGATCCGACCCTGGCCGAGCAGTTGGAAGTGGCCGAACGAATCATGCGCGAAGATCGCGCCGTGCTGCACAAGCTCGCGCAGTAGGGGTGAGCCATGATCGTCTGGATCGAAAAGCCTTTTGCCCTGGCCATCCACGACCGCCAGTTGGCCGAGCATGGCGGCAGCAGCGGCGTGCGCGATGAAGCCCTGCTGGATTCGGCATTGGCGCGTCCGCAGCAGTTGTATGCGCATGGTCAGCCGCCGCCGGATCTGGCCGATCTTGCCGCCAGCCTGGCCTTTGGTCTGGCGCGTAACCATCCGTTCGTGGATGGCAACAAACGCACCGCACACGTCTGCTACCGCGCATTTTTGGCGTTGAACGGCAGTACGTTGCTGGCCAGCGACGAGGAGAAATACACCGCAATGCTCGCCCTGGCCGAAGGCAGCCTGCCCGAAGCAGAGTTCGCCGCCTGGCTGCGCGAACGCATCCGCCGGGATGATGACCGCGTGCATGAATCGAAACCGGCGTATTGATTGAGCTAGCCTGCCGGGTTTATGCCACGGGAGTGGTTTTCCGTGATTTCTTCCCGGGTGCGCTGCGCTTACCCCGTACTACGGGGCTTACACCGCTTCCAGTTGCGCGAAGGCCAGCACCAGCCATTTCGGGCCGGCATTTTCGAAGTTGACCTGTACCCGTGCGTGGCTGCCGGCGCCTTCGGCGTCCATGATCGTGCCGTCGCCGAAATGCGGGTGACGGACCGATTGGCCGAGACGGAAGGCGCTGGCCGATTCCTCCATCCGCATCCGCGCGCCGCCGCCGAGCATCGTGGCCGGGCGGCTGATGCTGATGCGCGGGCGTACTTCGCGGATCACGTCGGCCGGGATCTCGCGCAGGAAGCGTGACGGCACGCCGAGCGTATCGACGCCGTGGATGCGGCGTGATTCGGCATAGGACAGCACCAGCCGTTCGCGCGCGCGGGTGATGCCGACGTAGGCCAGGCGGCGTTCTTCTTCCAGCCGACCGGGTTCGTCGAGTGAGCGCTGCGCCGGGAACAGGCCTTCCTCCATGCCGCCCAGGAACACCAGCGGAAACTCCAGCCCCTTGGCCGAATGCAGCGTCATCAGCTGCACCCCATCTTCCCATTGCTGGGCCTGGCCTTCGCCGGCTTCCAGCGCGGCATAGGCGAGGAAGGCGATCAGCTCGGGCAGATCGTCGACGTTGTCGCCGGGGGTGAAGCGGCTGGCGACGGTGACCAGTTCGTCAAGGTTGTCGGTGCGGGCATCGAGCAGGCCGCGCGATTCATTGGCGTAATGCGCGCGCAGGCCGGATTGTGTCAGCACGTGTTCGATCTGTTCGGCCAGGGTCATGCCGTCCAGTGCGGCGGCGAGGTTTTCGATCAGTTCGACAAAGCCGCGCAGCGCGTTGCGCGCGCGGGCCGCGAGCGTGGTGCCGGTGATTTCGGCCAGCACCGCTTCCCACAGCGGCGCGTTCTCGTCGCGTGCGCGCAGCCGGACCTGTTCCATGGTGCGCCCGCCGATGCCGCGCGTGGGCGTGTTCACCGCGCGCTCGAAGGCGGCGTCATCGGCGCGGTTGGCGACCAGGCGCAGATAGGCCAGCGTGTCCTTGATTTCGGCCCGCTCGAAGAAGCGCACGCCGCCGTAGACGCGGTACGGCAGCCCGGCCTGCATCAGGGCTTCCTCGAATGCGCGCGACTGGGCGTTGGAGCGGTAGAGGATGGCGCAGTCCTGCGCCCGGCCGCCGCCATCGATCCATTCGCGGATGCGGGTCACGGCGTAGCGCGCCTCGTCGTTTTCATCGTGCGCGGCGAACAGATCCAGCGGCTCGCCTTCGCCATCCTCGGTCCACAGGCGCTTGCCGAGGCGGTCGGGATTGTTCGCGATCACCGCATTGGCGGCGGTCAGGATGTTGGAGGTGGAGCGGTAGTTCTGCTCCAGCCGGATGGTCTGCGCGCCGGGGAAATCGTGCAGGAAATGCTGCACGTGTTCGACCCGCGCGCCGCGCCAGCCGTAGATGGACTGGTCATCATCGCCGACTACCAGCACATTGCCGGTATCGCCGGCCAGCACCCGCACGAAGGCGTACTGGATGGCGTTGGTATCCTGGAATTCGTCGATCAGGATCTGCCCGAAACGCTGCCGATAGTGCGCCAGCAGCGCCGGGTTCTTCAGCAGCAGCTCGTGCGTGCGCAGCAGCAGTTCGGCGAAATCCACCAGCCCGGCGCGCTGGCAGACTTCTTCGTAGGCGGCATAGATGCGCAGCAGCGGATCGGTCGCGGCGTGGCCGCCCTGGATCGCGCCGGCGCGTTTGCCTTCGTCCTTGTGCGCATTGATGAACCAGACCGCCTGGCGCGGCGGATAGCGGCCATCGTCCAGCTCCAGATCGGCGATGACGCGCTTGACCAGGCGCAGCTGGTCGTCCGCATCCAGCACCTGGAAGCTCTCCGGCAGCCCGGCTTCCTGCCAGTGCAGCCGCAGCAGCCGGTGCGCGATGCCGTGGAAGGTGCCGATCCACATGCCGCGGGTGCCGTCGGGCATCAACGCGTCGCAGCGCTGCCGCATTTCGCGTGCGGCCTTGTTGGTGAAGGTCACCGCCAGCACACCCCACGGCGGCACGCCCATCACCTGGGTCAGCCAGGCGATGCGGTGCACCAGAACGCGCGTCTTGCCGGAACCTGCACCAGCGAGGATCAGGAGCGGGCCGGCCGGCGCGGTGACGGCCTCGCGCTGGGCCAGGTTGAGCCCATCGAGCAAATGCGAAACATCCATCCCGCCATTGTAGCGGTGCGGCGATGCTGCGCCGGCAATGGTGCGGGGGTAACGGTGCGAGGAGCAGGTCCGGCTGGAAAAAACGGCCGCCAGCAAAGAGGCCGGCGGCCGGAAAGGAAAGAAGGTATCAGGCGCCGGAAATCCGGCCCAGCGGGCGCGACAGCGCCGGCAGCGTCAGCGACCAGCGGATGCGGGTCGCGGCGCGTGCGCGGTGTTCCTCGGTCTGGCGGATATCGGTGCTGGTGTCGCCGGAAGCGGCGGCATCGCTGCCGGCCAGCTGTGTGGACGCCGGTTCGCACAGGTTCGCCAACGTGGTGTTGGCCGGTTCCTGCAGGGGTTCGCCCGCCAGGGCCAGGGCTGCCAGCGCGATCACCGGAACGGCCAGGCGCAGCGGGCGTCGAAGAGCGAGGCGTCGGGTCGAATGGGTCATGGTGGCATCTCCTTGTTGTTGTCGTGGTGAAGCTTCTCCGCACATTGGGTAAAGCAATATTCGAGCCAAATAATCATATCATACAAATCAATAACTTACAATTTGTCGCTGATTGCATGCTTGTGTCCGGCACGCGCGCCGGATGTCCGCCGGCGGACACGGCGGCGGCGGCGGACGGCGCGCGTACAGACAGGGACAGGGCGATTCCGCCGATGTGACAGTGGCGCCCCCCGGACCAGTGCAGTCAGAATGTCGGTCTGGCAGCACGAGGGAAGGACATGAGCCTGAAAGAAGCACGGGTTCCCGATATCGGGGGCTACGCCGACGTTCCTGTGATCGAAATCCTGGTTTCGCCCGGCGATACCGTGAGCAAGGACCAGGGCCTGGTCACGCTGGAATCGGACAAGGCCACGATGGAAGTACCGGCGCCGTTTGCCGGCGTGGTACGCGAGATCAAGGTCAAGCTGGGTGATGAGGTGGCCGAAGGCAGCGTCGTGGCGCTGATCGAGGAGGCCGCATCCGGCACCGCCGAGGCTGCGCCCGCCGCAGCGGCCAAGGAGGAAAAAGCCCCGGCTGCGGCCCCGCTGCCGCCGAAGCAGGAAGCACCTGCTGCACCCGCCGCAGCGCCTGCCGCACCGGACGCCGACAGCGCCGGCCCGCGCACGCCGCCGGTGGTGTTCGATGCCAACGCGGTGATGCCGGACAAGGTGCCCTATGCCACCCCGGCGATCCGCCTGTTCGCGCGCGAGCTGGGTGTCGATCTGATGCAGGTGCGCGGCAGTGGCCGCGATGGCCGCATCCTGCGCGAGGACGTGCAGAACTTCGTCAAATCCGCGCTGAGCGGCGGCATCACCAGCAGCGCTCCGGCAGCCGGCGGCGGCCTGAACCTGCTGCCCTGGCCGAAGGTGGATTTCGCCAAGTTCGGTGAAGTGGAAAGCGTCGCGCTGTCGCGTATCAAGAAGATTTCCGGTGCCAACCTGGCGCGCAATTGGGCGATGATCCCGCACGTCACCCAGTTCGAGCAGGCCGACATCACCGAGATGGAAGCCTTCCGCAAGCAGCTGGGTGCCGAGAACAAGGATCTGAAGATCACCCCGCTGGTGTTCCAGATCAAGGCCGTGGTCAGCGCGCTGAAGGAATTCCCGCGTTTCAACGCCTCGCTCGATGGCGACAACCTGGTGCTGAAGAAGTACTTCCACATCGGCATCGCGGTGGACACGCCCAACGGTCTGGTGGTGCCGGTGCTGCGCGATTGCGATCAGAAGGGTTTTTTGCAGCTCGCCGCCGAGCTGGGCGAAATCAGCAAGAAGGCGCGCGAAGGCAAGCTCGGCCCTGCCGACATGAGCGGTGGCTGCATGTCGATTTCCTCGCTCGGGGGCATCGGCGGCACCAGCTTCACGCCGATCATCAATGCGCCGGAAGTGGCGATCCTGGGCGTCTCCAAGGCCGCGATGCAGCCGGTGTGGAATGGCGAAAAGTTCAAGCCGCGCCTGATGCTGCCGCTGTCGCTGTCCTACGACCACCGCGTCATCGACGGCGCCGAAGCCGCCCGCTTCACCAGCTATCTGGCGCGCCAGCTGGGCGACATCCGCCGCCTGCTGCTCTGACAGCGCCCAGGGCGCGCGCCGCGACCGCGCGCCCTTCCTTCACGACATACAACGCCTGCGGGAGGACTCCATGGCACGCATCGACATCACGGTTCCGGATATCGGCGGCTTTGCCGATGTGCCGGTGATCGAACTGCTGGTCGCCGTCGGCGACACGGTGGGCAAGGACCAAGGGCTGGTCACGCTGGAATCGGACAAGGCCACGATGGAAGTGCCGGCACCCGAGGCCGGCACGCTGGTCGAACTGAAGGTGAAACTCGGCGATACCGTCTCCGAAGGTGCCGTCATCGCGGTGCTGGAAACCGCCGCAGCCAGCGCCGACAGCGCCGCCGCCGCGCCTGCCGCTTCGGCCCCGGCTGCAAAACCGCCGGTATCGCCCTCGCATCGCGCCCCGGCCGAACCTTCCGCGCCCAAGCCGGCGCTGGGCAGCGGCAAGCCGGCCGATATCGAATGCCGCCTGGTCGTGCTCGGTTCCGGCCCCGGTGGCTATACCGCCGCCTTCCGCGCCGCCGATCTGGGGCTGGATGTGGTGCTGGTGGAACGCTACGCCACCCTCGGCGGCGTTTGCCTCAATGTCGGCTGCATTCCATCCAAGGCGCTGCTGCATGCTGCCGCCGTGGTCGATGAAGCCGCGCACGCGGCCGATTTCGGCATCCATTTCGGTGCGCCGAAAATCGAACTGGACGCACTGCGCAGTTACAAGGAAAAAGTCGTCGGCCAGCTCACCAAGGGCCTGGCCGGCATGGCCAAGCAGCGCAAGGTGCGCGTGGTGCAGGGCAGCGGCCATTTTGTTTCGCCGCACGAACTGGAAATCACCAGCGACGATGGCAAGACGCAGTTGCTGCGCTTCGAGCAGGCGATCATCGCGGCCGGCTCGCAGGCGGTGAAGCTGCCGAACTTCCCGTGGGACGACCCGCGCATCATGGATTCCACCGATGCGCTGCAACTGGCCGAAGTGCCCAAATCCCTGCTGGTGGTCGGCGGCGGCATCATCGGGCTGGAAATGGCCACGGTGTACCGCGCGCTGGGTAGTGAAGTCACCGTGGTCGAGTTCATGGACCAGTTGATGCCCGGCGCCGACAAGGATCTGGTCAGACCGCTGGCCGATCGCCTGAAGAAGCAGGGCGTCACGGTGCATCTGAAGACCAAGGCGGCTACGGTCAAGGCGAGCAAGAAAGCCATCACCGTCGGCTTTGAAAGCGCCGTGGAAGGTCAGAAACCTGCGATTGAAAGCGGCAACTACGACCGCGTGCTGGTCGCCGTCGGCCGCGCGCCGAACGGTGCCAAGCTCGGTGCCGACAGCGCCGGTGTCAACGTCAACGAGCGCGGCTTCATCCCGGTCGATGCGCAGATGCGCACCAACGTGCCGCACATCTTCGCCATCGGCGACATCGTCGGAAACCCGATGCTGGCGCACAAGGCCACGCACGAAGCCAAGCTCGCCGCCGAAGTGGCCGCCGGCGAAAAACACGAATGGGTGGCGCGGGTGATCCCGTCGGTGGCCTATACCGATCCGGAAATCGCCTGGGTCGGCGTCACGGAAACCGAGGCCAAGGCCAAGGGCCTGAAGATCGGCACCGCCAAGTTCCCGTGGGCCGCATCGGGCCGCGCCATCGGCATCGGCCGCACCGAAGGTTTCACCAAACTGCTGTTCGACGAAGCCACGCACCGCGTCATCGGCGGCGGCATCGTCGGCCCGCACGCCGGCGACCTCATCGCCGAAGTCGCCCTCGCCATCGAAATGGGCGCCGAAGCCGCCGACATCGGCGCCACCATCCACCCGCACCCGACCCTGAGCGAATCGGTGGCGATGGCGGCCGAGATCTACGAAGGCACG
>Ga0265293_10006258_pt1 | contig 19199 bp, 13 predicted proteins | sample Munlanlewell138R_FD_192505 | JGI IMG/M metagenome (GOLD analysis project Ga0265293, IMG submission 192505) | Leachate microbial communities from a municipal landfill in Southern Ontario, Canada - Leachate well 138R | ecosystem: Engineered > Solid waste > Landfill > Unclassified | place: Canada... | reverse complement strand
AATACATTTGCCATATTAATAGTAGCCTCAAGGAAGAATTCATTTTCTTTAGACATTTTTTCGCATATAACTTTTATTTTGTTATCATCATCTATAAATTCAGAAACCTTCATATTATCATCATTAATTATCTTTTCAATATGCTTTCCAACAAATTCTACAATATCATCATTTAATTGGCTCTCAACTTCTGACAAAACTGGCATTTGTAAATTGCTATCTAGTATATGTACAACAATTTTTTTGATGTATATATTTTCTACAGACACTATATCATACCTTTCAAGTTATATTTTTTATGCTAATTTTTTTCTAAGAAAGACTAGGTTTCTTATTCCTAATAAAAACGCACTACAAGAGGAATAAAACTACTCATTTATTCAAAATTCTTAGGTAGGGGTATGTCAGGGGTAAAACATGAAAAAGGCTCCCAGATTAACCTCTGGAAGCCTGCATTTCTCTATGGTGCATCTTCAGGGACTCGAACCCTGGGCCCACTGATTAAGAGTCAGTTGCTCTACCAACTGAGCTAAAGATGCATTTTGGACTACAAAAGCAATTATACTCCTATTTTTCTGTTTTGTCTATAGTTAAATTAAATTTCTCTTAGTGCTAATTTTACACTATATTGCAGAATTGTTCTATAGTTTCAAAAATCAACCACTCTATAGAGTGGTTGATTTCAAAATTCATTTGTCTAATATTTTATAGCATTAAGGCCTGGATACAGTAAAAATAAAAGTACAGTCAAAATCAGAAATATTGGACCGAAAACCATAATTGAAGAAATTATCAAGGCTACTATGTCCTTTATCCCAAAATTATCATTCACTTTATTTTGCGCATCCCATTCTGCTTTAGGATCATAGTTACTTAATTCCAAACTATCTTGTGATAAATCATCAGAATACCCATGATTATATTGTTCAGAATTACTCTTCTCCTTAAGCCAATTTAAAGCGCGATCTATCTTTTTTTGTAGTATCATAATGTATCAAAGCCTTTCTATTATTCATCTTATGCGTTTAACTTATGGTGACATGCTACGAAATGATCTGGTCTAGCTTCTTCCCACTCTGGTACAACTTTTTTACATATATCTGTAGCATATTTACATCTAGTGTGGAATTTACATCCTGATGGTGGCCTAATTGGACTCGGAATGTCACCTTCAAGGATTTCAATTTTCTTCTTAGTTTCAACATCAGTCGTAGGTATAGCAGAAAGCAAAGCTTCTGTATAAGGATGTAGAGGATGTGCAAATAGTTCAGCAGTGTTAGCTAGCTCTACTATGTTTCCTAAATACATAACACCTACTCTATCACTAATGTATTTAATAACACTTAAGTCATGTGATATAAACAAGTAAGTTAATTCTTCTTTCTCTTTTAAGTCTAATAATAGGTTTATTATCTGTGACTGAATAGATACGTCTAGTGCAGATACAGCCTCATCACATACTATAAATTTAGGTTGTAATGCTACGGAACGTGCTATTCCTATACGTTGTCTTTGCCCACCTGAGAATTGATGTGGATAACGGTGGATAAAATATGGTGCAAGTCCGCATTTTTCCATAGATTCTATTATATAGTCTTGAATCTTTACATCAGTCTTAGAAAACATCTTATGAGCAAATAAGCCTTCAGATATAATTTGGCCAACTGTCAATCTAGGATTCAGTGAAGAATATGGGTCTTGGAAGATTAGCTGTAGGTCCTTACGTAAAATCCTCATTTCCTCTTCGTTTAACCTAGTAAGATTAATACCCTTATCTCTATAAGCTTGGTATTTTTCAAATTCTGGATGCTGGCTATATTCATTTGCTGTCTTTTCAATCTCTGCCCTAATATTTTCTAGTTCTCTTTCAATTTTCGAAAGCTCGATTTCTTTGATTTCAATTTTACTCACTTCATTTGCTATATCACTCTTAACTTCTGAATCGCTTTTTCCTTTTTCCTTTAATTGCGACTTAGTACCTTCTAGCTTAACTTGCTCTTCATTAATTTGATTCCTAAGCTTTCTAGCTTTGATGCTTGTTTCATATTCCTTAACTAAAACCTTTGATATAGGCTCTAAATCTTCAACTACCATAAAGCCACCAATTAATTGTACTATGTCAAGAAATAGACTTCTAGCTTCCTTTTCAGCTATACGATGTTTTTCTATAGCTACATACCTCTCATCGCCTTCAGGTAGCTTTTCATATTCTTTACGAGCAACTTCCTCTTTTTCTCTTAGTTCGTTTAATTTACGACGCTCTGATACTAAATTATCCAATATATTAAGCACATACACTGGTGCTATGTCATCAAGGTCTCTACCATAGTACATGGTACGTCCATCTGTTTGTTGATATAACTGTAATAGGCTACGACCCAAGGTAGATTTACCACAACCACTTTCACCAACTAAGCCTAATGTTTCTCCTTCATATATATTTATAGAAACATCATCATTAGCCCTTACATACAATTGCTCTTTTTGCAAAAATGAAGATTTCTTAACTGGGAAGTATTGTTTTAGATTTTCGACTTTAAGCAGTATTTTTTTTTCTTTTTCATTATTAGCCATTGGATCTCACCCCTTTCTCTGGATAGAAGCAACGGATTTGATGCCCATTTTCTATAGTATTGAGTTCTGGTTCTTCATTTTGGCATTTATCTGTTGCATATTTACATCTAGGAGCAAACTTGCAGCCTATTGGCAAATCCAAAGGATGTGGTACTGCACCTGGGATAGCTTCTAAGCGCACTCCTGTAGGTGTATCCAATCTTGGTATAGAAACCATCAAGCCCTCAGTATATGGGTGAGAGTAAAGCCCGTCTTTACCAAATATAGTTTTGACTGGAGCCTTTTCAACTACCTGGCCACAATACATAACTGCTACATCGTCTGCCATTTCATTTATAACTCCAAGGTCATGAGTAATAAATAAAATAGAAGTTCCGATTTTAGCCTTTAATTCATTCATTAGCTTCAATATCTGTGCTTGTATAGTAACGTCCAATGCTGTTGTAGGCTCATCTGCTATTAGTAGCTTTGGTATACAAGCAAGTGCCATAGCTATCATAACACGCTGTCTCATACCACCAGATAGCTGATGTGGATATTGTTTTGCAACAGCCTCAGGATTTGGTATCTTAACAAGTGATAACATTTCTATTACCTTTTGAGCAGCTTCCTTCTTATTCATTGCCTGGTGAATTATAAATGGTTCTGAAACCTGTCTCTCTACTGTAAATACAGGATTTAGCGAAGTCATAGGCTCTTGGAAAATTACTGAAATATCATTTCCTCTGATTTTGGATATCTCTTTAATAGATTGATTAGAAAGACTTTTTCCGTTAAAATTAATCTCGCCTTTGTGTATATAACCATTTCCATCTAAAAGCTTAATAATACTCATTGCAGAAACGCTCTTACCACTTCCACTCTCTCCAACGATGCCAAGGGTTTTACCAGCTTCGACAGAATAGGATACACCGTTTACTGCTTTTACTGTTCCTCTTTTTGTTTCAAAATAGGTATGCAGATCTTTAATTTCTAATAGTGCCATCTACTCTTCCCCCCTTAACGTTCTTGAGATTTTGGGTCAATTGCATCACGCAAACCATCACCTACTAGGTTAATACAAATAACGCATACACCTAGTACAATGGAAGCATATACCCATCTCCACCAGTAATTTTGGATAACGATACTATTATTAGCTCCGAAAAGCATATTTCCCCAAGTTGGATGTGGTGCCTGAACACCAAAGCCTAGGTATGATAAACTTGATTCTGTTAACATACTTGTTGCAAAGGATAGAGTTGCAGATACAAGTATGATTGAAATAACATTTGGTAATATATGCCTAAATATAATACTCATTCTCTTTACACCTACAGATCTTGCAGCTATTACGTATTCTTGCTCACGAACTGAAAGAACCTGTGCACGAACTAGTCTTTGTAACCCTGTCCAGGATAATAGTCCTAGAATAACCATTATGAGCACAATTCTTTGAGTTGATGACAATGAGTTTCCTATTAATGCTGACAATATCATTGCAAATGGTAAGAATGGTAAGGCTGCTACTACCTCTGATACTCTCTGTAAAACTATATCTACTTTTCCACCTAAGAAGCCTGACAAAGCACCTACTACTACTCCTATAAAAACAGAAATAATTACTGCAACTGCTCCTATGGTCATTGACATACGACCACCATTTAATAATCTAGTAAATATATCTCTACCTAAGTCATCAGTACCGAACAAGTAACCCTTTAAACCCCAAGTAAGGAGTTCACCATCTTCAGTAACTGCATAATTTTGATAGTATCCTGTATATATATCCGCTATGTTAGCATTTATAACTGATTCTGGAACTGTTGATTGCTTGTAAACATTTGAACCCCAAGCTACTACATTTCCTTTTTCAGTTAAAGCTGTATAGTGGTATCTTCCGCCATATATAGCTGTTATTTTTTCTGATGTTTCAGCTATGTTTCCTTCTCCTTTTTGAGATACATTACCCCAAATAAATACTTTACCTTCGTCATTTAATGCAGCTACTGTAGAAGCTGTAGCCGCTATATCTACTACATTACCCATGTTCTCTGGTATTGTAGAATAGCTGTTGTTTTGAGTTCCAAGATATACCACATTTCCATCAAAAGTTAAACCAAGCATGGCATCAGCAGTAACCGCCAGTTTTTGTAATTGTCCTTGGTATTGGTGGTATGGATAATAATCATTGTTCATTTGATTACCAAAGTAAATACTCTTTCCATCCTCTGTTAACACAAGAGAACACTGATAACCTGCATATACATCTTTTATGTTATTAAGTTGCCTTACTTCTATTGGTACATTAGATTGTTGTTGACGATTACTACCCCAAGAATAAACCTGTCCTTGATCATTTAATACAACAATATGGTCAAAGCCTGTAGCTACTCTAACAACATTTCCCATATTGATAAGATTATTTGATTCATCTCTAGGTAGGTTTTTTACATCTATAACGCTACTTACTCTCGTCTTTCCCCAAATATGAAACTTCCCGTCTGTTGATGCTGCTACAGAAAAACTTGGTCCTACTGCTATATCTGATACTTTACCATTTAATGATTCTGGGAATTTCATAAGATCCATTCCAGGTGCTATATGAATTTGAGATGTCTCAGAAAATGATAAGTCAATTGGTTTAATTAATGGACCTACCATAACTGTTAAAAAGATCAATAGAAATACGATGAGACCAGTCATAGCAACTTTATTGCTTTTAAAAGTTTTTAAAATTGTTCGCCAAGGACTCTGTACTTGCTCCTCTTCCATTAAGGACAATTGCTCTTTGTTCCCAAAAAGGTTTGAAAAGAGGAGGGTAATGAAGCTTTTCTTATTTTTATTGTCTTTCTTCTTATCATAGATTTGTTTCTCAGTCATTATATTTACCCCCTCTTATTTATTTACTCTAACACGTGGATCTACTAGCCCGTAGCTAAGGTCTGATACCAAGTTACCTAATAATGCAATTACTACATATAATAATTGAATTGCCATAACTACGTCATAGTCCATATCATTTAATGATTGTATTAGTAGTTTACCTAATCCATTTAGGTTAAACATTCTTTCAGTAATTAGTGAACCATAAAATATACTCATAAACCAGCCTATTATTAAGGTTACCACTGGAAGAAGGGCATTTCTCCATGCATGTGATAATATTACTACTTTTTCCTTTAGACCTTTTGCTCTAGCTGTCTTAATATAATCCATACTTAGAGCATCTGCCATTGCTGCACGTACATATCTTGTAAGTCCAGCTAGTGCACCAATAGTCATAACCAATAAAGGTAATGCCAAGTGCCACATGGTGTCTTTGAATGCTTCCCATCCCGTCCCTTTGAAATTAGGGGTATTCATACCACTTACTGGGAACCAACCTAATCTTACTGAAAATGCATAGATGAATAATAACGCAAATATAAAAACTGGAATACTATGACCTACAATAGTCATAACCTGTACTATTTTATCAAAAGTTGAATTTTTCTTTACTGCAGTATATATTCCTAGAGGTATGGTTAATCCCAGCCCTATTATTACTGCAAATATATTGATAAAAATAGTAGTTTTTAGAGGTTGTGTTACAACCTTAGTTACAGGAACTTTGTGCACTTTTGATTGTCCTAAGTCTCCTGATAATAAGCCCTTTGCCCATCTGCCATATCTAACAACAGCAGGATCATCTAACCCTAGTCTTGCCCTTGCTTGTTCGTAGGCAAGTTGATACTCATCAGGCTTTAGAGTCTCTCTTAAACCTTCTACTTCTGATCTAGCAGGGTCCCCAGGAATCATATTATATAAGGAGAACAGAATAACAGACATGATTGAAAATACAAAAAGCATATATAAAATTCTTTTAAGAGTGTATTTTATCATTATATTACCTGCCTTATTCAAAATTTATTGTATTTTGCTAACAATATTATAGTAATTAATTATGAATTCTCATATTAGTGTAATAAAGTGATTACATTTTCGAAATATTTATGTTTAATGTAGAAATAGGGTATATACATACCCTATTTCTAATTTGTTGATTATTTAAATATTTAATTTTTAGATTTGATTATTCAGTTACATATGAGTAAAGAAGCGCTTTATCTACACGAATAAGTGGATTCTTTTGGTAATCTTGTAATTTTTCGTTATAGAAGTCATGATATAAGTTTGAATATAGTGGTACGTCAGGTAATAATTCGTTCCATCTAACTACGAAATCAACAAACTTAGATTTGAATCCTTCTTTATCAGTTGCTTCTGTTAGAACCATTGATTTAGCTAGTTCTTCTAGTTTTTCATCAAATAAGAAGTTAGTGTTGTATCCAGCTTTAATCATTTCAGGATCTGTTGAATATGTTGTAGATAAGTCATAAACTGGTGTATAGTTTGATGCTAAGTTGTACATACCATAAGTAGGAACACCATATTTAGCATCAACTGAACTATCACGATACATATAGTTTAATAACTCTGGGAATGTCATAACAGTTTGGTTAATTTGCATACCAGCTGCAGCTACATCTGGGTTTTCTTGTAGTTTAACTACTAGTAAGTCAGATACAGCATTTGCTTCTGAAGAAGACCATTCAATAACAAGTGGTAATAAAGAACCATCTTCCATTTTTCTATGACGGATTCCACTTTCGTATTTGTTTCCATCTGCGTCTAATGTAAAGCCAGCTTTTTCAAGAAGAGCAACAGCTTTATCAAGACCGTATGCATATTGGTTTAATTTTTCATTTAATACTGTTTTATTTTCTTGGTAGAACCACATTGATTCTCCATAAGGTCCATTAACTACAGTACCAAAACCGCCTGTAAATGCTTTAGCAAAGTCATTTCTATCTAGTAGGTGAGCTATAGCTTGACGAACTTCAACGAATTGAGTTGGTCCGAAGTCACATTGGAATACTAGCTTACCATATCCAGCACGTGGGTATGAAGTATAAGCGAATCCACCTTTGTCTATAAGGTCAAGACCTGCATTTATTTCGTCTCCACTTGCCATTTGAGTTAATAGATCTACTTGACCTGTTGCTAACTCATCTAGAGAAGTTTCTTGGTTAACTTTCTTATAAATGATTGTTTCAATTTTTGGTTTTTGACCAGTATAATCCCCAACATACTTGTCATTTACTTCCATTACAACTACTTTAGCTGCTGTATCAAAAGATACTAGTTTGTAAGCTCCTGTTGCTGGCCAATCAGTTACTCCGTATCTAGCTACATTCCATCTTTCTTGGAAAGCTTCTGTAGTGAAGTTGTCTGAGAAGTAGCAACCTTCGCCATCATCTTTTATTGTAACTGTTTCGTCAGACCAATAAGATAATTTATGAGGTGCAACACTTACCATAGGTAACTCATAGAAGTATGGAAGTCTTTCTGGGTTAATAGTTACTGAGAAAGTCATATCATCAAGTAATCTAACACCAGAGAATTCTTTTGTTTCGCCTTTATTAAACTCACTATATCCTAGCAAGTCATAACCATAACTAGCTTTCGCGCCAGCATCTTGAACTTGTTTTGAAGACCAAAGCATGATTCCTGTTACATAGTCAAAAGCAGTGATTGGGCTTCCGTCAGCATATACTAGACCATCATTAATAGCCCAAGTATAAGTTTTAGAACCGTCTTCGTTTTCTTTAACATCTACTGATTTAACTACAACGTCATTAACTAAATACTCGCCACCAAAAGTCATATCAACTGTAGCATAACCCATAATGAAGTTATATACATCATAGTCAGCTGCGTTGTTTGTCCAGTATGGTAACCAGTCACCTGATAATTCAGTAGTGTTACCAATTGTTATTTGACCCATAGGCTCTGCTGGAGCTTGTGGACCAGTTGGATCTTGAGTATCAACTGGATCTTGAGTATCAACTGGTGGTGTATCTACCGGTGTCTCTTTTGGAGTACAGCCAATTAAAAATGCTGAAAGTGCTAATGTTAGCGCTAATAATAAAACTAAACTTTTCTTCATCATTCTTTTTTCTTCCCCCTTAATTGATTATTTATTTATTTTAAAAGTAGATATGGTAATTCATATCTCTCTTAAAAACTGTATTATGTTGAATATTATGACCAGAAAAACATCCTAAGTTTGTCTTATCTTAAGTATGATTATAACTTAGTCAATTACTATATAAGACAAGTCTAGGCTAGAATAATAATATCTGTCTAATAATATTCATGTGAACCTGATTTTATGTTATCTATTAAAAGGCATCAAAGCTTATTTGTGATTAGCTTTTCTATATTCTAATATATAATTCAGAAAAATTCAACTAATTTTTTAGTACTTTCTAGTGCCTTGTCCTACAATCGTGTATTTTATAATGTTTAGTCCTGTAATATATTTGTAATAAAAGAAGTAATAATAATAAACTTCTAAGTTTTGTCTACAGTCTAACATGTAAAATATACTCCTAGTTCATTTAAAGATAACTCTATAATATAATACTTTTATTGAATAGTCAATCAATTCTGTCATATTACAGTTTTATGTAATTTTTGTTACGTTTTGTTAACAATTATAGTTCTCTCTTAGTATACTCATCAGTATCTCATCGTAGTATCTACCATTTCTAAAGATTGATTGCTTTAACCTTCCTTCTTCAACAAAACCATTCTTTTTATATGAACGAATAGCTCTCTCATTAAAAGAAAAAACAGATAGTTGGATTCTATTGATGTTCATTTGGCTAAATATGAAATCAATTAATAGTCTCATGGCTTCTGTCCCGTAGCCTTTATCTCTAAAATCCTTGTCTCCAATATATATACCTACTGTGACTACCCTATTTTTCCAATCAATCTTATTTATTCCACAACCTCCTATATATAAACTGGTTTCTATATCTTCTATGGAAAAATTATATGTGTCCTGCATGCTTATTTGACTCTTAAACCATTCCCTTTCTCTCTCTAATGTCATAGGGTATGGAATTCCAGGACTTAAATTCAATAGGACCTCTGGGTCGCACATATATTCATATGCAGGCTCCACATCTTCCATTTTTAAGCCTCTAAGCCTTACTCTTTTCCCAAATAACATTCTATCTCCCCCATTTAATAAAACCTATCTTCAAAACTTTTTTTAGTTCTTTTATTCTCCTTGACTCCATTTCTTAATAGCTTCACTACATTGCTTACATAGTTCAAAGCTTTTGAGTAATCATAACTGACTTCATATATATAATACTCTAATATAGATATATTAAGTGATGCAAGTAAATAAACATATAATTTAATTTCTATGTCGCTGTCTAAACTTTTATTATCAATGCCCTTTATTATTAGTTCTTCATAGACATTTCTAAAGATCCATGTATCTGTTAATGTTTCTCTCTTTAATTTAACGAGACTACTTCTATTATAATCTAAGATTAAGCTAGCTTGCTTTGGTAGCTCTCTTGCAAAATTAATCTCTCTCAAAAAAACTTCATCTATTGCTTCAAAAAAGTCAAAGTTACTTTGATTATTAAGGGTATCGACAAAATATGATTTCTTTTTTTCTTGAGCTTCTTCAATTATGTACTCATACAAATCCTTTTTATCTTCAAAATATTGATAAAAGCTACCTTTTGCTATTTCCGCATTTTCTACTATCCTGTTAATACTTGCATTTTCATAGGTGTATTCCATAAATTCATCAATGCTCACTTTAATAATTTTGTCTGTTTTATCCTTAGTCAAATTAAAAAATGTACTTTTTGGCACTTAAACTCCCCCTTCTTAAAAATTGTTTGTGACTCTATAGTCATAGTTAATTATAATATACAATTCGTTTTATTGCTAATTTTATAATAAATAAAAAAACTTCATATAATCTCTACATGAAGTTTTTTAGAAAAATTATTGTTCTATTCTATTTAGGAAAAAAATAGCTAGTGTCCCAGGGCCTGAATGAGCCCCTACAGAACATCCTACATCTCTAATGACAAAATCCTTGCAGTTAAACTTTTCTTCCATCATTTCCTTGGCTCTAGTGGCTATTTCTATATCATCTCCATGGGTAAGCCCTATGGTCTGCTTATCTAAATCCTTTCCTCTTTCCTCAATTATTTCCATCATTCTTTTTAAAACCTTATTTCTACCTCTAGTTTTCTCTAAGGGTACTAGTCTTCCATCTACTACATGTAATATTGGTTTAATGTTTAATAGAGTGCCTATAACTGCTGCAGTTCTGCTTACTCTACCTCCCCTAAAGAGATATTCCAAGTCATCAACTGTAAATATATGCTCCATATGCTTTGCATTAAACTCTGTAGCTTTAACTATCTCTTCCTTTGTAGAGCCTTTTTCAGCCATTTTAGCTGCTTTTAGAACAACTAAACCGAAGCCTCCTGAGGCACATTTAGTATCTATTATAGTGATATCGAAATCTGGGTATTCTTCTAACACTTCTTCCTTTGCTATTGCAGCTGATTGGTATGTACCTGATAATTCAGATGAAAATCCTATGTAAACACAGGGTTCATTATTTTTAGCACATTCTACAAATTTTTCTTTGAATGCTTGAGGGGCTACCTGTGATGTCGTATAAACCTTTCCTGCCCTCATGTTATGGTAAAGCTCTTTAGGGTCTATTGTTTCTCCATCCTTATACTCTATATCTCCTAAAAGAACTGATAATGGTAGTACATCTATCCTAAACTGTCTAGTTAGTTCAGATGACAAGTCACTTGCACTATCTGTAATTATTCTAGTTCTCATATTATCCTCCTCTATATAATAATAATTTATGTTTTCATTATAATATACTTGACTCTTTCTGTAAATGCAAACCACAATCTCGCCTCTATCTACAGAATAAATTTTGGGTTTTATGAATATATCTTTAGTTTAGCAAATAGATTATAATATGGAATACTGTACCCTGTCTAAAACTATACGAGGGGTGATATCATGGCTAAAATCTTTTTCATAAGAAGAAAGGCATTGTATAGCATTATTGCCATTGTTGTATCTATTGTAGCAATCTTAATAATTTTATCAATGCTTTAAACAGATACATATTACAGGAACATGAGAAAAGCCCTAGCTTAATGCAAGGGCTTAGGTTTTACGTGATTATCTATTGTTTTTCGCATTATTGTTTGGCTCTTTATCTTTATTTTTATTACTGTTGTCATTATTACTCTTATCTTGATTTTTATCCTCATTTTTGTCTTTTAACCTATTATTTGACTTATTGTTATTGTTTTCTCTATCATTCTTATCCTTAATATTCTCTTTGTCTTTTACTTTTTCATCCTTCTTATTTTCTTTTTCATCATTTTTCTTGTTTTTCTTTTCTTGCTTTTCTCTTTCTTTATTTGCTTTTTCTTCCTCTTTCTCGTTTTTCTCTCTTTCTTTATTTGCCTTCTCTTCTTTCTTCTTCTCTTCTTTTCTTAGCTTACTGTTATTTTTATCTAATTCTTTTTTCTCTTTTTCTAATTCTTTCTTTTCTTTTTCTAGTTTTTTCGCTTCATTTTCTATTCTTTTTTCTTCCTTCTTTTCTTCTTCTTTGTTTTCTTTTATAATACTCATTATTTCCTTAATAGATTTATCTTTAATATCATCAGGGTTTATTTGACTATTATCGACTGTGGCTTTTTCGATAAGCTTTGCCCTTCCAGGAGATATACTGTCTTTTTTTGCATTTTCATATGATTCCTTGTCGCTTTTTATAACTAAAACTTCGGCTTCAAATGACGAGTCCTTTATATGAGAATCTATTTCTTCTAATATTTTCTCATCATTAACTTGATTATTATTTTCTGTTATAGTTACTAGTACTGCATTTTCTCTGTTTTCATTAATATAATTTTCCTTGACAGCACTATCTATGATTTTATTTACTACTATTTCAATAGGTTTATTTTTATAGTCTTTAACATGTACTAATATAGTTTCCCCATCATCATTAAGACCTCTCACACCTATTACTCTTTTATAAAGATTGTATGAAAGCTCAACACTTGGATTTATGTCTACATCTACGTATCCATAAACAGTATTATATCCAAATATACCATATCCACCTGTTAAAAATAATATGATTGCAGCTGCTATTGAAGTAACTCTTTTATAGATTGTAGCCTTATGAATAGAATTATTATTAACTTCTATTTCTTGTCCAATTTCTGCTGGTTTTAAATAGTTTTTTATTTCTAAGAACTGACCATCACCAGTCATTAATATAAGTCCATCTTTACTTTTTTCCATTACTATTCCTCGCATAAGTTCACCTCCAGTTTGTATATTCTTTTAGATATGGATAATCACCCTTCATCACTATTATCAGTGATATTATATATATTCGACCTCTTTCAAGTTTTTTTCGGTGTATCCCACTTGCATTTTCAATTTCTTTTATAGGTAATCTTTTTTTTGCAAATAGTACATTAAAAAGTTCTTCCCTATCTATTATTAATTTGGCTACATCCTTGTAAAGACATCTAAGCTTATCTTGCTTTGGGGATACTTTTACTAAATCAGAAAATTCAATTTCCCAATCGCTAAGCTCCTTTTTGTATTGTAAAATTTCCAGCTTTCTAGCTTCGTTTGCCCTATCCTTTTCATATTCCTCTATTGCCCTTACTGCCCCAATATCAATAGCGCCTTCATCATCATGCTGATTAATCAACTCTAATGAAATTACATTTCCCTCTTTTTTTGTTTTTCTATAATAATCTATCATCCTCAAATTTATGACATGTTTTGCAAAGCTTAAAAATTTCCCTTTGCTTTTGTCGAAGGAATCAATGGATTCTTTAAATGCTAGCATGCCAATAGTTAACTCATCATCATGACCATACTCTAAGAAACGGCCAGTTCTTTTTTGAATTGTACTTGCTATAAAAGGCTTATATTCTTCAATAAGCTTATTTATTTCGTCTGGATTGTTTTTGGCTTTTTCTGCTCTATCTTCAAGAGATATCTTAAAAAGCATTTGTTCACCTCTTTTCATATGGCATCTATATATATTCGTTAATTTTAAATATTTACTAAGGTAATTAATAGATGCATTAATTACCATTACATTGCATAATTAAATTTCTATTGTGAACTTATTACCCTTGCATACCAATTATACTATAGTTTTTATATTTTTTTTTAAAAAATACTAAATCCTATTTAATTAGGAATTATTTACTAATTATATATTTATATTAAAAATCTAATAATATTATTAATGGAGGTGTTAAAATGATAAAGAAAATATCTCTTGTGCTTTTTTGCTTGTTTTTTACAGTTTCATGTGCTAGACAGCCTATGCGTCCAGATACTAATGAGATGCTTAGAAATCAATCCTCAATAGATGGCATGAATACTGTTAGAAGAATAAGGGCTGAAGTGGATGATCTCAAAATAAGAAATGGTACTAATACTGATTCTGATGTAATAGATAAAGTTGATAGAGGCACATTACTTAATACAATTGGAAAGTCAGACAATTGGTATATAGTAAGAACTAGAAGAAACCAAGTTGGAACAGTTGCCGAAAATGAAGTTGAACCAGTAGTTGATGAAGTTGAAAACACTCCAATTCAGGGCGTAGTAAGACTCACTTCAAATGAACAGCAAATGGTTAACTTGGTTAATCAGGAAAGGCAAAAAGCAAATCTTCAACCACTATCTGTAGATTTAGATGTGTCTAGAGTAGCTAGAATAAAGGCTAAAGACATGATTGACAACAACTATTTTAGCCATAATTCTCCTACCTATGGTAGCCCATTTGACATGTTAAAGAGTCATGGAGTTAAGTATCTGTATGCTGGTGAGAACTTGGCAGGTAATCCTTCTATCCAAGGGGCTCATCAGGCTTTGATGAATTCTCAAGGACATAGAGCAAATATTCTAAACCCTAATTATACTCATATAGGTATTGGAGCTCAAGGTGGTAGTAGATATGGAAATATTATTGTAGAAATGTTTATAAGTAAGCCTAAATAGTAATCCCCCACAACATTGGTAGCTGTACACAAGACAATAAATAGGACTTCCTTTGACCTAGGGTGCTCAGAATGAACATTTTATAAGGCTAGAAAGGTGTATACCTTTCTAGCCTTATTTTAATGAGTTACAGCTGCTTCATCTTGATGATTCTTTTCTTTATTTTCTTTGTGCAGATTCTTAAATGCTACCGATAGCATTAATTTTATACGATTTAGCTGGTTAACTTCGCTAGCACCTGGATCATAATCTATGGCAGCTATATTTGATTCAGGATATGCTCTTCTTAGCTCTTTTATCATACCCTTTCCTGTAATATGATTTGGGAGACAAGCAAAAGGCTGTAAGCACACTATATTAGGTGCTCCTGAATTTATAAGCTCTACCATTTCAGCAGTTAAGAACCAGCCCTCTCCTGTTTGATTGCATAGGGATAGGTGTTTCTCTGCTCCCTCTGCAAGCTCTTCTATAGAAACTGGTGGAGTAAATCTTTTACTGTTGTTTAAGGCCTTCTTCATGTCCGTCCTGTAATACTCTATAGCTCCTATTGATATACCTGCAAACAGTGAGCCCTTATATGTTCCTGATAGCTCTCTATATTTTGTTTTGCTATTAAATGCAGTATATAGGAAAAAGTCTGTTAGATCTGGAACTACTGCCTCTGCGCCTTCTGATTCTAATATTCCTACTATATCATTATTGGCTGTAGGGTGGAATTTAACTAGTATCTCTCCTACTACTCCTACCTTTGGTTTAACCATATCCTCATAAATTTCCAGACTATCAAAATCCTTCACTATGCTATATATGTTAGCTACAAAATCTTTTCGTGTACCATTTTCTAAGGTCTTGGTACATCTATCTACCCAATATTCATAGAGTTCATTAGCAGAGCCCACTACCTTTTCGTAAGGTCTTACTTTATAAAGCACTCTCATGAGTAAATCTCCATAAGTCATCCCCATAAGCAGGTTGTTAAGTACAGGTATGCCTATTTTAAACCCTGGATTCTTTTCAAGTCCCCCCGAATTAAATGATATAACTGGTACTTGCTCCATATCTGCATCTTTTAAAGCCTTTCTAATAAAGGCAATGTAGTTTGTAGCTCTACATCCTCCTCCTGTCTGAGACATAATGACTGATGTATTGTTCAAGTCATATTTCCCTGATTTTAAGGCCTTCATAATCTGTCCTACTGTTATTATGGTAGGATAGCAAGCGTCGTTGTGAACATATCGTAGACCTTCATCTATGGCTTCTTTATCTACTGAGGGCAATATTTCAATATTGTAACCAGATTTTCTAAAACCAGTCTGTAAAAACTGAAAATGAATAGGTGACATCTGTGGTGACAATATTGTATGAGTCTTTTTCATTTCTTCTGTAAATATTACTCTTTTTGTAATACCATATAACTCTACAGGTTCAAAGTCTCTCTTTTCTCTTTCAGTCATGGCAGCCATTAGAGAACGAATACGTATCCTAACTGCACCTAGGTTGTTTATTTCATCTATTTTAATTACTGTATAGATTTTTCCAAAGCGTTCTAATATTTCCTGTACTTGATCAGTGGTTACAGCATCTAATCCACATCCAAAGGAATTTAGTTGGACTAGCTCTATGTCCTTTTGTTTAGCTACATATGTGGCTGCTCTATACATTCTTGAATGATATACCCATTGATCTACAACCCTAATAGGTCTCTCTACTCCTTCAAGATGACATATTGCATCCTCTGAAATAACTGCAAATCCGTAGGATTTTATCATTTCTGGTATGCCGTGATTTATCTCTGGATCTATGTGGTATGGGCGACCTGCAAGAAGTATCCCCTTTATATTATTTCTTTCTATATAATCAATTGCTTCTTCGCCTTTTTCTCTAACATCTAATTTATACTTTTCTAACTCTCTATATGCCTTATCCACAGCATCGGATATTTCAGCTTTCCCTAATCCTTCTCTTGCCAACTTTTCAAATATCTTTTTCTTAAGTCTTTTTGAATCATCTATAGGTAAGAATGGATAGTAGAATGTTATTCCATCTTCCTTTAATTCATCTACGTTTGCATTTATGGTCTCAGGGTAAGATGTAACTATTGGACAGTTGTAGTGATTGCCCGCCGTCTCGTCTTCTACTGCATTATGAGCTATACAAGGATAAAATATCTTGCTAATTCCTTTATTTAACAGGTCTATAATATGGCCGTGTACTAGCTTGCCTGGATAGCAGACTGACTCTGAAGGTATGGTCTCCATTCCTAGCTCATAAATCTTACTTGAGGAACGCCCTGATAAAACTACCCTATACCCTAGCTCTGTAAAAAATGTAAACCAGAAGGGATAATCCTCATATATGTTTAGTACTCTAGGTATGCCTATGGTCCCTCTTTTAGCTTCCTCTGCCTTTAGAGGCATGTAGTTAAATAGTCTTTGATATTTATATTCATAAAGATTAGGTATGTCATTCTCTATTTTTTCAATGCCTGCTCCTCTTTCACATCTGTTTCCTGATATATATTCACGCCCATCAGAAAAATGGTTTATTGTCAACAAGCAATTGTTTCCGCATAGTCCACAGCGTCTCATTGAGGATTCTGATGTAAATCTGTTTAAATCATCCTTCATTAATAGTTTGGTTTCATATCCTTCAGTATATCTTTCCTTAGCAACTATTGCGGCTCCAAATGCCCCCATTATCCCTGATATATCAGGTCTAACTACTTCCTTGCCTACTGTAACTTCCATAGCTCTTAGGACTGCCTCATTGTAGAAGGTTCCTCCCTGAACAACTATTTTTTCTCCTAGGTCCTCAGCACTTCTAAGCCTGATTACCTTGTATAAGGCGTTCTTTATTACGGATATAGATATACCTGCTGATATATCGCTGACTTCTGCACCTTCTTTTTGAGCCTGCTTAACCCTTGAATTCATAAATACTGTGCATCTAGTACCTAAATCAACAGGATGCTTAGAGCTTAAACTGGCTTTTGCAAAATCCTTTACCTCCATATTCAATGAACTAGCAAAGGTTTCAATAAATGAACCACAGCCTGAGGAACATGCTTCATTGAGCATAATAGAATCTATGACCCCATCGTGGATTTTTAAGCTCTTCATATCTTGTCCACCGATATCTAATACGAAGTCTACTCCTGGCATGAAGAATTCTGCTGCCTTATAATGGGCAACTGTTTCAATTTCTCCAACATCTATCCTTAAGGCAGATTTTATGAGATGCTCTCCATAACCTGTAACTGCCGAATTTACTATTTTTATATTACTATTTAATTTGCTATATAAGTCTTTCAATGCATCCATTGTAGATTGTAAGGGACTACCCAAGTTGCTTCCATAAAAAGAATGCAGTAATCCTCCATCCTCATCTATTAATGCAAGCTTTGTCGTAGTAGAGCCTGCATCTATGCCTAGATAGGCTTTGCCACTATAATCCTCAATTGAAACTCTCTTTACCTTGTGTCTGCTATGTCTTTCTTTAAAATCATTATATTCTACTTGGTTTGCAAATAAAGGTAACAACTTATTTTCTTCATCTGTACCCATTCTATTTATATCAGGAACTCTTTCATATAGACATTCAAAGGGAACTGGCTCTTCATTTCTGGAAGATAAGGCTGCACCTAATGCCACAAAGTATTGCGAATCATCTGGAAATATTACATTGTCCTCTTCTAATTTCAAGGTCTCAGTAAATCTTTTTCTTAGCTCTGACATAAAAAACAAAGGGCCACCTAATAAAGCTACATTTCCTCTTATGGGCTTGCCTTGAGCTAATCCGCTTATAGTTTGGTTTACTACTGCTTGAAGAACTGATGCTGCTATATCTTCCTTGGCTGCTCCTTCGTTTAATAAGGGTTGAATATCGGTTTTAGCAAAAACACCACATCTTGATGCTACTGGGTAAATTGTTCTATGATTTTTTGCAAGATTATTAAGTCCTTCTGCATCTGTTTGCAAAAGGGCTGCCATTTGATCTATGAATGCTCCAGTCCCACCCGCACAGGTACCGTTCATTCTCTGCTCAATTGAATCTCCCAAATATGTTATTTTTGCATCCTCGCCACCTAATTCTATAGCCACATCAGTGTATGGAATATAGCTTTCTATGGTATTTGTACAGGCTATGACTTCTTGTATAAATGATATTGCTAACTTCTTAGAAATAGACAGTCCTCCTGAGCCAGTAATCATCATGGTTATTTTTTGTTTTTCTAGAATTGACCTGGCATCCTCAAATATTGATATAACTGAATTTCTTGTGTCTGAAAAGTGTCTAGAATATTTCTTATATAAAATATTAGCCCTCTCATCTAATACAACCATCTTTACTGTAGTTGAGCCCACATCTAATCCAACCTTTAGTATATTGTTCATTTTGCTTTTCCCTCCATGTGTCATGTGAAGTAAGTTTATGTTAAAAGTCTTCCTAATATTACTGAAATTGCTGTTTCTACTCTTAATATTCTTTGTCCTAAGCTGACTACTTTAAAGCCATGTTCTTTTAACATATCTATTTCATAGGGAATAAATCCTCCCTCTGGTCCAATTGCTAAGGTTATACGCTCTCCTATGTCCCTAGGGCAGTCCTTATCTGCTATAGGATGGGCTACTATAGCCCTTGTTCCCTTTATTATGTCTGGTATGCGGTCCTCTACAAATGGCTTAAAAAGCTTG
>Ga0265293_10006257_pt1 | contig 19203 bp, 18 predicted proteins | sample Munlanlewell138R_FD_192505 | JGI IMG/M metagenome (GOLD analysis project Ga0265293, IMG submission 192505) | Leachate microbial communities from a municipal landfill in Southern Ontario, Canada - Leachate well 138R | ecosystem: Engineered > Solid waste > Landfill > Unclassified | place: Canada... | reverse complement strand
AAGAGGGTAGCATCAAGGAGTTCAACGTCATCATCAAGGGTGACGTCCAGGGCTCGGTGGAGGCACTGCAAGGTGCCTTGGAGAAGCTGTCGAACGACGAGATCCACCTCAATGTCATTCGAGCCAGCGCGGGGGCGATCATTGAAAGCGACATCACGCTGGCCAGCGCCAGTGATGCACTGGTCATCGGCTTCAACGTACGGCCGACCCCCCGTGCCCAGGCATTGGCCGACCACGAGAACATCGAGATCCGTCGTTACAACATCATCTACGACGTCGTTGATGATATCCGCCTGGCCATGGAAGGCATGCTCGCACCGGAGATCCGTGAAGTTGAGATCGGGACGGCTGAAGTCAGGGAGACCTTCAAGGTACCCAGGGTCGGCACCATCGCCGGGTGTATGGTCACCAGCGGCAAGGTCAAACGCACCGGCCTGGTGCGTGTCTACCGCGATTCTGTGCAGGTCACCAAGGACCTGGTGAGGATCTCCAGCCTCAAGCGCTTCAAGGATGACGCCAGGGAGGTCAGCGAGGGCTTTGAGTGTGGTATCGGGCTTGAGAACTTCCACGACCTGCGCGTTGGCGACGTCCTTGAGATTGTCGAGACCGAGAAGGTTGCACGCAAACTGGAGGCGAATATAACGATATGAGTGAATGGACAGGCAAACGCATCGAGGCAAAGATTGCCGAGGCGATCGGGACGTTGATCGTCACCGGGGAGATCAAGCATGCACGGCTGAGCACCCTGTGTTCGGTAAGCCGGGTCGATCTTTCGCCCGACGGCGCCTATGCGACCATCTACATCTCCTCACCGCTTGATGAGGACGAGCTGGCCCAGAGCGTTGAGGCGCTCAGCCGGGCCAGTGCGTTCATCCAAAAGCGGCTCGGCTCGTTCTTGAAGACGAGGAACACCCCCAAGCTGCGCTTCAAGGCCGATACCTCCGTTGTCGAGGGACAGCGGATCAACGCCTTGATCGACCAGCTGAACATCAATGGAAACGACGCCTAGCATCCTGCTCATCGCCAAAGAAGGCGGCATGACCAGCTTTCGGGCCCTCGCTGCGGTCAAGCGCATGCTTGGCAAGAAAGTCGGCCACGCCGGGACCCTGGACAAATTTGCCCAGGGTCTTCTTGTTGTGCTCACCGGATCGATGACCCGGCTCAATCCACTCTTCATGAACCTGGACAAGCGCTACTCGGCCATGATTCGCTTTGGCTGCGAGACGGACACCCTCGATCCCGAGGGGGCGGTGGTGCGTTCGGCTCCAGTCCCCACCTTCGAAGAGATCACGCGAGCCGTGCCGCAGTTCATCGGAGCCATCGAGCAAGCCCCACCTCTCTACAGCGCCGTGCACATCGACGGGCGGCGGGCCAGCGACCGGGCACGGGACGGGGAGGCGCCAGTGATGAAGAGGAGGTCGGTGACGGTACACCGCTTCGACCTGCTCACCTATGAGGATGGACTGCTTGCCTGCGACATCGCTGTCAGCAAGGGAACGTACATCCGCTCCCTGGCCCGCGATCTGGGCAGGGCCACCGGCAGTGCCGCACACCTTGAGGATTTGGTGCGCACCGAGATCGGGCCCTTCCACCTAGATGAAGCACACCGTGCTGACGAGATCGAATCCCTCGATCCTTCGCTTGAGCGGAGCGAGGAGTACCTGCTGCGCCTGCCTGCGATGAACCGGATGACCTGTTCAAACGATGAACTTTCCCGGATGGTCCACGGCCAATACCCACGCTCGGCGCTTGCATTGGGAAGAAAGGGGTGGGCATTGGCCTACGATGGCGATGGCGTCCTACAGGCGGTGCTCGATCTGGCAAACCGGAAGATTGCCGCCTGGTTGCGCCCCTACATACGAGAGGAGGGTGGGTATGAGACGCTTTGATTTCACCTACTTGGTGGAGAATCCGCTGCTCTGGCAGGAGGAGTGCGCCGTCTCGATCGGAGTCTTCGACGGCTTTCACCTCGGCCACCGTTCAATCATCGAACGCAACGTCGCATGGGCACGCAAAGAGGGGTGGCACAGCATGGTCATCACCTTCAACCGCAACCCGAAGATGGTCACCAACAGCCAAAAAATGGAGAAGCGACTGACCAGCGAGGTGCAACTTGAGCAGTTTCTTGATGAATGTGGGGTCGACTACCTGCTTGTCATTGACTTTTCTGCTGAATTCAGTACACTCACAGCTGAGGAGTTCCTCATCTTGGTCACAACGGTGAGTACAATCAAGATGATGGTTGTCGGTTCAGATTTCCGCTGCGGTGTGGCGGCTTCCAGTGCCGGTCCTGTTCAGCTGCAGGAATATCTTGGACGACTCGAGCCAGGGTCCTTTGTTGAGGTTCCACCCTTCATCGTCAACGACGAAGGATTGAATGTTTCCAGTACCTTGGTCCGTAAAAAACTTCTTGAGGGCGCTTTGGACAAAGTCCAGGGTATGCTCGGCAGACCCTACACGTTGGATGTGGCAGCCTATCCCGCCAGAGTCAACGAACATGGTCTGCTGTACCGCACCAAAGCCTTCACACAACTGTTGCCGCCTCCCGGGTGGTATGATGGACGCCTCTTCGATCACGAGGATGCAGCCATCGATGGAGTGGTTTGCCTCACCGAGGAAGAGCTCTCCTTCACACCGGAAGACCACAGCCGTATCGAGGGACGTGTTGGTATCAAAGGACTTGGCCTGATCGCCAAGAGGAGTACTATCGCATGATCACGAAGGAACAGAAACAAGAGATCATCGCCACCTATGGCGGCGATGCAAAGAACACCGGATCCACCGAGGCGCAGATTGCGCTGTTGACCGCTCGGATCAACGACCTGCAGGACCACTTCAAGAGGAATCCCAAGGACCATGCCGGCAACCGCGGTCTGCTGCAGATGGTCGGTCAACGCCGACGACTGCTCAAGTACCTCCGCAACAAGGACATCGAGGCGTATCGCACACTGATCACCTCCCTTGGCCTGCGTAAGTAGGGTGGGGGAATACCTCAAATAGTCTGTGTAGCTCCGTTGGCTTTTCAGGCCGAGGGAGCTACTTGTTTTGAAAACACCAAGTGCACCGAACGCACAAGAACGAAAAGAAAGGAATAAGAACATGGAAGTCAAGAAAGTATCGGTACGAATTGGCGATGCCGATCTGGTCTTTGAGACCGGGAAAATCGCCAAACAGGCCAATGGCGCCATCTACGCCTCCTATGAAGGCAGCGCGGTCATCGCGACCGTATGCGCAGGCCGACAACCCAACGAGGAGCTCGACTACGTGCCCCTCAGTGTGGAATACAACGAGAAGTTCTATGCAGCCGGCAAGATTCCCGGTGGCTTTCTCAAGCGCGAGGCCCGTCCCAAGGACAAGGAGATCCTCGTCAGCCGCCTCATCGACCGCCCGATGCGCCCCCTCTTTGACAAGGCCTTCGGCCGGGAGATCCAGGTGGTCCCCACCGTCATCTCCTCCGATATGAGCAACACCCCCGATATCATCGCCATCAATGCGGCCAGTGCTGCGGTGGTGATCAGCGACATCCCCTTCGCCGGCCCGATTGCCGCTGTCAGGGTGGGGTTGGTCGACGGCACCTATATCATCAACCCGACCTTCAGCCAGATCGAGGCATCGGTGCTCGATATCGTGGTCGCCGGCACCAGCGACGGCATCACGATGGTCGAGGGCGGGGCCAAGGAACAGAGCGAAGAGGTCATGCTCGAGGCAATCGCCAAGGCACAGCCGGTCATCGCCGAGCTCTGTGCCGCCCAGGTTGAGCTTGCAAAGCTCGTCGGCAAGAAAAAGCTCGAGATTGCAACCCCTGATGCCGACCTCTCCTGGCTCGATCCCATCAAGGCTGAGGCAACGCCGCTGGTAGAGAAGGCCTCGTTCGTTCGCGGCAAGATGGAGCGCCATGGCGCCCTTGGAGAGGTACAAGCCCGGCTTGCCGAGAAGTACGCTGAGCAGATCGACGAGGATCCCAAGCGGGCCAAGCAGTTCTCAGCCCTCTTCGAGGAGCTGGAGTATACCATCTTGCGTGCCTCGATCCTCGACAAGGGGGTACGCACCGATGGGCGCAAGACTGACGATATCCGCCAGATCTCCTGTGAGGTGGGACTGCTGCCACGCACCCATGGGTCGGCGCTCTTCACCCGTGGGGAGACCCAGGCTCTTGCCGTGACGACCCTCGGTACCGCAAGCGATGAGCAGATGTTCGATACCATCGACGGAGAGAAGAGCTTCGCCTCCTTCATGCTCCACTACAACTTCCCCCCGTACTCGGTCGGTGAGACCGGCCGGCTCGGGACCGGACGGCGGGAGATCGGCCACGGCCACCTCGCCCAGCGCGCACTTGAGGCGATGATTCCCTCCAAGGAGGACTTCCCCTACACGGTTCGCGTGGTCAGTGAGATCATGGAGTCCAACGGCTCCTCCTCAATGGCCTCGGTATGCGGCGGTACGCTGAGTCTGATGGACGCTGGCGTCCCCATCAAGGCGCCGGTTGCCGGCATTGCAATGGGCCTGATCACCGAAGGGGCCAACTACGCCAAGTACGTGGTGCTCAGTGACATCCTCGGAGAAGAGGACCACCTCGGTGACATGGACTTCAAGGTGGCGGGCACAAAGAAGGGCATCACCGCGTTCCAGATGGACATCAAGATCGCCGGTGTCACTCCCCAGATCATGCAGAAGGCCCTCGCCCAGGCCAAGGATGGGCGCATGCACATCCTCTCGATCATGGACAAGGCACTTTCGGCCCCCCGCAGCGAGATCAGCGAGTACGCACCGAAGATCCTGACGATGAAGGTCGATGAGGAGAAGATCGGTGCGGTCATCGGAACCGGTGGCAAGACCATCAAGGCGATTGCCAGCCAGAGTGCCGCGGAGGTGAACATCGCCGACGACGGGACCATCACGATCTATGGACGCAACAATGCCAGCGCCCAGATGGCCAAGGATTTGATCAAGAGCATCATCGAGGAGCCGGAGGTGGGACGCATCTACCAGGGTACGGTGAAGCGGATCATGGACTTCGGCGCCTTCATCGAGATCCTGCCGGGCAAGGAGGGGCTCTGCCACATCTCCAAGCTCAGCAAGACCCGGGTGCAGAGTGTCGACGAAGTACTCAAGGTCGGGCAGGTCGTGCCGGTCAAACTCATCGAGATCGACCGCCAGAACCGCCTCAACCTCAGCTACGTCGACGCCATCGGCAAGTGAGGGACGGCGATGGCACAGGGAAGGGTACCGGTGACGGTAAAACGGCTCAGGCAGACGGCGGTGTTGCCGACCTATGGCTCGAGCGACAGTGCCGGGGCCGACTTGACTGCCGCCCTCGATGAGCCGATCGTCATCGAGAGCGGGCAGTGGGCCTTGGTTCCCACCGGTCTTGCCATGCAGCTGCCTCGCGGGTACGAGGGGCAGGTGCGCCCTCGCAGCGGTCTTGCCTTGCGCCATGGCATCACGGTTCTCAACGCACCCGGGACGATCGACAGCGACTATCGCGGTGAGGTCGCGGTCATCCTGATCAACCACGGCAGCGAGCCGTATGTCATCAACGACGGGGACCGGATCGCTCAGCTGGTCATCGCCTGCTGTGAGCAGGCCGACTTCACCCTCTCACCGGTATTGGAGGAGAGTGGGCGAGGCGGCGGAGGGTTCGGTTCCACAGGAGTATAGCTTTGGCACCAAAAGGTCGTCATACGCTTGTCTATCGCCACAGTGCACGGGAGTACCTGCTCTCGTTCGTTGTGGCGTTCTTCTTTTTCTTCTTCATCTTCTTCATCAACCAGATCCTCCTCATCGCCCAGAAGATCCTGATCAAACAGGTCGACTACACCTCCGTTCTGATCCTCGTCCTGCTCTCCGTGCCCCAATTCCTGCTCTACACCTTCCCCTTTGCTTCGTTGACGGCCTCCAGCATGGTCATCGGAGACCTAGGGGCGAACAATGAACTCTTGGCGCTGCGCTCCAGCGGCATCTCGCTCTTTCGCGTCTTCATTCCCATCATCGCCATCTCACTGCTCGTGAGCGCAATGACCTTCTTCACCGCCGATGTACTCGTCCCCTACAGTGCACGCCAATACCGCGCCCTCTACACCGAATTGATGCGTGATCTCCCTACGTTGGAGATCAGGGCCAACGCCACCAATACCATCGGCAGCCGCTCGATCACCAACCGCGCCGTCGATGGCTCGACGATCTACGACCTGGTGATGCTCGAGCAGGAGGGGAGCCGCAGCGGCCAGGTCATGACCGCCCCGAGTGCCGATGTAAGCCTTGCCGATCTCGCTTCGTTCATCTACCGCCTCGATGTCGAGCAGCCCACGATCCTCAAGAGTGAACAAGGCTCGGGATGGACACTCTCGCGTGCCGACCGCGCCACGCTGTTGCTCAACTTCAGTGGTCAGGTTGCAAGCCTTGCCAGTGCGCTGCCATCACAGCTCTCGATTGGGGAACTCAAGGTGTTGATAGCTGAGAACAAGGCGATTTTATCTGAGGAGCAAGCGCGCCACGAACGCAAGATTGCCGATGTCAGAGAGCAGATCGATGCGTTGGGCGACAGTGCGTCCGACCAGCGCCTCACCGCTCTCACAGCAAGCCTCGACGACCTGCTTGCCAACCGACCCATCAACTTTTACTATCAGTACTACCGTGCCGAGCTCTCCAAGAAGTATGCCCTCAGCGCTGCCTGCACCCTCTTGGTGCTGTTGACCTTCTCCCTCTCATTCTTCCGACTCAAGCACGGTCGTCTCATCGGCTTCGGCCTCTCGATGCTGGCCAGTGTCCTCTACTGGTACATCCTGTTCTTCAGCCAGATGCAGATCTTCGAGACGAAGATCGCCGTCGAGCTGTGGATCTGGCTGGCCAACATCATCATGACGATCTTCGGCCTTTTCGGCTTGTTGGCAACGAGGCGCCTATGAGGGTTGTCGATCGCTACACTGCCAAGGCTGTGGTCAACACGACTCTCGTCACCCTCGCCCTCTGTACGCTGATGCTCCTCTCGGTGGACCTCTTCAGCAACCTCGACTCCTACATTACCGGTGAGGTGGCCGCTGCGGTCATCGCTCATCTCACGCTGCTCTACACCCCCCAAGCAGTGATATTCGCCCTCGCCCCGTCACTGCTCTTCTCTGTCGCCTACCACCTCTCCCAGCTGGAGGCGAACAACGAGATGATCTGCCTCTACGGTTGCGGGCTCAGCTATCGACGGATCATCGCACCGATCCTCATCATCGGTCTCCTCTTCTCCCTCGTTCAGTTCACCGTCTCCGAGCAGCTCTTCATCCCCGCCCAGCTCAAGCGTTCCTCCATCGAGGACGGGCTCTTCGGCCTGCGCAGCACCTACGACAGCCGCAACCTCACCATCGGGGACCCGGCAGGCAGGTACGTTGTCTGGGCCCGCCACTACAACGACCGTGAGGCGCTGCTCAGCCAGGTGGTCTTCATCCTCCTCGATGAGGAGGGCCAGCTCGCTGCGCGCATCGACAGCGACCGGGCCCGTTGGGAGGGGGAGAGACACCATTGGGTCTTCGAGGGGGTGAGGATCCAACGCCCTGACGGTGAGGGCAGGCGGGTGGAGACCACTGAGGAGGCGACCTTCGAGCTCGACCTCTTCACACTGGAACCCTCGTACTTCAAGAATATCAGCGATGACATCAAGACGATGGAGATCCGACAGGCAATCGACTACCTCGCTGTCATCCGCCGCGTTGACAGCGATCGCTGGGCCCCCCTTGCCACCGACTTCACCAAACGCCTCTTTGATGCGCTGAACCCGCTCCTGCTTGTCATCATCGCCGTGACGATCAGCTACCAGTACAAGAAGAACATCCTCCTCTTCTCGATCATCACGGCCATCAGCATCGCAGTGATCTACTACGTGGTGCAGATGCTCACCCTGATCATGGCCCGACAAGGGGTACTCGAGCCCGTATGGGCTATGGTAATCCCGATGATTGTGCTACTCTTGGTGGCGTTCGCCGAACGGACGATTATCAGGGGGAGCGCATGAGCATCTTCGAATCCACGCATCAGGACAGTGACACCAGAGCCCGCCTGGGCCTCTTGAAACTCGGCCATGGGAGGGTCCAGACCCCGGTCTTCATGCCGGTGGGCACCGCTGGGACGGTGAAGGGGATCTTCCACCAGGCGGTGGCCGACATCGGCTATGACCTGATCCTCGGCAACACCTACCACCTCTACCTGCGCCCGGGCCTCGAGGTGCTCAAGCACTTCGGCGGCCTGCACGCCTTCTCCGCCTGGGAGGGGAACCTGCTCACCGACAGCGGTGGCTTTCAGGTCTTCAGCCTGGCCGGGCTGAGGAAGATCGAGGAGGAGGGGGTGGCCTTCCAGAGCCACATCGATGGCAGCCGCCACCTCTTCACCCCCGAGAGCGTGGTGGACAGCCAGCACATCATCGGCAGTGACATCGCCATGGTCCTGGATGTCTGCACCGCCCCAAACATCGAGTACCGGAAGGCCCGCGAGGCGATGGAGACCACCCACCGCTGGGCAACACGAGCCCTGGATCATCGCAAAGGGCTGGAAGATCGCTTCAAGGGGGCACTCTTCGGCATCGTACAGGGCAACTTCTACGAGGACCTGAGAAGCGAGAGCGCCGCCTTCTTCAATGGGATGGACTTTGATGGCATCGCCATCGGCGGACTCTCCGTCGGTGAGACGGGTGAGCAGTTCGCCCACTTCCTCGCCCATACGGCAGCCCAAATCACCGATTGCAAACCGCGCTACGTCATGGGCATCGGCAGCCCCGACTACATCCTCGAGGCGGTGGAGAACGGCATCGACATGTTCGATTGCGTGTTGGCCACCCGGATGGCGCGCAATGGTGGTCTCTTTACCCGTGATGGGGTCATCACGATGAAGAAGGCGATCCACAAGTTCGACCAAGGTCCGGTGGAGGAGGGGTGCGCCTGCCTGGCGTGCACCACCTATAGCCGTGCATACCTGCACCACCTCTTCAAGGCCGGCGAGATGCTCGCCCCGATGCTTGCCACCATCCACAACCTGACCTTCTTCCATACATTCTTGCAGGAGATCCGCACTGCCATCGCCCAGAACCGCTTTGCGGCATTCAAGAGGGAGTACCTTGGACGATTCTACGCCAGTCGATAGATCGGGGCGCAACACGCTCATCATCATGGCCGCGACCCTGACCAGCCGGCTCTTGGGCGTGGTGCGCACCCGCATCCTCGCCCAGGTCTTCGGCAGCGGCAGCACTGCGGATGTGATCAACTTCACCTTCAATATCCCCAATAACTTCCGCAAACTCTTTGGTGAAGGGGCGGTCACCTCAGCCTTGATCCCTGCCTTCAGCGCCCTCTCCACCCAGCAGCGCAAGGAGACTCGCCACCACCTCTTCAGTCTGCTGTGCACCTACCAACTCATCCTCTTCATCCCCATCGTCATCATCTCCTACATCTGGCGGGAGGGCCTTATCGCCCTGCTCAGCAACTTTGACCGCACACAGATTGCCCTCGGTGGCCAGCTCTTGCCCCCATTCATGCTCTACCTGCTCTTCATCAGCCTTGCAGCAATCTTCGGTGGAGTGCTGCAATCCCACCACCGCTTTGCTGCCGCCTTCCTCTCCCCGCTGATCTTCTCGCTCGTCGTCATCGCCGGAGTGCTGACCCTCACCCCCCGCCTGGGGGCATTGAGCATGGCTGTCTCAGCGGTGGGCGGTGGGCTGGGGCAAGCTGCTGTCACCTACCTGGCGGTTCGCCGACACGGGTATCGGATGAGGATTGCCATACGCAGCGGTGATACCCCGCTCCTCTCCGTGCTCAGGGCATGGCTCTTGGTGTCGATGGGGATGGTGGCCCAGGTCATCGCCCAGCTGGTCACCTACCGCTTCGCCTCGGCCCTTCCCACCGGCAGCGTCACCGCGTTGGCCAACTCGACGATCTTCTACCAGACCCCCTATGGAATCTTCTTCAACGCCATCAGCAGTGTGTGTCTGCCGATCCTCGCCACCGCACACGCCCTTGGACAGACCGACCGTATCAAGGAGGTCACGTCCGGTGCACTGACAGGCCTGGGATCGCTGCTGATTCCCAGTACCATCATCCTCTTTTTCCTCAGCCGTGAGAGCGTCTCCGCCATCCTGCAAGCGGGTCTCTTCTCCCACGACAGTGCCCTGCTCACCGCCAAGGTGCTCAGGGGGTACCTGCTCTTCATGACCCCGCTCTCCTTCTACGCACTGATGCTGCGCCTCGGCTACAGTGCATCACGCCACCGTACGATGACGATGGTCGTCCTCCTCCAGAATATATTGGATATCGCGTTGATGTGGGTATTCATCAAAGGGGGGGTAGGGATCCTCTCGCTACCGCTTGCAAACGGCATTTCGGCGATTGGTGCGTTCATTGCCCTGGCAATCCTTTTAAGAGACCTCTATGCCCCTCTCCGGGACCGCCGGCTCTTCGCCGCACTTCTGCGCATCTGTGTGGCAAACCTTCCTGTGTTGTGTGCTGCCTTCATCTACCGACGAATGGACCCCACGTGGTATACAAGTGGTTCAAACCTGAGAAATGTGGTGATGCTGGCCGCTCTGGGCCTGGGTGCCCTCCTGCTCACCTTGGCAAGCTACCGCATCATGAAGATCCCCCTCACCGGCCTTCTGAAGCGAAGGGGGGAGGGGGATGGATTCTAACCTGTGATGCTCAGAAGTCGGTGACGGAGATCTTTTCGACGGTGAAGTCGTACTCGATCTCATTGAGCGTGAAGCTGAAGCGCTCACCCTCCTGGCGGTTCACCAACGACCGGCCGAAGGGAGCACTGATGTTGATGATGTTCTCATCAGGGTTGGACTCCCACGGTCCCATGATCGTGTAGACCACCTCACCGCCCTTCTTGTGATCGGTGAGCACCACGTGGGTGCCGAACCCGATCCTCGTCGGGTCGACCTTATCCCGGGTGATGACCGTGGCACGGTCGATCTCCTCGGAGAGGCGACGCAGCGTATTGCTCAGCAGCGTCTGCTTCTCCTTGCCGAACTTGTACTCACTGTTCTCCCTGAGGTCTCCCATCTCCCGGGCGTTTCCGATCTCCCGGGCAACCTCGGGTAGCTCCACGTGCTGGATGTGCTCGGCTTCGCGCTTCTTGGCGTCGAGGGAGGCTTGACTGCAGAAGAGGCCGGTGGGCACCCACCCGTCCTTTTCGGGGCTCGCCGTCTCGTCGAAGAAGCGGAAGGTGGGGAAGCGTTCGCTGATGGCGTGCTTGACTTCAATCTTCCGTCCACCCGGCAGGCCGAAGACGTTTGCCACCAGACTGTACACCTTTTGGGCGTGTTCCTCCTTGCCCTCATCGATATAGGAGAAGATCGCCTTCTCATCAAAGAGGAGGGTCATGAGCGTTTTGCTGATCTTGCGGTTCTCCGTCACATCCTTGCGGTTCTCGATCAGGCGGTTGGCGTAGTCGAGCAGCTGGAGCTCGGCAAAGAGCAACTGTTCGCCGGTGACGCCTCCCTTGGCCCAGAGTTTGGGATCACCGCTCTTGAGCAGGTAGAGGAGCGTCGAGCTCTTCTCCTTGAAGTTCTCCACCGCATCCTTGTAGATCTTGGCAAGTTCGCCGTTCTTCTTGTGGTGGCGGTAGATGTCGGGGATGTAGCCGGTCAGGTAGGAGGGGAAGAGGTCGGGCAACACTTTCGCCCAGGAGGGTACTTCAGCAACCACATGGTCGATGAAACTCTTCTTGATCTCCGAGTCCTTGATGGCTCCGAAGATCTCGCCGATTCCTTCAGCGCGCTCGAAGAGCGTGGCGAAGGCGAGGTTCTCCGGCCAGCTGAGGAAGTTCATGTTCTGGCGCACCACCAGATCCTTGAGCAAGAGGTAGGCGCTGAAGGTCGCATCGGTGACGTCGACGATGGGCTTGTAGGCGCCATTCTCCTCGAAGAACATATCGCTGAAGTAGCGCACCATCTCGAAGAAGAAGTCGCTCTCAACATCTCCCTTGCTGGTGATGAAGTCCTTCAGGCACTTGATCTTGTCATAGATGTCCTTCTCGCCGCGGAAGACGGAGAGCTGCTTCTCCTCATAGCTGACCGGAGTCGAGCGCAGGAGGTAGGTGTCAGTCTCATTGGCGCTGAGATCGAAGAGGGGGTTGGTCATCAACTCCTTCTTCGCCTTGGAGAGCCAGCTGGTCCACTGGCGGGCTGCGAGGATCGAGGGAACAAGCTCTGCCTTCAACTCCTTGAGGTTGATCTTTCCGTCAAAGCTCTTCATCACGGTCATCAGCGTCCAGGGGATGTCGTCGGCGATTTTCTCGGTGAGTCGCTCGCGGGGCAACACGCTCTTGAGCACCCAGATGTGGCCACGGTCAAGGGCCTGCAGGCTCTTGAAGGCCATGTTGGTGGAGAGGCGTGAGCCTTGCTTGGTGGTTTGGCCGGCGAAGTCGACGATTACATCGTTCTCATCGATCGACCGGATCCGGCCAATGCGATTGGTGGAGTTCTGGAAGACGAACGTTCCCCTGTCGAAGGCGATGTTCGTCTCGAAGTCCTCGATGGCGTAGATGATATCGCGGCTGAAGCTGCTGGTCAGGTGGGATGAGTCGAGGCAGCTCTTCAGGCGGGAGTGATCCTTGTATTTGAGCTTGTAGCTCTTCACCAGGCTGTCTCGGGCCACCGTGTCATCACCATCGAGGATGAGCATCTGCTTCTGGATCTCGATGAGGGTATCTACATCATCCTTGAAGGAACCCTCGAGTTCTCGCAGCAGCGCCACAGCGGTGCTTTGACTCTCCGAGGCAACTTGTTCGACGACCCCCATGAAGTATCCGAACTTCTCGACGCCGAGGGAGAGCAGGGCGTGGAAGACGGAGCGTACCGTGGAGATGTCCCGGCGCTTGATGAGGCGGTGGATCGCCTTCTTGTAGAAGGAAGCGGCCCCTTCGAGGTCCTTCTGCTCCTGGGCGTGGACAGCGAGCAGGCGTACGATCTCCACTTCCTCGTAGTCGACCTTCACCAAGCGTTGCCACAGGGCAAACTTTTCGTCCTGTCGCCCGGTTGCTTCGTATGAGGAGGCGAGCAGGCGCAGCGCATGCTTGTTCTCGCTCCGGTTGAGTATCTTCTTGCAGAGCATCTCGACAATCTCATGCTTCTTCGCTTCGACGAATATTTCGATGAGGGTGAGCAGCTGCAGATAGTCGTCACCGCCACGGCGCTCTAGCTGGATTGAGCCGCTGATATACATTGCGATGATGCTGTTCTTCTCGCGTTCGCTGAGGTGCGTGTCACACAGTGCCCTGGCTTCGCTCTGTTCATCTTCATCCATCGACTCAAGATACCCGTCGAGGGTCTCAAAGGCGGCGAGGGTGTAGCCGGCTGCAGTGGAGCGAGTCCATTGCTCTTCTTTCTTCAATGCGTTTTCTATCTCTTGGAACCCCATGGTTTCCTCCCGAAATTGCCGATTCTCACACGTAAAAGAAACCGGGCAGACCGGGACATAGCCTGCTCGGTTTGGTCGGAACTGACGTATGCAGTAGTATAGCACAATAATCGAAAACGAGCAATTGATGAGCTTCTCTTTGCGCACGCACTCAAGAGTTTCATCGGGGCGAAGCCACAGCCAATGAGGATTGGTGCGACGATTCTGGGTGCATTCACTGGCCCGTCGAGGAGGATGATGGAGATAAGAAACACACCGACGGCCCCAATCCCGGTCCAGATGATGTATGCCGTTGCCAAGAGGATTTTTCGCATGAGTCTCCCGGCAACGACAGGATAGATCCAAGTCAGGGTTCCTCCAGCAGAAATGGCCCGGGTCGCCGCGGCTTCAAGCATCCGTTGTACGGCAGGTCGTCCTCCCACAAACCAGGGTGAGTCTATCATGGGGGCAATACCATCAACGGGAGGTATTGCCCATCAGGCATTAACACATATATAGTAGTTTTTGATGAAAGGTCGTTGCAAAACGCCCCATATACTGATATAACATGACTATGATACAGCCATCCTTGATCGTGGCTCCGAGCATGCTCGCAGCCGACTTCAGCCGTGCCGGTGAGGAGGTCTCGACCATCGCATCCAGCGGTGCCGATTGGGTCCACCTCGATGTCATGGACGGTGCCTTCGTGCCCAACATCAGCTTCGGGCCCAAGTTCATCGCCGACCTGCGTGTCCACAGCAACCGTCCCTTCGATGCGCACCTGATGATCGACCAACCAGAGCGATATATCGCAGAGTTCGCCAAGGCGGGGTGTGACTACATCACCGTCCACAGCGAGGCGAGCCTGCACCTCCACCGTACCCTCGCTTTGATCGCAGACAACGGGGCCAAGGCGGGCCTCTCACTGATTCCCTCGGCTCCGGTCTCATCGCTCATCGAGGTCCTTGATATGGTGGACCTGGTGTTGGTGATGAGCGTAAACCCTGGATTCGGCGGCCAATCATTGATCGCCTCGACGCTGCGCAAGATCGAAGAGCTTGCAGCACTGAGGCAGCTGCACGGCCATCGCTATGTGATCAGCGTGGATGGGGGGGTGAACCTCAACACGGTGGCTGAGGTGGCCGGGCGGGGCGCGGACGTGGTTGTCTGCGGCAGCGCCTTCTTCAATGCCCCCGACCGACAGCAGTTCGTGCGCGACATGCACAGGATGGCAGGGCGGTGAGGGCGGTCATCCAGCGGGTCAAGGATGCAACGGTGACGGTCGATGGCACCGTCATCGGCGCCATCGATGCAGGCCTGCTCATCTATCTCGGCGTTGCCAAGGGCGATGGGGACCATCAGGCGCAGTGGCTGGCTGAGAAGATCGTGAAGCTGAGGATCTTCCATGATGATGCAGGAAAGATGAACCGTTGCCTCACTGATGTGGGAGCGGGGGTGCTGGCAGTCAGCCAATTCACCCTTTTGGCAAACCTGCGCAAGGGCAACCGACCCTCGTGGGACGACGCCGCACCTCCAGAGGAGGCGGAGCGTCTCTACAAGCTGTTCGTTGCCCATCTGCGAGGTCTTCTCCCGATTGTGGCGACAGGATCTTTTGGTGCTCATATGGACGTACGGTACACCAACGATGGACCGGTGACCTTCGTCCTTGATGCATGATTGAAGCAAACTAGCAAGGATTTGTCCTTAAGAGGCGTAAGAGGAGAGCATATGGCCAAGAACAAAGATGTGGGAGTTCCCACGGATCTGAAGCAGAAGCGGGATGCACTGGAGGCGGCACGGCTGCAGATCGACAAACAGTACGGCAAGGGTTCGTTGATGAGGCTCGGCGACAGCGAAGAGAGCCTGGACATTGGCTTCATCCCATCCGGTTCCCTCTTGCTCGACGAAGCACTTGGCATCGGAGGATACCCGCGGGGGAGGGTAGTTGAAATCTACGGCCCCGAGTCGAGCGGAAAGACCACCCTTGCACTGCATGCGGTGGCCGAAGCGCAGAAGGCCGGCGGCATCGCCGCCTTCATCGATGCTGAACACGCGATGGACCCTACCTATGCCAAGAAGTTGGGGGTGAACATCGATGAGCTGTGGATCAGCCAACCGGACAGCGGTGAGCAGGCCTTGGAGATCGCCGAGTCGTTGGTGCGCAGTGGAGCGATGGACATCATCGTCATCGACTCGGTTGCTGCCCTCACCCCACAGGCGGAGATCGACGGGGATATGGGCGACAGCCATATGGGCCTGCAGGCCCGTCTCATGAGCCAGGCGCTGCGCAAGCTCACCGGGCTCCTGGCCAAGAGCAATACGATGATCATCTTCATCAACCAGATCCGGATGAAGATCGGGGTGATGTTCGGCAACCCCGAGACCACCACCGGCGGCAATGCATTGAAGTTCTACTCTTCGGTGAGGATCGAGGTACGCAAGATCGAGACGCTCAGCCGGGGAGCCGACGACATCTACGGAAACCGGGTACGGATCAAGGTGGTGAAGAACAAGGTCAGCCCCCCCTTCAAGAAAGTCGAGCTCGACCTCCTCTTCGGCGAGGGCATCAGCTACATTGCCAGTGTCCTTGACGCAGCGCTCAAGTACGAGTTGCTTGACAAGAGTGGGTCGTGGTACTCGTACAATGGGGAGCGGATCGGCCAAGGGCGGGAGAAGACACTCGACTTCCTCAAGGACAACCCCGATATCGTCACCACCCTCGATGCACAGCTGCGGGCCTTGATGTTCCCCTCGAGGGGTGCAAAGGAAGAGGCAGCTGAGTAACGCCCTTTCTTGCCATCTTGGGCGCTCTTGGCTATACTGCCGGTGTAGGTACTGAGAGTGCAGATAAGAGAGAGCATCTCGCCAAAGAGCGCTGATGGCAAGACGTTTCATACCCCGATCTTCGAGGGTCCATTGGATCTTTTGCTCTTCTTGATCCAGAAGAGCGAGCTCAACATCTATGACATCCCCATCGGTGATATCACCGACCAATTCCTCACCTACCTGGCCGGGGCTTCTGAGGTCGAGCTCGGGGACCTTACACAGTTCTACAAGATGGCCGCCGACCTGATTTACATCAAGAGCCGGATGCTCTTGCCCGTCGACCTCGACTTTGACGAGGAGTACCAAGATCCACGCCAGGAGCTGGTCGAACGACTGCTCGATTATCAGAAGTTCCGCAAGTATACCGAGCTGCTCACCGGCACCAACACCGGAGGGGAGCTCTACATCAGCCGTAGGAGCTCGGCCTTCCGCCTTCCCTTCGGCGATGAGGAGCTCTTCGGGGAAGTCGGGCTTCCCGACCTGCTCTCTACCTTCACCCGCCTCATCACCCGGATCTCTCCCTCCAAGGTCTTCAACGTCTACGAGGAGGTGACGGTCAACGAAAAGATCACGCTGATGAGCGAGTTCTTTGAAACACTTGATTACATCACCCTCGAACAGCTGATCGTCGATTTGGAGAGTATCGCCCACATCGTCTGTGCCTTCATGGCGATCCTCGATGCCACAAAGCTGGGCATGATCATCCTCACCCAGACAGAGAGCTTCGGAGCGATCCTCATCAGGAAACGAGACGGAGCCTGGCAGGAGAACTATGACGATGTGTGGGAGGATGAGGACGAGGAGTACCTGCCCACCACCGAGCCCATCAGCGCCGAAGAGGAGGAGTCCTTCCTTGCCGAGGACCTGTATGAGCAGGAGTACGAGTACCTCGAGGAGGAGGAGGTGATCGACATGGACATGGAGAGGGAGGAGGAGTAGTGGCACCCAAGAGTGGACAACAGCAGGCACCCGTGCTCAGCGCCGAGGCGCGCTTGGTTGAGGTGATCCTCTTTTTGGAGAATGAACCGGTGAGCCTCGATAAGCTGGCCAAGATGACGAACCTTGGTGAGGAGCAGGTCACGGCGGCTCTCAACGAGATCAAGGAGCACTACGGCATGCACATGCACGGCCTGGACTTGATGGACAGCCACGGTTCGTTTCACTTTTTGCCCTCCGCCGATCTCAACGAACAGCTGCGTTCAGTGTATGGCAGGCGGGTGGACCGCCGCCTCTCGCGCGCTGCACTGGAGACACTCTCCATCGTCGCCTACAGCCAACCCATCACACGACGGGAGATCGACAACATCCGGGGGGTGGGCAGCGACTCCATCATCCGCCTGCTGCGCGAGCGGGAGTACATCAAGGTGGTTGGCCGCAAGGATGTCATCGGCCACCCCATCCTCTACGGCACGTCACGCAAGTTCCTCTACGAGTTCAACCTCGAGTCGATCGCTGCGCTGCCCAAACTCAGTGACATCGACCGGGAGCGATTCGAGAAAGAACCGCGTGAAAGAGGCCGAGAGGCCGAGAAGGAAGAGAGATGAACATAGAGTATCCGATCCGATTGAATTCATATTTGGCAAAGAGTGGCTGCGGATCGCGCCGCTCCTGTGAGGGCCTGATCCAAAGCGGTCGGGTGAAGGTGAATATGGTCCGCTCCACCGATTTGGCCACGAAAGTGGAGTCCGATGATGTGGTGATGGTCGATGATGTGGTCGTCGAACCGGTTGAGAGGGCATTTTACTATGCGCTCTACAAGCCGCGCGGCTACCTGTGCACCAACTGGGACCCCAACGAGAAGCTCTACGCCCGTGACCTCATCGACACGCCGGCCCGCGACTTGCTCTTCCACGTCGGTCGGCTCGACCGGGACAGCGAGGGGTTGGTCATCTACACCAACGACGGCAAGACCGCACAGAAGATCACCCACCCATCGACCCAGATCGAGAAGGAGTACATGGTCCGTACCTCCCGCCCCGTTGAGCGACGGGACATGGAGGAGGCCCTGAGGGGTCTCTCCATCGATGGGGAGGTGTACACCATCAAGCGCTTTGAGCTCTTCTCGCGCCAGTGGACGCGCATCATCCTCACCGAAGGGAAGAACCGGGAGATCCGCCGGATCTTCGAGGCGTTCGGCTATGACATCAAGGAGCTGATCCGCCTGCGGGTGGGGTGCATCGAGTTGGACAACCTGAAGGTGGGACATTGGAGGACGATCACCCGTGAGGAGATCCGGGCGCTGCTACGCGGTGAGAATGAGCCGTTGAGGCGGAGGAGAGAGGGAAGATGGTAGTTGCAATCGATGGGCCGGCGGGCGTCGGCAAGAGCTCGATCGCCAAGATGGTGGCAGAGAGGAGTGGCTTCTCCTACCTCAACAGCGGTTCCTTCTACCGTGCCTACACCTACCTCCACCTCTGTGAAGGGGGAGCGGCAGAGGACCTTGGGGGGTTGCTCAAACGCGCCAAAGAGACGGTTGTCCAGATCAAGGACGGCCACCTCTTCCTCGACGGGATCGATATCGAGGACAAGCTCCACACCGCGATGGTGGACCGCCATGTGGCGGCGATCAGTGCGTATGTGCCGCTGCGCTCCTACGTCAATGAACAGCTGGTCCGGATCGCTGAAAAGAGCGATGTCATCGTCGAAGGAAGGGACATCACCACGGTCGTGTTCCCCCATGCTGAGCTGAAGATTTTCTTTGACGCAGAGGCTGAGGTACGGGCACAACGGCGCTTCCTCCAGCACCCGGACGGACTCACTTTTGATGAGGTTCTCGCCCAAATCATCGCCCGTGATGAGATCGATCGAAACAAGCCTGTCGGGGCGTTGAAGGTCGCCGAAGACGCCCTCTACGTCGACACCTCGCACTTGACTATGGAACAAGTTTGTGAGAAAGTGTTATCTGCTATTTTTGCGCGTAAAAGCGATTCTAAATAGGTAAATTAAGGATCAGGAGAAATCAAGTGACTGAAGAACAAGAAATGGATGAAAAGATGACCAAAATGCAGGA
>Ga0265293_10006256_pt1 | contig 19204 bp, 21 predicted proteins | sample Munlanlewell138R_FD_192505 | JGI IMG/M metagenome (GOLD analysis project Ga0265293, IMG submission 192505) | Leachate microbial communities from a municipal landfill in Southern Ontario, Canada - Leachate well 138R | ecosystem: Engineered > Solid waste > Landfill > Unclassified | place: Canada... | reverse complement strand
GATTGCACCGGGATTTATTGAAACTCCAATGACTGAAAAACTTCCAGATGATATAAAAAATGAAATGTTAAAACATATTGCCTTAGGAGCATACGGAAAGCCTGAAGATATTGCTGATTTAACTGCATTTTTAGCATCTGAAGGTGCTAATTACATAACTGGGGTAGTAATTGATATTGATGGGGGATTATCAATATAAAAAGGTAGATGACTATGAAAAGAAGAGTAGTAATTACTGGGCTAGGAGCTTTAAGCCCAGTTGGAAATAATGTAAATGATACATTTAATAATTTAATAAATGGTAAAAACGGAATCGACTTTATTAAACAATTTGACCCCAGTAATCTTCGAATAAAAATTGCTGGTGAATTAAAAGATTTAAACTTAGAAGATTATTTCGATAAAAAAGAAATTAAAAGAAGTGATCGTGTTATGTTATTAGGAACGATTGCAGCTTTAGAATCATTTAATGATGCTAATTTAGAAAATGCATCTTATGATCCCTACCGATTTGGAATATTTGTTACAAGTGGGGTTGGCGGTTTAACAACTCTACAAGATGAAATTAGCGTTAGAGCTCTAAGAGGCGCTAACCGAATTTCACCATTTTTTATTCCAAATTCAATCATCAATATGGTTGGTGGAATGATTTCTATGAAGTTTAATGTTAAAGGTCCTAATATTCCGATTGTAACAGCCTGTAGTGCATCAACTAATTCAATTGGTGAAGCATTTAGAAGTATTAGAGATGGTTATCTTGATTTAGCGTTTGCCGGTGGTAGTGAAGCCCCAATAAATGAAGTTGGAGTTGCAGGATTTCAATCTTTAAGAGCTTTATCAACCGAAGAAAACCCTAAAAAAGCTTCCAGACCATTTGATAAAAACCGCGATGGATTTGTGATGGGAGAAGGTGCTGGGGTTTTAATATTAGAAGATTATGAACATGCTAAAAATAGAAATGCGAAAATATATGCTGAAATAATTGGTTATGGTGCAACATCTGATGCATATCATATGACAGCTCCAGATGAAGAAGCAAACGGATTATCAAAAGCCATCGAACTTTCATTAGAAGATGCTAAAATATCTCCCAATAAAATTGATTATATTAACGCTCATGGTACATCAACTTTGTTAAACGATAAAATCGAAACTTTAGGGATTAAAAAAGTCTTTAAAGAAGATGCTTATAAAATAAACATTTCATCAACCAAAGGGGCTACTGGACATATGTTAGGAGCTACCGGGGCAGTTGAATCGATTGTTTGTATTAAATCAATTAATGAAAGTATTATTGCACCAACAATTAATCATGAAACTTATGATCCTGATTGTGATTTAAACTATACATTTAATAAGTCAGTTAACAAGAATGTTGATTATGCTATGAATATTAATGTTGGTTTTGGTGGTCAAAATGCTGTATTAATCTTTAAAAAAATAGGAGATAAATAATAATGGCTTTATTAAACAAAGAACAAGTTAAAGAAATACTACCTCATCGTGATCCTTTTTTATTTGTTGATGAGGTTTTAGAATTAGAAGATCGAAAAAGATGTTTAGCAGTTAAATATGTTAAAGAAGATGAATATTATTTTAAAGGACATTTCCCAACATATCCAGTCATGCCAGGAGTTTTAATTTTAGAAACAATGGCTCAAGTAGGAGCTATTACTTTACTTAATATCGAAGAATATAAAGGGAAAATAGGGTTTTTCACTGGGGCCAATAACGTCAAATGGCGTGGTCAAGTAAGACCAGGCGATGTTTTAAAAGTTGAAACTACCATGACTAGAATTAGAGGAGTGTTTGCTTTTGCAAGTGCTAAAGCATGGGTATCAGATACTTTAGTCTGTGAAGCGGATATTAGTTTTGCTGTTGGTGATAATGCCTAAAGTTAAAGTTATTGACTTTAAAAAAATAGGGTCTACAAATGATTACTTAAAAGAAAATCATCAAAAATTAGACTCTTTTACTTTTATCAAAACTAAATATCAATTAGAAGGAAGAGGTCAATTTGACCGAAAATGGGTTTCTTTTAAAGGAAGAAACCTGCTTTTTTCTTTTATAATAAAAAATTTACTTTATAGTCAAATAAATTTAATTAAAGATTGGGTGAAAAATTCTATCATCGAGCTATTAGAAAATTTAGGCTTAAAACCATATTTTAAAGAACCAAATGATATTTATGTAAATAATAAAAAGATATGTGGAATTCTAATTGAAACTAAAAGCGATGAAAAAATGTTTAAATACGTTATTATTGGAATCGGTTTAAATGTGAACCAAATAATTTTCCCATCACTTAATGCAACCTCAATTTTAAAAGAAACAAAAAAATCAAATAAAATCAAAAAGATATTTAATGATCTATTAAATATACTTTTAGAAAATTATTTTTAAAAAGGATTTAAAGATGACAATTAAAAAAATGGTAAAACTAGCTACATTATCAACTTTAATTGCTATATCAACATTTATCTCAATTCCAGTTGGAATATCAGGAGTAAGTTTTACTCTGCAAACCTTTATGATTATATTAATCGGATTATTAATTAATCCTCTTGATGCATTTTTATCCGTTTTTATTTATGTTTTAGTTGGTTTAATTGGTCTTCCCGTTTTTTCAAATTTTCAAGCTGGGTTTACAGCCATCTTTTCACCGACTGGTGGATTTATAATTTCTTTTTTAATTGTCGCCCCTTTAATATCCGTATTTAAACCGAAAAAGAATTATAAATTAATGAATTTTATTGTCGTATTTTTATTTGGGTTTGTATTACTATATATAATCGGTGGGATTCATTTTTCACTTATTACAAGTACTAATCTAAAAACAACTTATCTAAATGTATTTCTTCCGTTTTATATATGGGATTTAGTAAAAATAGTTTTAGTTTTAATAACTTATAATTTTATCCCCAAAGAGATTTTAAATAAAATAAACATGTAAAAAATACGTATTTTATTTTATTTAAATTTTTTTTACTTTTTGGTTGACAACTCTTTAAAAATGTATATAATATACTAGTATTGTTTATTATAACCTAACTTATAGTTTAGTTATAATAAACTTTAATAATGATATTGTTTGCAAATATTACTTTTGTTAAACAAGAAGGAGGGAATTATGGCGGCATTTATAGAACTAAAAGATATAACAAAAGAATTCGAAGGCCAAGTAGTTTTAAGAGGAATTGATTTAACAATTAATAATAATGAATTTGTTACATTGTTAGGTCCATCTGGTTGTGGTAAAACAACTACTCTTAGAATCATTGGTGGTTTTATCGAGCCAACAAGTGGTGAAGTCTTATTTGATGGTAAGGATATTTTAACGATACCTTCATATAAAAGACCTACTAATACAGTTTTTCAAAGATATGCTTTATTTCCTCATTTAAATGTTTTTGAAAATGTTGCTTTTGGATTAAGAGTTAAAAACCGTAATCAAAAATTAATAGATGAAATAAAATCAATTAAGCTTCACTTAAAAACATTAAAAGAAAATAACGAATTAACTGATCAATTAAAAAATGAACTTAATAATAAAATCACTAAAATAAAATCTAATTTTATAAATAAAAAAGATTTTGAAGCAATTATTAAAGAGAAGGTATCTAAATATTTAAAAATGGTTGGACTTGTTGGATTTGAAGACCGAAGTGTTTCTAAACTATCTGGTGGCCAAATGCAAAGAGTTGCAATTGCACGAGCTTTAATTAATGAACCTAAAGTTTTACTTTTAGATGAACCTCTAGCAGCTCTTGATTTAAAACTACGTCAGGAAATGCAATATGAATTAAAAGAAATTCAAAGAAATGCTGGGATTACGTTTATATATGTCACACATGATCAAGAAGAAGCTTTAACAATGAGTGATAAAATAGTCGTTATGAATAAGGGGGAGATACAACAAATCGGGACACCTGTTGATATTTATAATGAACCGATAAACCGATTTGTTGCTAGCTTTATTGGTGAATCAAATATAATCCCTGGGATTATGAAAAAAGATTACTTAGTTTCATTTGATGGATATGATTTTGAAACAGTTGATAAAGGATTTGATGAAAATCAAGAAATTGAAGTTGTTTTAAGACCTGAGGATATTGATATAGTTGACCGTGGTAAAGGAAAAATCCCTGGTATAGTTGATTCGGTAGTCTTTAAAGGTGTTCATTTTGAAATAGATGTAGAAACTAAAGATAGAATATATACAATTCATACCACTGATTTTAAAGAAGAAGGTAGCAAAATAGATCTTGATTGGTGGACTGAAGATATTCATGTAATGGAGATATGGTAATGGCCCAAGATATAAATAAAAAGAAAAAGAAAATAGTTTCTTTTAATTCAATCTTAGGAATTCCTTATTATGTTTTAATTATTGTCTTTGTTTTTATACCTTTATTAATAATGATACTATACGCTTTTACAAAAGCGGATAGTTCAATTTTTAATATTAAGTTTACTTTCGCAAATTTCGAAAAATTCTTTAAAACAAGAGCTTATGTTAATAGTTTATTTGAGTCTATTTGGATTGCTTTATTATCAACGATAGTTTCATTAGCAATCAGTTATCCTTTAGCCTATATAATTACCAAATTAAAAAAGAAGACTCAAACTATTTTAGTATTATTAATAACCGCTAATATGTGGATTAATTCATTAATCTTAATTCACGCTCTAAAAAATGTATTTTTAATTGCGGGCACTCTTATTGTTGGTAATGATGCTTCATTTATTGAAAAAGCGATCTTTTTAGGACATGATTACTCATTAGTGGTTGGGACAGTCTTTTTATATTTTCCGTATATGTTTTTACCTATTTATACTCAAATGACAAAAATAGATAATAACCTTTTAGAAGGGGCGGAAGATTTAGGAGCTAATAAACTACAAATTGTTTCAAAAGTAGTTTTTCCGTTAACTTTATCTAGTATTATTTCTAGTTGTTTAATCGTTCTACTTCCTGCAACAACAACTTTAGTTGTTTCAGAGATTATGGCTTATGGTCAAAGACCAATGATTGGTAATTTAATTGAACGCCAAGTATCAAGATTTGGTGAAATGGCAGCTTACGCGATGATTTTAGGAACGATCCTCCTTTTAATCGTTTTAGTTATTAAAAGATTTGATAAATATGAGGAGGTATTAGCTAATGAAAAATAGAAAAGTTTCAATTTATTATTATATATTTATTGGCTTAGTCTTAACCTTTTTATATCTACCTTTATTAGTTATGATAATTTTTTCCTTTAATGATCTTCAAAGTCAAACTGTTTACCAAGGCTTCACGTTTAAATGGTATACCCATATGTTAACTAATAGTGACTTAAATAGAGCTATTAAAAACACAATTATGGTATCAATAATTTCAACATTGTTTGCAACTGTAATTGCTACTTTAGCAGCGATTGCAGTCTCTAAACAAAAAAAGATTTTTAGAGATATCGTCTTATTTAGTAACGATATTCCTATTCTAAGTCCTGATATTTTAACTGCTGTAGCATTCTTATTATTCTTTATTGCAATTAATGTAGAGCCAGGAATGATTACTTTAGTTTTAGCTCATATTACATTTTCAACGCCATATGCATTTATTACAATTTATCCAAAAGTAAGAGCATTAGATGATGAAATAATCGAAGCTTCATATGATTTAGGGGCCACTCCTTTTAAATCACTTTATAAAGTGATTTTACCGGAATTAAGACCATCAATAATTGCTGGAGCCGCGATTGCTTTTACAATTTCATTTGATGATTATATAATTTCTCAATTATCATCAGGGGGAGTTCAAAATATTTCAATTTATTTATATTCACTTAATCGCGGGATTGAACCAAGTGTTAATGCCCTATCAACGATTATTATGTTAATAATCGGAATTAAAATTGTTTATGATTTATTAAAATCAAATAGTAAGAAAAAAGTAGAGGAATGAAAAATGAAAAAAATAATTTCAATTGTTTTTATGGTTATTGCTATATTAGTGTTAAATGCATGTAGTAGTAATTCATTAGTTATTTATATCCCTAAAAACTATATCAGCAATGATGTTGTTAAAGCTTTCGAAAAAGAAAGTGGGATTAAAGTTGAGTTAAGAGTATTTGATTCAAATGAAATAGCATTAACTCAAGCTAGAATTAATCGATATGATTTAATAATCCCCTCAGATTATGCAATCGAAGAATTTGCCGCTGCAGGATTAATTAAAGAACTTGATTGGTCAAGAATCGAATTTGATAAAAGTGATTTTACTAATACATTAGTTGATATGCTTGATGAATTAAAAGGTGATGGTTTCGATTTATTAAAATATGGTATGCCATACTTTTGGGGTTCAATAGGTTTAATTTATGACAACAATAAAGCTGGATTATTAGATCAATTAAATGACGAAGGTTGGGGAATTCTCCAAGACCAATCATTAACCAAAATGATTTATAAATCTCCAAGAGATGCAATTATGGCCGCTTTATATGGGATGGATGATATGGTTTGGTTAAAGGATGCTACCGAAGATGATATTAAAGATGCAAGACGTTGGTTGGTTAATGCAAAAGGTAGTAATACTGTCATAAAATCAGAGGAAATATCTGATGAAGCATCTGGAGGTAATATTCCTTATGATATCGCAATGGTATATTCAGGTGATGCGGTTGATATCCTCCAAGAAACCGAAGGTTATTCATTCTTTATCCCCGAGTATTCAAATGTTTGGGTTGATGCCTTTGTAATTCCTGAAAATACTAGACATGAAGATTGGGCATATGATTTTATTAACTACATTTCATCTTATGATGCGATGTTAGAAAATACTGAATATATTTGTTATAGCCCGGTGATGCAACAAGTTTTAGATGATTTATTAGAAGATGAAGAATTTACTTATGATGAAAGAATAAGTTATGCTTTTGATATCGATTTAGATAAAATCGAATACGAATTCTTTAGATACAATAACGAACTTAAAAAATGGATTGATGAACAATACGATTTATTTATCTTTTCTTAATTAGTAAGGCACTTAATTTAGTGCCTTACTTTTTTTAATCATTAATAAATGTTATAATTACTAGAGGTATAAAGATGACGAAAACACATATCAAAGAACAAGAAAGATTAATTAAAAACTTATATCAATATGAAATATATAACTCACTTGATTTTCATTCATTTAACTTATTAAATGAATCTAATCAAGCTATTTTAAAAGAATTAGTAAAAATGAAGGATCAAATTGATTCCTTAATTAGCGATAATTTATTTAATTATACAATTGACCGTTTAAACTTAGTAGATTTAGCAATTATTAGAATGGCTGTTTATAATTTATTAAAAAAAGAATTACCTAAAGAAGTAATTTTTAACTTATCAATTGAAATAACTAAAAAATTAAGTGATTTAGATGATGAAGCTCAACATAAATTTACTAATCGTTTACTCCAAAATATCAGTGATAATATAAAGTAGGTAAGAATGAATCAACAATATTTATCAGTTACAGCCTTAAATAAATATATTAAGTTAAAATTAGAAAACGACCAACATTTAAAAAAAGTTTTATTAAAAGGAGAGATTTCTAATTTTAAAAGACATCAATCAGGACATTTATATTTTGCTATTAAAGATGAAAACTCTCAAATAAGTGCCATGATGTTTAGAACTTATAACCAAACTTTAAACTTTATCCCAAAAGAAGGAGATAAAGTTTTAGTTGACGGTTATATTTCTTTATACGAAGTTAGAGGAACTTATTCCATTTCAGTCGTTAAAATGACTCTTGATGGCATTGGTGAATTATATTTAAAATATGAAAAATTAAAAGAAGAATTTACAAAGCTAGGTTATTTTGATGAAGACATTAAAAAACCTATTCCCAAATTCCCTAATGCAATCGGAGTAATTACTTCAAAAACAGGAGCTGTAATTGAAGATATTAAAACTACAGTAAAAAGAAGATATTTACTAACTAAAATTATTTTATACCCATCAGCAGTTCAAGGAGAAAATGCTAAATTTGATTTAGTTAAACAACTAAATCAGGCTAACTTAGAAAACAAAGTTGATGTTTTAATAATTGGTCGAGGTGGTGGCTCAATCGAAGACTTATGGGGCTTTAATGAACCAGAAGTCATTCATGCAATTTATAATTCTAAAATCCCTATAATTACGGCAATCGGACATGAAACAGATACTACCCTATCAGACTTTGCTGGAGACTTAAGAGCACCAACTCCAACGGCAGCTGCTGAACTTGCCACTCCTGATTCCAAATTATTATTAGAAGATATAAAAGTCAAAATGAATCAAATCGTCTATTATATAGATGAAAGGATAAAAAAAGTAAAAGATCAAGTCTTAAATTTAGATAACAGACTATATGTCTCTAGTCCTAAAAATAAATTAAAAAATATTAAAGATACTTTAGATAAACTAAAAGATAATGTATTAAAATCTTTCAACAATAAAATTCAAGATAAAAACTATCAAATAAACCTTTTGAAAAAATCATTAACAAATCCTAAAGATAAATTAACAAATCTAAAAGTTAAATATGAAAACTATAACCAAAAACTTATCAAAACTTATCAATCATCTATTCTTAATAAAATATATGAATTTAAAACTTTAAATGAAAAATTAAAAGTTTTAAATCCCTTATCAATTATGGAACGTGGGTTTTCAGTTACTTTAAAAAATGAAGTAATTATAAAAAGTATTGATGATGTCAATATTAATGACATCATCGATGTAAAATTAAAAGACGGTATACTTAACACTAAAATCTTAAGTAAGAAGGAGGAATAAAATGGCTGAAACATTAACCTTTGAAGAAATGTTAAAAAAATTAGAACAAGTTGTTAAAGAACTAGAAAGTGAAGAAATCTCATTAGAAACTTCAATTAAGAAATATCAAGAAGGATTAGAACTTTCTAAAAAACTCTATGAAAAAATAAAAGAAGCGGAAGAATTAATTGTTGAAGTAAGAGAATGAGACTTGATAAATACTTAAACGAAAAATACCCAGAATATACTAGATCAAAACATCAAGACTTAATAAAAAGAGGTCATGTTTTAGTCAATGGTAAAACCATCCTTAAAACCGGGCATCGGATTAATCAAGATGATAAAATAGAAATTAATAAAGAAGTTATTTATAAATCAAGAGCTGCTGATAAACTAAAATATGCTTTAAACCTCTTTAATATATCACTATTAAATAAAATAGTTATCGATGTTGGAGCTTCAACAGGTGGTTTTACTGACCTTAGCTTAAAAGAAGGAGCTAAGTTAGTTTATGCATATGATGTCGGCACTAATCAAATGGATGAATCTCTTTTAACAAACCCTAAAGTAAAATCATTTGAAAAAACTAATATCTTATCAGTAATAATTCCTAATAATGATATATGTTTAGTTGACGTTTCTTTTACTTCGGTAATTCCTATTTTAAATTATTTAAAAAATAAAACAAATGAAGTCCTTTTTTTATTAAAGCCTCAATTTGAAGTCACTAAAGGCGATTTAAAAAAAGGAATTTTAAAAGATTTAAAAAAACATGATCTAGTCTTAAAAAAGATAATTTCTTATATAGATGAAATTAATTACCAAATAAAAGGATTTACTAAATCACCCATCCTAGGTAAGGATGGAAATATTGAATATATCTTCTACATTTTAAGGAGTGAAAATGCTTAAAAGATTAAGGGTTGAAAATTTCGCAATCATTGATGATTTAGATATCTCTTTTAATCATGGCCTAAGTGTTATCACCGGTGAAACTGGAAGTGGTAAATCAATTTTATTAGAATCATTAGCACTTTTATTTGGTAAAAGAAGTGATGTTGATTTTATTAGACATAAAGAAGATAAGGCGGTTGTTTCAGGCGATTTTATTTTATCTAACGATTTAATGAAAGAAATGGAATTACCAAAAGAAATTAATTTATCAAGAACAATTGAAAAAAGTGGTCGTCATACCATTAGATTAAATGACTCGGTTATTACCCTAGGATATTTAAGAGAGTTAACTAATAAAATAGGATTAATCCATGGCCAAAACGATATTCAATTATTATATGAAAAAGATGAATACCTTAATTTTTTAGATCAAATCAATGAAAGTGAATCAAAAAAACTACTAAACGATTATTTATTAAAAAAATTAAATTATGAAGAAGAATTAAAAAGATTTAATGAACTTTCATTGAAAAAAGATAAAAGTAAAGAAAGAATTGATTATTTAACTTACCAAGCTAATGAGTTAAAATCATATAATTTAAAATTAAATGAAAAGGATGAACTAAAAGAAAACATCTTAAAACTTTCAAACTTTGATACTATTAAATCTAACTTAAGTTTTATTCATAATAATTTAAATAGTGATTTTTTTAATTTAAATTTACTATTTGAATCTCATCAAAAATTAAAAGAATTAATAAAGTTTGATGATACTTTTTCAAAAATCTCAAAAACATTTGAGGAATCATATTATAATATTGATGATGCTTTAAGTGAAATTAACAATTATTTACAAACGCTTGATTTTGATGAAGAGACCTTCCAGTTTTCTCAAGAAAGAATTTTTGAACTAGATAAAATTGAAAAAAAATACAATAAATCTGTTAATGAATTAATTATTTACTTAGAAGAAATAGAAGATGAATTACTATTAATTAATAATTATGATAAATATATAATTGAAGCGAAAGAAAAACTAACTAAAAAACGAAATGTTGTTAATAACGCAGGTTTAGCTTTAAGAAAATTAAGACAAAAACATGCTAAAGTCTTAGAAAAAGAAATTATTAAAAACTTAGTTAATTTAGATTTAGAAAAATCAGTTTTTAAAGTTTTCTTTAATGAAGATGAAAACATCACTCTTCATGAAAATGGGATTGATACAGTCGATTTTTTAATTTCTTTTAATGAAGGTGAACCTTTAAAACCAATCGCTAAAGTCGCAAGTGGTGGTGAAAAAGCTAGGTTTATGTTTTCATTAAAAGCTTTATTTGCAAAACTTAAAAATTTAAGTTTACTAGTCTTTGATGAAATTGATATTGGAATCTCTGGTAAAACAGCGGCAAAAGTATCAAATGAAATGAAAAAATTAGCCGATGATATACAAACGATTGTTATTACGCATTTACCTCAAGTTGCAGCCAAAGCCTTTAATCACTATAATATTACGAAAGAATTAATTGATAATAGAGTTACCACCTTAGTTAAATTATTAACATTTGATGAAAGAATCTTAATAATAGCGGGAATGTTATCAGATGATGAAATATCATCTTATGCAATCAACCAAGCAAAATCACTCTTAAAAAGCTAAAAGATATGGGATAAGACCCATATTTTTTTAGATAATACGCTTTCATGAAAGACTTTCATATATTTTCTTTTCATATGATATAATATAGTTACTAAGACGAAAACCTATCGTTTTGATAGTCAACCAAATCTTGGCCAAAAAAGTTATGATTTTAATAACTTTTTTATCTATTATAAAAAAAGAGGTGAGTAACTATGAAAAAGAAATCAATATTTACAAGAATTGGTGAAATGTTTTTATTTGTATTTTTATCAAAAAGATTGTAAAAACGATAAAAAAATGAACTTTTTAGTTCATTTTTTCATATATATATTGATATAATCTAAATAATGTTAATTAAAAATAGTCAATTAACATTAAAATAACACTAATAAAAATTAAAGCGATTGTACCAAAAATTATAATTCCAACTATAATTTTACCTAAGATTGTCTCAGTTGGATTGGTAAAGACATCATATGATTGTTTCGTTACTTCTTTACTAGATTTTGTCTTTTTTTTCTTTTTTGCCATCTTTAACACTCCAAATTCTTTTTACTATTGATATTATACTATATAATAGTAATTAAAGGAAGATTTTAAATGAAAAAAAGCAATAAAACCATATTACATATTGATTTGAACGCATTTTATGCATCTTGTTCGATTATAAAGGATCCTTATTTAAAAAATAGGGTTTTTGTTGTTGGAAGTCCCAGTGGTTATACATCTGGTGGAGTAATTACGACCGCTAGTTATAAAGCAAGAAAATATGGGATTAAATCAGGAATGAATGTAAGTGATGCTTTTAAAAGATATAATAAACTATTAGTTGTTCCCACTGATTTTAATTTATATCGTCGAAAATCAGAACTTTTTATCGATTTTTTAAAAAACTATTCTGATCTTTTAGAACAAGCCTCAATTGATGAAGCATATTTAGATATTACTGAATTAGTAAAAAATAAAGATCCTTATTTAGTTGCGAAAGAAATCCAAACCAGACTTTATCAAGAAGAAAATCTTCCATCAAGTATTGGAATCGCCCCAACTTTATTTTTAGCAAAAATGGCAAGTGATTTGAAAAAACCAATGGGAATAACTATTATTAATTATGATAATATCGATGAAAAGATTCTTCCATTATCTGTTAGTGAAATTTTTGGGATTGGCATTAAAACCTATCCGTCATTAATTAGTGAAAATATTCATACCATTAAAGACTTTGTTAACTTAAATAATTTAAATGTAATAACAAAATACCTTAAACTAAACACATACTATGAATTTAGAGACAATATCTTTGGGTTTGGTAGTAATAAGATTGATATAAATAGATATCAAATCCCTAAATCAATTTCTTCAGAAACTACGTTTAATTACGATGTTAGTGGTGCTGAAATAGTTTTAAATGAAATTAAAGCCCAGTTTGAAGATTGTTATCATAGATTAAATCGTCATGAAATGTTGACTAAAACTGTTGGGTTTAAACTAAAATTAACCAACTTTCAAACGGTAACTAGGAGTTTTACGTTACCTAATTATACAAATGATAAGGTATTAATCATCGATACAATTGAATCATTATTTTTAGAGTATTATAATGATGAAGAGGTAAGGTTAATTGGGGCTACTTTAGGAAATTTAATTTTAAAAAAAGAACATAAACTTCCCTTTAACTTATTTACCTACAAAGACCATTTATAAAATAATCCGTGATATAATTATTTAGGTGAAAATAATGAAAATAGAAACAATCTTAAAAAACTTAAACTTTAATGAATTAACTCCAATTCAAAAAGAGACAATTAAGAACTTTAATAAAAGTGAAAACATCGTTGGGCTAGCCCCAACGGGAACAGGTAAAACTCACGCATATTTAATTCCGATTTTATTAAATACATCAACTGACTCTCTTTTAGAGACGATTATTATCGTTCCAACTAATGAATTAGTCATTCAAGTTTCTAAAATGTTATTAGACACAAAAACCGAAATAACAAGCAGAGCTATTTATGGTGACATGGATTTAAAAAAAGAAGCCAATCGCTTTAAAAATAATCCCCCTAAAATACTAATAACCACCCCTCAAAAATTAATTGATCTAACCTTTAAATATAATGTAATTAACTTAAACCAAATTAAGTATTTTGTTTTAGATGAAGCGGACATGTTATTTGACGATAGCTTTATTAAACTAATTGATCCCTTTGTTGAAAAACTATCAAATAGTAAATTCTTACTATATTCAGCATCGTTAAATGAAATAATGAATCCCTTTATTAAAAAATATTTTGGTTCTTTTATAAATATTGATACAACCAAAGAATCTATTTTAGATATCGATTATTATTTAGTTGAAAATCATTTAAATAAATTAGAAACACTTGATAATTTATTAACAAATCTTAATCCTTTTTTAGGATTAATCTTTGTTAGTAAAAATGAAGATATTAATTTAGTTTATGAATACTTACTAAATCATAACTATAACGTCATTAGTTATTCATCAAAACATAACTTAAAAACAAGAAGAAGACTTCTTAATGATATTCATAATCTAAAATATCAATATATCGTAACAAGTGATCTTTTAGCTAGAGGAATTGATTTTGAAAGTAGTCATATTATTAATTATGACCTACCTTATAAATTAGAATACTTTACTCACCGAAGTGGTAGGACCGGAAGAATGGGTAAAAAAGGTGAAGTATACTTAATTTATGAAAATAATGATTCTCGTAAAATAGACAAATTAATCGATATGGGAATTGACTTTACCAAAGTAACGATAACTAAAAATGGGATTAAAAAAGTTATCAAAAGAAAATATAAATATGATAAACAAATTGCAGCAGCAATTAAAAGTGTCCCCAAACCAACAAAAGTTAAACCAGGTTATAAAAAGAAACATCAAAAATTAGTTAAAGAAGAAATAAAAAAAATTAGAAAAAAGAGGTATAGAAATGCTAGTCTTAGGAAGCCACGTTAGTCTAAAAGGTGATGAAATGTATTTAGGGAGTGTTAAAGAAGCTTTAGAATATGGTGCTAACGCCATGATGGTCTACACAGGAGCTCCACAAAATACTCGAAGAAAAGATTTAAGTGAAATGAAAATAACTGAAGCCAAAAGTTTTATGAAAGAAAACAATTTTAATATTAATAATGTCGTTGTTCATGCCCCATATATTATTAATCTTGCCAATCCAAGTCTTGAAAAAAGAGAATTCGCTATATCATTTTTAACTAGTGAAATCAAAAGAACTCATGAAATGGGAGTAACTCAAATGGTTCTACATCCAGGCTCAGCTGTCGGTCTTGACCGTCCCCAGGCAATCAAATGGATTGCCGAGGGAGTTAATAAGGTTATAAAAAATACCGAAGGTATGAATGTGAGGATTGCTCTTGAAACAATGGCAGGAAAAGGTAATGAAGTTGGAAGATCATTTAATGAATTAAAAGAAATTATTGATTTAGTCCATCATAAAGAAAGAGTATCTGTTTGTTTTGACACTTGTCACGTTCATGATGCCGGCTATGATATTAAAAACAATTTTAAAAAAGTAATTAATGAATTTGACCAAATAGTTGGTATTAATAAAATATCAGTTGTTCATGTAAATGATTCTAAAAATGAAGTAGGTGCTAGAAAAGACCGTCATGAAAACATTGGTTTTGGTCATATAGGTTATGAAACTTTAAGTGAAATTATTTACTTTGATAAATTTAAAAATATCCCTAAAATATTAGAAACACCTTATGTAGAAAAACTACCACCATATAAATTTGAAATAGCAATGATTAAAAATAATGTTTTTAATCCCAACTTAAAAGAAGATATCTTAAATTACATTGAATAAACATTTTTTTCATGTTATAATTATAATCGCGAATGTAAAAGGAGTTTAATAAAATGGCAAAAAAATATCAAGCAATCGAAACAAGAGTACACCCATTAACATATACCGTTATCGGACTTCTTGTTGTACTAATAGCAGTCTTAATAATTGCTTTAAGACCTACAGCCAAAGAAAATTTTTATAATTCATATTTATCTAGAACACAAGATCAAAATTTCCAGAAAAAATTACCAATGAATAATAATTATATATTGATAGATAATTTAAATGATTCATGGTTTGGAATTAAAAAAGGGATGTATTCTATCGGTAAAAGTGATAAACAACTATCAATAATTTTTATCGGCACTCCAAATGATGAAGTATCAGTAAAAGTAGTTCCTAATGTTTATGCAAGACTTTATGGAACTGATAAAACTGATCCTAAAATTGATCAATCAGAACTTTATACTAATCTAGATAATAAGGTAAAACTATATTACTTTGAATTACCTAAATTTAAAGAAGATAAAACATTGGAAAGTATTACTAAACACTACGATGATGAAGATATAGTTTTAAGCTCATTTCCCCTTGTTTTAGCTTTATATGATAATGAAATTATTAGTCATTTAACTTTTGGTGAAGAAGATAACTTTGCTTTAAAGATGTTTAATTTTTATAATGACTTATTAGAATTAGAAAGTTTAGAAGGGCTATTAAATTAAAAATGGATTTTATATCCATTTTTTTATAAGATATGAAAAAAATAATTTATACTGACTTAGATGGAACCTTATTAAATAATACTAAACCTGAATCATATATTACCAAGAAAAATCAAAAAGCCATTTTAAAATGGCTTAAAGCTGGTAATTATTTTTCACTAGCAACCGGAAGAAACCCTGAATCAATTAAAAGAATTTATCAAAAATATCCAAAACTATTTAATTTGCCATTAGTGTTATCAAATGGTTCTGTTATCTTTGATTTTAAAAATCAAACTATTTTATATGAAGATATTATTAACTCGGATTTCATTAAAGAAGTTATAGAGTATTTGAAAAAAAATGAAAACGCGATTCCCGCTTTTTCGACTAAAACTAAATCATATACAATAAAATTAAATAACAATTTAAAAATCCCTAACTACTTAACCGTAGTAAGTGAAGAAAGATTAAAGACTTTAAAAATAAATAAGTTTGCTTTTATAATTGTTAACAATAATTTTGATGAAGTATTTAATGATCTTAATAACTTTAAAAATATCGATAAAATCTCAATTGTACCTTCATCAAGAGTTTATTTAGAAGTTGTTAACAAAGAAACTGATAAAATTAACGGCATCAAAAAAGCGATTAAATTATCAAATATTGATAATTATCAACTTTTCACGATTGGTGATTATATTAATGATTTAAAAATGATTCAACAATCTGATTATAGTTTTGCTCCTAAAAATGATCATCAACAATTATTAGATGAAGCTAACTTTATTGTTAACCATCATAATAAAGATGCTTTAAGTCATATGATTGATATTATTTTAAATAATAAATATTAAAACTATCTATTTAAAATTAAATTAATTTCATTTTTAAAATCATTTAAATCAATATCGTATTTATCTTTTACGTTATTGCTTAAATTCTCAACCGTCAGTAAAGTGATGGTTTTTTTTATGGAATTTAAAATAGCTTTTAATTGAACCGTTAACTCATCACATCCCCTGTTTTCATCAATCATTTTTAATACCCCGTTCATTTGTCCTTGGGCTCTTTTAATTCTGTTAATTACTGCAACACTACATTTCATTTTTGATTCCTCATCTTTTAACATATTTGAAGTATATTAATTAAATAATATACCCCCTATGGTATAATTATACTTGAAAATAAATGAAATATCAAGGGAGGTCAAAAGATGTTTGGGATTACACTTGATCAAAATATCTTAAAACCAGAGGTTGTTATTAAAGATAAATATGATTTAGTAATTATAGGTGCTGGACCTGGTGGAATGAATGCGGCAATTTATGCTGCTAGAAATGGATTAAGTACTTTAATCGTTTCAAAAGATATTGGTGGTCAATTATTAAATACTAATATTATTGATAATTATCTTGGATTTTATAATATTAGTGGCGAAGCTTTAAGTAATCATTTTTATGAACATTTAAATAATTTTAAGATTGATAAATTAATTAATCATGAAGTCTTAAGTTTAAAAAAAGAAAATTCTTTCTTTAAGATTAAATTATCTAACGAAAAGATTATTAATTCTAAATCAGTTATTCTATCAACTGGTGGTAACCCAAGAAAACTTAATGTTCCCGGTGAACTTGAGTTAACCGGTAAAGGAGTTTCATATTGTGTTATTTGTGATGGAGCTTTTTATAAAGGGCGAGATGTTATTGTTGTTGGTGGGGGAAATAGTGCTTTAGAAGCGGCCCTTGATTTATCAAAGTATGTAAATAAAGTTCATATAATTCAAAATTTAAATAAATTTACTGGTGATAAATTATTAATTGACCAAGTTATTAATACTAAAAATATTACTTATGATTTAAATAGTACTATATCTAAAATTATTGGTGATGAAGCTTTAAAGAAAGTCGAAGTAATATCTAATGACAAGATTAAAGATATTAATATCGATGGTTTATTTATTGAAATAGGAATTACCCCTAATAGTAAGTTAGTCAAAGATTTAGTTGATTTAAATGAGTTTAACGAAGTGGTTGTTGATAATAATCAACAAACATCGTTAAAGGGTTTATATGCAATTGGTGATGTTACTAACAATAAGTATAAACAAGTAATTACAGCTATAAGTGGGGGAGCGATTGCTGCCCTTGAAATAAATAAGAATATAAAATAAAAGGAGAATAAAATGGAAAGATTATTAAATGATGAAAATCAAAAACAAATTAAAGAAATGTTAAGTATTATGAAAGATAAGGTTAATATAACTTTTTTTCATGAAGAAAATAATGAAGGTAGTGAAATAACTTTAAAATTATTTAATGAATTAAAAGAATTAAACAATAAAATAAATTTCACTCACTATAATTACCAAGATAATTTAGAACTTGCGAAAGAATATAATATAAATAGATCGTTATCGTATGTTATTTATAATGACAATGAAAAAGTTAATGGTGCCTTTTATGGTGTACCACTAGGCCATGAAATTAATACTTTATTAACTACTTTAGTTGATGCTAGTAATGCCAATCCTTTATATGATGAAAAAACGTTAAAAGAAATTCAAAGTATTAAAGAACCAACTAATATTAAAGTCTTTGTAACAACCTCATGTCCTCATTGCCCGGGAGCTGCAATTAACGCATTAAGATTATCAAAGTTAAATAAAAATATTACAAGTGAAGTATATGAAGTTCAAAGTAACATGGATGTTGGAACTAAATATAATGTTTCTGGTGTTCCTAAAATCTTAATTAATGAAACTAAAGAATTAATGGGTAATCAACCAATAACAGAATTTTTAAAAAAGATTAATAATTAATAAATATTTAATCTAAATAATGATATAATCATTATATGGAAAAAAGAGAAAATTATTTAAAAATTAATTATTACGATAATAAAAAAAGACCACTTTTATTAATCTTACCTGGAGGAGGTTATCATGTAACCTCAGAAAGAGAAGCAGAACCTATTTCTGGTGAGTTTATAAAAATTGGTTTTCATCAGGCCATTTTTTATTACCGAGAAACCCATTATAAATATCCACTTATTTTAGATGATGCCATAAATCATATTATGACTTTAAAAAATGATGAGTTAGTTAGTGATATTCATATTATGGGCTTTAGTGCCGGTGGTCATTTAGCTGGTTTATTATTAACTAAATATCCGAAATTTTTTAAATCAGGAATTTTATGTTATCCTGTTGTTTCAACTAAAAAAGAAATCATACATATCAGTTCATTTGAAAATTTATTAAAAGATTATCCAAATGAATTGGATGAGGTATCAATTGAAAAATTAGTTAATCAAGATACCCCACCCATTTA
>Ga0265293_10006253_pt1 | contig 19209 bp, 15 predicted proteins | sample Munlanlewell138R_FD_192505 | JGI IMG/M metagenome (GOLD analysis project Ga0265293, IMG submission 192505) | Leachate microbial communities from a municipal landfill in Southern Ontario, Canada - Leachate well 138R | ecosystem: Engineered > Solid waste > Landfill > Unclassified | place: Canada... | reverse complement strand
GTATCGATATCAGCTGGCTCCGGTTTTCGCGCAACAATCCCGAGCTCCCGATCACCTATACCCCCCACCCCAAGCAGAAGCCCGAAACGACTGCGAGCTTGCTTGATGCCACTCAAATCAACATCAGTGACCACGGCACCTGCATTGAGCTGGGCGCCATGCCAGACAATCTCAGTCCCGGCGAATTAGTCGCCATACAGGATCCAGGTAGCCCGCAATGGCGCCTGGGACTGGTGCGCTGGACCCGGATCACCACATCGTTTTCCCGCCTGGCGGGTATCGAGTTTCTCAACCTGGGCACCCTTCCCTGCGCCATTGCTCTGATCAGAGACAGTCAGCGCGCTTCGGCGTTTTTTCCTGCCTTTCTGACGCGCTCTGACAGCGGCGAAGAGAGCCTGCTGGTGCCCTCGCTCCCCTTTACTGAAGGCAATCAGGCCCTGCTGATAGAAGGCCAGCAGCGATACGGTGTGCGCCTCAGCCGGACGGTCGAAGCGACCCCTCAAGTCACCCTGTTTGATCTTGACAGGCAACAGCTGCCCTAAGACTCTGCCGCCCTGGCCGGCGGTAGTGAGCTCAGGTCTTTGGCGATATACTGCAGTGCCTGCCCGACAACAGCAGCAAAGGGCTCCCGAGACCCGCAGGCTTATGCCCAACAATCGTTCAAGGACACATGGATAGAGAAAACGATATCAATCTGCTTTTGATCCACGACAATGTGGACGAAGCCAATCGCCTTGCCAGTCTGTTGCGCAATGCCAACTATCGGGTCCACCCACAATATGCCGAGAATGCCGCCGACCTGAGCAGAAAAGTCCACGAGCGCAATTGGGAGCTGGCACTGGTAGAGTTTGCCAGCCAGGCAATCCCTGTAAAAACAGTTTTCCATCAAATACGCCGGGTCAACAAGGACATCCCGGTTCTGCTCATCAGCAACAGCTACGACCCCGGTGAAATTGTCGAGGGTCTCAAGATGGGCGCCGTCGATGTTATTCCCATGGATGCCGATCAGCACCTTATCCAGGTAGTGGAACGCACTCTGTACGATCTCGAGCAACGGCGTCGTTTACGCTATTGGCAGCGCCGTTTTACCGAGTCTGAAAATCGCTTCGAAAACCTGCTGATGAACTCCCAGGATGGCATCGCCATCATCCAGGAGGGGACCTTCGTTCTGACCAACGACAATTACGCCTCTTTTTTTGGCCACCCCGGTCACGACAGCATGGTGCTGACACCCGTCATTGACACCATCGCCCGCCAGGATCAGTTCGAATTCAAGAAGTATCTGAAATTGCTCTACGAGGACAACGCCCTCGATTCAAAAACTATTTTCTTTACCGGTATCACCGCCAGTGGCGAGGAGATCAGTGTCAGAGCCCTTCTGTCCCAGGTGGACTATCACGGTGACCCCGCTTTACAGCTGCTGATCAAAAAGGACTTTCTCACCCACCCGGCGCCACAGGCCCGCGGTGGTGTTACTTTGGCCGACATGGTGCCCAAAGAAGACGTCGCCAAGATCCGCGTCAACGACATGGTGGAAACTATTAATGCGGCCATCCGTCGTACCGCCAAGACTGGCGAGGACGCCCTGCTCTACTACCTGCAGATCGACCACTACGACAATCTGCAAAAAAAACTCGGTATCCGTGTCACCGAGGAAGGGATTCGCCAACTGGCGCACTACCTCCGAAAACATATTGATAGTGACCTCAGTTTTGGCCGTATCCGCGAAGATGCCTTCGTCCTGGTGGGCCCCGGTCTCGAAGCCGAGGCCTGTCTGGCCTATGCCCACGGCCTTGTCAACCAGGTCAAAACGCAGATGTTTGACACTGGCAATGGCGTCTTTTCCTGTACCCTCAGTATCGGTATCAGCACTATCAGCGAGGTCAGTACCTCTGCAGATGACTGCCTCGCCCACTGCCTGAAGGCGATTGCCGACATCCCCACTAACACAGACAACGCTGCCAACTTCTATGAGCCGGTTTTTGAAATGGCTGCACCGGACATCAGTGCCAGTGAGTTGATCACCATCGGCCACCAGCTGATCAGCCGCAATCTGATTCACCTGCTCTATCAGCCGCTCATTCCACTGCACGGCAACAGCCAGCCATTCTATGAAGTGCGCATGTCTATCAACGACGAGGCCTTAAGCGAGAGCTGGCCGGAAGACTTTCTGCACCGCCTGTTCGCCACCGAAGTAGGCCGGGATCTCGACCGCCATGTTATCGGGCTGGCACTGAGATCACTGGCAGCACAGCTACGCGAAGCACCCGCTACCCAGATGGCTCTCAGCCTCAACGAGGCTACCATCACCGATCCTCAGTTTCTGCCCTGGCTCACCGCGCTGCTACACGACACCGGCATACCCGCTACCGCGCTGTTGTTCCAGTTGCGAGAAATCGATATCGGCCGCAATCTCACCAAGGCGGCGACATTGCTCAGCAGTCTGCACAAGCTCGGGGCCCAGACCGCTCTCACCCACTTCGGGCTGGCCATCAACCCCATCGCCATGCTGCGTAAATTGTCGCCGGACTATGCCAAGATCGATGGGGTGCTGGTTGAGCAAACACAGAAGGGGGCCGAAGCGCTACAGAATCTCACCACCCTGATCAGCGACATCAAGGGAGAGAAGATCAAGATTATCGTACCCCATGTGGAAACTGCCGCCATCATCCCCGCCTTGTGGCAGGCCGGTGTCAATTTTATTCAGGGACACTATGTGTCGGAGCCTCGGCGGGACATGACATATAACTTTGCTGAGGAGTAATCAGCTCCGGGCGGGAGGTGCCTGACAAGGGACTGGACAACGACTCACCCGTTAACTCTGTCGCCCCTTCAAATCTGCATATCGCGGTCGCGAATTCCCATCAAATACAGAACGCCATCCAGCCCCAGCTTGGAAATTGCCTGCTTGGCGTTGGCGCGCACGATGGGCTTGGCGCGGAAGGCTATGCCGAGACCGGCAATGCTGAGCATGGGCAAGTCGTTGGCACCATCACCCACCGCCACCACCTGCTCAAGGCGAACATTCTCCCGCGCCGCCAGAGCTTTGAGCAGTTCCGCTTTGCGCTGACCATCGACAATGGTACCTGTTACCCGACCGCTAACCTTGCCGTCGATAATTTCCAGCTCGTTGGCATGCACATAGTCAATGCCCAGCTTGTGCTGGATCAAGCGCGCAAAATACTGAAAGCCTCCCGACAGAATGGCGGTGCGATACCCTAGCTTGTGCAGCGTAGAAATGAGCTCTTCTGCTCCTTCCGTCATATTCAGCCGCGCCGCGACTCGCTCGAGTACAGCTTCATCAAGCCCTTCCAGCAGAGCAACCCGGCGCCGGAAGCTTTCCTGAAAATCGATCTCGCCGCGCATGGCAGCTTCGGTGATAGTCGCCACTTGAGTGCCGACTCCGGCTTCCTTTGCCAGCTCATCGATCACCTCCGCCTCGATCAGGGTCGAGTCCATATCGAAGACCACCAAACGGCGGTGACGGCGAAAGATTGTGTCTTCCTGGTAGGCAATGTCCACATCCAGCTCGGCGGCAATCTCCAGCAGGGCGGTGCGAAATATACCGGTATCCGCCGGTGTGCCGCGCACCGAGAACTCGACACAGGCTTTGCTGTGGGAGTCGATGCGGTCGAGAGGGATACGTCCTGACAAACGGGTGATCTTGTCAATATTGAGGCCGTGACCCGCGCATACCGCTGTAACCCGACCGATGTGGCCAGCGGCGATGCGCCGCGCCAGCAAGGTAACGAGATGGCGCGGCTTACCCTGCTGGGCCACCCAATGGCCGTAGCTCTCTTCGCTGACGGGCTGGAAGCGAACCTGCATCGCCAGGCGGTGCATCTGAAACAGGATATCCTTCAACAGGGGGCCGGAATCCACACTATCGGGAATGCCCGCCAGAATACCTAGCGACAGGGTGTCGTGGATCACCGCCTGGCCAATATCGAGAATATTGGCGCCGTACTGGGCCAGAGCCCCAGTCACAGCACTGGTCACACCGGGTTTATCGTCCCCGGACACATTGATAAGCAGGATTTCTTTCACCACGACCCAATTAGTTCCTTACCAGCTTCAGCGGGTCGCCATTATAGGTCAGCGGCTGCTAAGATAGTACGCTTCAATCTTCGTACCCGCTCACCTCAGGGCCTGCGCAACATGTCATCCTCATCCCGCACCATCGGCCGCAAAACCCTTGTGGCTTTATTCTTCTACGTGTTGATTACCGGTTTGCTACTGGCAGGCGTTCTGCGCCTGCAACTGACCCTGGTGGCCGAGGAAGAGCAACAGGCCATGGGCGAAACCCTGGCGGCCCAGCTGGTAGAAGCAGTGCGCCAGCCACTGTTGGACAACAATATCATCAGTATTCAGGTGATACTCGACAACCTGGTGCGCGACACTCCACTGGTTGGTCGAGCCTCGGTGCTGGATACCAACAACCGCCTGCTGGCCCAGGGACAGGGTTCCCTGAGACCCGGGGAACCCCTCGCCAGCTACCGGGCAGTGATCACCGTCGACAGAGAGCCGCGCGGCGAAGTGCAAGTTGAACTGCTCGCAGAACTGGTCAGCGAGCGCTTTCACGATATTTTGTGGTGGGCGCTCGGGGCCTGGGCTGCCTCCACTCTGGTCCTGGCCATCTGGCTGCTGCCCACCACCCTGGGCTTTTCACGACGACTGGCGCGGATCAACGCCAGCTTGCTGTCTACTCCCGACCCCGATGAAGACGGTCTGGACGAGCTGAGTCTGCTGGAGCGTCGTCTCGACCCACTGCTCAACGTTAACACCAACCAGCCAGCGCCGGAGCATGATCGCCACTGCATCCTTGCTTTCAACCTCACCAACCTGCCACGCCTGCGCGCCCAGCTCAATAGTGACCATCTCTGCAGCGTCCTCAATACGATTGATCAGCGCGTCGAACAGGCTGCCAATCTATTTCGGGGCACCCGACTACAGGCCCAGCACAACGCTATCTTTATACAGTTTTCCACCCTCGCCAACGAAGAGGAACACCTGCTCCATGCCGTTAGCTGCGGCGCGGCTCTGATGACCCTGTGCCAGGAATTGGAACAGGCAGAAGCCCTGCCGCTGGAACTGCGCCTGGCCATCGCCCCTTTCGATCCACCCGTCGACAGCCGCTGGAATGCCGATCTGTGCCTGGAAGACACCGTCGCTCACTTGGTCGATTTACTTCAGATGGCCAACCCGTGGGAAATGCTGATCGACCGCGCCCTGATTACTCAAGAAGAGCTGAGCTTCTGTGATACAGACCCTCTGCCTTCCTCCCCGGCTCAGCTCTTTCGCGGTTTCACGCCGCAACAGCATCTCACCCATGAGCGGCAAGTGGACTTTCTACGCGGTCGCAAGCTACCTGCGTTGGCCTGATCAGAAACAGGATTTATCGGGTCAGAAATTCTACCCACCAAATCAGTGTGGCCAGCGCTACAACGAAACTCAGTATCAGCAGAACCTTCAGGGTCTTGTCGATATCCATATCCTGTTCTCCTACCTTCCTTGACGACGTAGCGGCTTGCCCGCTACGTCTCAGCAGCTCTTTATACACCCTTATCGTGTTTTTTTAATCTTATACACCAATAAGGATGTTCCGGCAAGAGTAACGGAGGCTGAAAATTCCACTTACAGACTGCCCCCCCAGGCTTTGAGTGGACATTATGTCAAAACAGCCCGTTACAGATGCCGATCGCAGTATCGGCAGACGAATCCAGGTTCGCCGCAAGGAACTGGGTATTACCGCGGCGGAGCTGTCTGAACGGCTGGGCATTTCGCAGCAACAACTATCCCGCTATGAGCGGGGCACCAACAAGGTGAATGTCTCTCACCTGGTCAATATCGCCGTTTATCTGGACATTCCTATCGGCTGGTTCTTTCTCGATTGCGTCGCCGACCTCTCACCGGTCATCAGCGAGCAGAATGCCCGCTATGTCACCCCGCTGGATGCGGAGCTGAAAAAGCGCCTCAACCAGCGCTGGGAGCGACTGTCCCTCGAACAGCGGCGCACCCTGATCGGCTTTCTCGATAGCCTGGTATTGCCGAGCGAACCATAACGCTCAGTAACAACAAGCTTGCGTCCGGCACCTGACGTTACCGAACACCCCTGCTACAATCCGCCTCCATCCCCACCGCCAACAAGTTACCTTGACGCGCCTCAACCCCCAGCAACTCGACGCCACCCGCTATATCGACGGTCCCCTGCTGGTGCTGGCCGGCGCTGGCAGTGGCAAAACCAGCGTGATCACCCGCAAAATCGCCTACCTGATCAACGAATGCGGTCTTTCTGCCCAGCATGTGGCGGCAGTCACCTTCACCAACAAGGCTGCGCGGGAGATGAAGGAGCGGGTCGGCAAACTGATCAGGGGCAAGGAAGCGCGCGGCCTCACTGTCTCCACCTTTCACAACCTCGGCCTCAACCTGATCCGCCGTGAAATCAAAATGTTCGGCTTCAAGGCTGGCTTCTCCATCCTCGATGGCGAGGACAGCAAGAATCTTATCAAAGAGCTGATGTTGCGAGACTCCGATCTGGATAGCGACCTGGTGGACCGGGTGCAGCATCAGATCTCACAATGGAAAAATGATATCGTCGAGCCAGAGCAGGCGCTGTCCCGTGCCAGCTCACCCGGTGAGCAAGCCATTGCCACCATCTATCAGCGCTATCGCCAGTCCTTGAAGGCCTACAACGCCGTCGACTTTGACGACCTGATCCTGCTCCCGGTGCTGTTGTTCGAGCAGCATCCGGATATTCTCGCCAAATGGCAGAACCGTATCCGCTACCTGCTCGTGGACGAATACCAGGACACCAACCTTGCCCAGTACCGCCTGGTGCGATTATTGACGGGCAACCGCGGTGCCCTCACCGTGGTGGGCGACGATGACCAGTCCATTTACGCCTGGCGCGGCGCCCGCCCGGAAAACCTCGTCCAGCTGCAAACGGACTTTCCCCACCTCAAAATCATCAAGCTGGAACAGAACTATCGCTCCACTGCCCGCATCCTGCGCAGCGCCAACACCTTGATCGATAACAATCCACACGTGTTCGCCAAACGGCTGTGGAGTAATCTGGGCCTCGGTGACCCAATCCGGGTGATCCGCTGCTCCAACGAGGAGACAGAGCTGGAGCGAGTGGTGAACGAGATTCTCGCCATGCGCCTGTCGCGCCAATGCCATTTTCGGGATTTCGCTGTACTGTACCGCGGCAACCATCAATCGCGCCTGCTGGAAATGAAGTTGCAATCCCAGGGGGTGCCCTACCAGCTCAGCGGCGGTACCTCCTTCTACGCCCGCGGCGAAATCAAGGACATCATGGCCTACTTGCGCCTGCTGGTGAATCCCGACGATGACAACGCCTTTTTACGCATCATCAATACACCGCGCCGCCAGATCGGCCCCACTACCCTGGAGAAACTCGGCCACTATGCCAGTGAGCGCCAGGTGTCCCTGTTCAGCGCCATCGACGAACTGGGCCTCGCCGCTCACTTCCGTGAAAGACAGGTCGGCGAGCAACACCTGGAGCGGCTGAAAAAATTCCACCACTGGCTCAGCTCAGTACACCGCAACTGCAGCCACGGCGACCCGGTGGCCGCCATTCGCGAGATGATTGCCGATATGGATTACGAAGGCTGGCTACACCAGAACGCCAGCAGCGCCATGGTGGCAGAGCGGCGCATGACCAACATCAACCTGCTTCTAAGTCAAATTGACGCCATGCTGGGCGACGAAGAAGACCGCAGCGCCGGGCTGGAAGCGACCATCGGCAAACTCATCTTGCGCGACCTGCTGGACCGCCAGGACGAGGCCTCAGCCGATGACAAGGTGCAACTGATGACCCTCCATGCCGCCAAGGGGTTGGAGTTTCCCCACGTCTTTCTCATCGGTATGGAAGAGGACATCCTGCCCCACCGGGTCAGCGTCGAAGAAGGCAATATCGAAGAAGAACGCCGCCTCGCCTATGTGGGCATCACCCGCGCCCAACGCACTCTTACTCTCACACTGGCCGCTCGCCGCAAGCAGTTCGGCGATATCGCCAGCACCACCCCCAGCCGCTTTATCGACGAACTGCCGCCAGAGGATATTGAGCGCGAGGGCTTCGGTGACAGCAGCCCGGAGCAACGCCGCGAGAAGGGACAGGAGTCTCTGGCTGCCTTGCGAAACCTGTTTGCCTGACAGATAGCTCTTGAGTTTCAAGTAACACGCAACCGCGATTGAGGGAACCCCGGCACACCCGTATACTCCAGCGTTTAGCCCCTTGCGATCGACAATATGCACTTACTGTTCAATATTTCAGACAGCACTCTGCCGCGATACTCTCTACTGCGAGACTCCCTGCTGCGACATTGTGCGCTGGGCGCTGTGCTGCTCGCCCTTGCCGGCTGCGGCAACAAGGGGCCTCTGTATCTTCCCACCTCCCCCGAACCCCGCGAGGCTGCAAGTGCCGAGCCGGCAACGGCCGTGGAATTATCCGCAACTCCTAACCACCAGTGAGCCCACCATGAGCTTTGCAATCCACCGGGAAGGGCAACTCTACGGCGAAGAGGTTCCCCTCGCCACCATTGCCGCCCAATACGGCACCCCAAGCTATGTCTATAGCCGCGCGGCTATCAGCGCCAATTTTCTCGCCTATCGCGACGCTGGTATTCCCCAGCCCCTGCTGGTCTGTTACGCCGTCAAAGCCAACTCCAACCTCGCGGTACTCAACGTATTGGCACGTCTCGGTGCTGGCTTCGATATTGTCTCTGGCGGCGAGCTGGAGCGGGTCCTGAGAGCCGGCGGCGATCCTGCCAAGGTCGTTTTTTCCGGCGTCGGCAAACAGCCGGCGGAAATGGCCCGCGCCCTGGAGGCAGGGATCCACTGTTTTAACGTGGAGTCCGAAGCGGAACTCCATACCCTCAACCGGGTAGCCGGTGAAATGGGGCAGACAGCCGCCGTGTCGCTGCGAGTCAACCCGGATGTCGATGCCCAGACCCACCCCTATATATCCACTGGCCTCAAGGACAACAAGTTCGGTATCGATATTCGCCAAGCGCCAGCAGTGTACCGACTGGCGCAGCAACTGCCTCACCTCAGTGTGCGCGGTGTGGACTGTCATATTGGTTCGCAGCTCACCGAAACCGCGCCCTTTCTCGATGCTCTCGAGCGGGTGCTGGCGCTGGTGGACGAGCTGGCTGCCGATGGCATTGTCATTCGCCACCTGGATATCGGCGGCGGCCTGGGGGTGCGCTACCGCGACGAAACCCCGCCCCATCCCGGCGCCTACTTGCGCCAGATCGCCGAGCGCCTCGGCGACCGGCCACTGGAGTTGATCGTCGAGCCCGGGCGTTCCATCGTCGCCAATGCGGGCGTTCTGCTGAGTCGGGTTGAATATCTCAAGCACGGCGAACACAAGAATTTTGCCGTGGTCGACGCCGCCATGAACGATATGCTGCGCCCCGCCCTGTACGATGCCTGGATGGGCATCGAACCGGTGCGCCCTCGCGCTGGCGCAGGCCGCCTCTACGACGTGGTGGGTCCGGTGTGCGAAACTGGCGATTTTCTCGGCAAGGACCGCGAGCTGTGCATTGAGCCAGGCGATTTGCTGTGCCTGCACTCCGCCGGTGCCTACGGCTTTGTCATGAGCTCCAACTACAACACCCGGGGCCGCGCCGCAGAAATCATGGTCGACGGTGACAAGTTCTACCTGGTGCGCCAGCGCGAAACTATCGATGACATGGTGCGCGGCGAACAGCTGTTGCCGGAGTAGCCCCCATGCTGCTGCGCTTTACCAAGATGCATGGCCTGGGCAATGACTTCGTTGTCATCGACGCTGTCACCCAGGAATTGTCCATGACGCCTGAGCTGGCGCGCCGGCTCGCTGATCGCCACTTCGGAATTGGCTGCGATCAAATACTGATCGTGGAACCGCCCTCCTCACCAGACGTGGACTTTGATTACCGTATTTATAATCACGACGGCAGCGAAGTAGCGCAGTGCGGCAATGGCGCCCGCTGCTTTGCCAAGTTCGTGCGCGACCGGCGTCTCACCGGCAAGAACCGTCTGCGGGTGCGCACCCGCTCCGGCATCATCACACTGTTGGTGCAGGCAGACGGCCAGGTGACCGTCAATATGGGTAAACCCCGCTTCGAACCTGCGGAGGTTCCCTTCGACGCCCCGGCTCAAGCGCTGACCTACCGCCTTGACGCTGGAAGTCAGACACTGGAAATTTCCGCCCTCTCCATGGGCAATCCCCACGCCGTGATCCTGGTCGATGACGTAGCAACCGCAGCCGTCGCCGAGCTGGGGCCACTGATCGAAAACCACCCTCGCTTTCCCGAGCGAGTCAACGTGGGCTTTATGGCGGTTCTCGACCGCAACACTCTTGCCTTGCGCGTCCATGAACGCGGTGTAGGTGAAACCCTGGCCTGCGGTACGGGCGCCTGCGCAGCAGTGGCGGCGGGTATCAGTCGCGGCCTGCTGAACAAGCGGGTGACAGTACAGCTGTCTGGCGGCGCGCTGACCATCGAATGGCCCGGCGGCGATGCACCGGTCATGATGACCGGGCCGGCCGCCACGACATTTTTGGGCCGTATCAGACTGTGAGCAACCAATGACCATGAACGACAGATATAGAACCCCTGATGAAATCCACCAGGAAGAGCTGGTGATGGAATTTCTGGTTCAGCATCCGGATTTTTTTTCCCGTCATCCAGAGATTCTTGAGAGCCTGGCTCTCCCTCACGACAGTGGTCACGCCATCTCCCTGGTAGAGCGCCAGGTGGCAGTGCTGCGCCAGCGCAATGTAGAGCTGCGCCACCGCCTCAACGAACTGATCGACAACGCCCGTGCCAATGACCTGTTATTCGACAACAGCAAGCGCCTGGTCCTGGACTTGATTGACAGCCAAACTCTGCCGAGCCTCATCACCACTCTGCGCGATAGCCTGCACAACGATTTCGGCATCCCGGCAGTGAGTCTGTTGTTGTTCGGCACTGCGGGTGACAATCCAGGGGGCGGGGTGGTGCGCACGGTGACCGTGGCACAGGCCCAAGAGAAGATCGGTGCTTTGCTCCACAGCAATCGCCCCTTGTGCGGCATTTTGCGCCCGGAAGAAGTTCATTTTCTGTTTGGCGATAAGGGCACTGAAATCGGTTCAGTGGCCGCTGTCTGCCTCGGCCGCGAGCAGCCGCTGGGAATTCTCGCACTCGGCAACCCCGACCCCTATCACTACCAGAGCAACAGCGGCACCCTGTTTCTCACCCATATCGCCGACGTGCTAAACCGGGTCATTCCGCCTTTGCAGTGACGGCCGCAGGCCAAGGGGCGAGACCATGGTATTTGAGCGAGAAATAGAGGCCTTTCTCCGCCACCTGGAGACAGAGCGCAATCTGTCGCCCCATACCCTGGCGAACTACGGTCGCGACTGCCGCCGCTTTGCCGATTGGTGTGCGCAACAGGGTATTGATAGCCTCACCATACTCGACAGCCAGCATCTACGCAGCGCTCTTGCCGAGCTCCACCGCGACGGCCTTGGTGGTCGCAGCCTGCAACGCTGGCTGTCCTCGCTGCGCACTTTCTTTCATTTTGGCGTCCGCAACCAGTGGCTGTCCCACAACCCGGCCATCGGTGTGCGAGCACCTAAAAGTCCGCGCAAATTGCCCAGCGTCCTCGATGCCGATGAAGCCAGCCACTTCGTGGCCCTGACAGATACTGATCCCCTCGCCTGCCGTGACCGTGCCATGCTGGAATTATTCTACTCCTCGGGACTGCGCCTGTCTGAACTCGCCCAGCTCGATCTGCCCCACCTCAATCTCGCCGCGGGCACCGTACTGGTAGTGGGTAAAGGTCGCAAAGAGCGTCTCCTGCCCGTAGGCAGCCACGCTCTCGCTGCACTGCGCCAATGGCTGCCCCAGCGCGCCGCCCTCGCCAGCACCGGCTGTCAGGCGCTATTCGTCAGTCAGCGCGGAGGGCGCCTGTCGACCCGAGGCATCCAGGATCGCTTTCACAAACTCAGTGTCAGCCAGGGCATGAACACTCGGGTCCACCCCCACATGCTGCGCCACTCCTTTGCCAGCCACTTGCTGGAGTCCAGCGGCGACCTGCGGGCGGTACAGGAACTGCTCGGCCATGCCAGCCTGTCCACCACCCAGATCTACACTCACCTGGACTTTCAACACCTGGCCAAAGTCTACGATAGTGCTCACCCCCGCGCGCGCAAGAAGCCCGATCAGGGCGGTGATTAATCTGTTAATACTATTTGAATAGTATTAACAGAGACCAAGAGGGCAAAATGCTTTGCGGGGCCGGAGAATTTTCAAGGCCGCTTAAGGTCAAACCCCTGGACAATAAGCCCACCAACACAAAGGATCTATCATGACAAGACACTCCAAGCCGCTCGCTCTCTTTTGCGCCGCCCTGTTGACGGCCTTCGCCGCCACTGCAGTTATTGCCGCCGACCAGCCACGCACACTCTCTACCAGTGGCCACGGTGAGGTCAAAGTGGCCGCTGATCAGGCCACCGTGCGCATGCAGGTCGAAACCAGCCACCGCTCTGCCAGCGATGCCAAGCGCGCCGTAGACGATCGGGTAAATCAGTTGTTGGAGCGCCTGAGCAAGCTCGGCATCGACCGCAAGGACATTGTGGCCTCTTCCCTGCGTCTGAATCCGCAGTTTGAATACCAGGAGCGCCGCCCGGTATTTACCGGCTACAACGCCACCCGCGATGTGGTGATCACTCTGCGCAAACTCGATGAGCTAAACGACTTGCTGGACGCAGCGGTGGACAGCGGTATTAATCAGATCAACCAGATTGCGCTGGAGTCATCGCAAGCGGACACACACCGCGCAGAAGCCCGCGCCCGCGCCATCGCTGATTCCCAGGCCAAGGCAGAGCTGCTCGCCAAGTCCTACGGGGCGGCGCTGGGGCCTGTCCATACCATTCACTATCACAATAGCCAGCCGATGACTGCCGCTGCGCCGGAAATGGCCATGATGCGCATGGCTGCTGACAGCGTTGCTTCGTCGCCCGGGCAGTACCTGCACGATGAGATTACTTTTCGCGATAATATCTCGGTTGTTTATGAGCTGATTATTTCGCATTGATAGTCAAGACAAGTGCTAGAGTGGTTACGGTCTAGAAGGCGCTTCGTGGTCCGACCGCTGGAGGCGGGGGCCTTTCGTGACACGCCGTGAACCCATCCGTGGGGGCTCGTTCAGCGCCGTCCTGGCGCTGACGGTCACGAAAGGCCCCCGCCTCCAGCGGTCTCACCTTCGCACAAGATATAGTACTTGTTGAGGCGATTTTAAGAATCAGTGCCGTGCCTCTCGGTGAATTTACCGATTAAAAGCACTAGCTTTTTTAAGAAGGCGACTCCGCACTCAAGGAAGCCAGTTCGCGAATCGGTACGCCCATATCCAGCCACTTTTCTGGATGGCAGGTAAACAGCAGTATTTGATGTCGCTGACCCGCATCGAAGAGGATCCTCTTCATCTGTACCAACCGCTGTTCGTCGCTGTGCACCAGGGCATCATCGAGAATGATCAAGGTCGGTTTATCTGCTTCCTTGAGCAAGTCAGCATAGGCCAGACGGCTGATCAACCCCATCTGCTCTCGCGCACCAAAGCTCAGTGCCTCAAACTCTCCTGCCTCTGCTCCCTGTCCCCTGTTGCGAACCAGGCGCCCCGGCATCAGTAGCTCGTCAACTTCCAGGCTCGCCTGAGGGAATAGCAATTGCAAGTAACGGTTGAGGTGACGCTGTAAAGGTGCCTGCAGCTGGCGGGTTAGCTGCTGACGTTTTTCCTGCAATAAGTCGAGCAGCAGAGTGGCTCCCCCCGCTAACCGTTTCATTTCGCCATGACGGCGAATCAGCGCCTCCAGCTCGGCAGCACTGCGGGCCCGTTCTTCCTCCAGCCCTTGGGCTCCGAGGGTCTCCAATTCGGCTTCAAGCCGTGCCAGCGCATCCAGACGGGCGCGGAAGGTGTTCTCCAGTTGGGTGGCGCTGTCGCCATAGCGTTTGATGTCTTGCTGAAGAATTTCAGGGTGTGCCTCATCAATCGTTTTTTGTCGCGCCTCGATATTCGCCGTCAGGCTGGCTGCTTCGGCCCGCAGCTCGACGAGCCGTTGCCCCCCTGCCCGCTCACGCTGCTCCCGCTGGGGATCTGACTGCTGCGACTGCATGCGCTGGTATTCCTCTGCCGCATGCCTGGCCTGCTGCTCTGCTGCAGCCAGGGCGCGGGCGTATTGCTGAGCGTCTTCCTCCGTTTGTTTCAACGCCCGGTGCGCCGCTTCCAATTGTTCTTCTGCCAGGTCGGGCGCGGGAAGGTCGGCCGCTAGCGGCGGCAGTTCAAGCAGTCGATCCTGTACTGTCTGGATCTCTGCCTGGATACTGTTCAGCTCCGTCACCAGCGACTCGACACCCTGCGGCGCATGGGACAGCAGCAATTTGCGGTGATTGCCAATGGTTGCCTCCAGCTGTTGAAAACGCTCAGCTCGCTGCTCTGCTGCCGCGAGGGAGTCCACCTGTAGTTCGTCCAGCAGTGAGGCAACCTGTTCCTCTGCCTGCTCAAGGTTGCGGGCCAGTTCGGCGACATCATCACCGCCGGGGATTATCTGGAGACGTCCCATGCCGGCAATATCGACGGTCGCCTGATGAAGCAGAAGCGCTTCTCCCGCACCTTCCAAAGGACGCTTATCGAGCTGGATAGTTGCCCCTGGCTCGAGTTCGAACTTGACGCGTGTGGCAGTACTTTTCTGCCGTATCTGCAGCTCCCGCAACGTGGCTTCCTGGGCTCTCAATCTGGCGAGCGCAGAGCCATCGATCCGGCAAGCGGCTTGCTCTTGCTGATAGCGCTGGAGCTCTGTTTGCAGCTGGCGCGCCCGCACCACATTGTCATTGAGCTTTAGCTGTTGTTCTGTCAGCTTCTCCTGTTCGCGCATCAGCATCTGGCGCTGCCCTTGCTGGCGGGATTTCTTCTCGATCTCTCGGGCTGCGTCGTAGCGGGATTGTGCTTGCTGCAAGGCGCTATCTATCGGGGTCTCCCGCTCACGCAACAGCTGCAGCTGTTCCTGCGCTTGTAGTGTGGCCTGCTCCCGCTCACGTAAATCGTCTGCAATTTTTTGGAACGCTCTGAGCTGGTCACTGACCAAAGCGATGTGTTCCTGGCAGGTAACCAAAGCGTGTTTGTCGCGGCTCTGCTGCTCGTTGAGTTTGGTGACATCCTCGAAGCGCTGCTGTGCTTCCTGCTGTTGACGACGCAGCTTTTCCCAGGGGCGCTCAGACTCGTCCTTGAAATGCTGTGAGCGCAGCTCGCTCAGTCGATCCACTTGGCTCTGGTAATGCGCCACCCTCTCATCCAGTTCCTGCAAGCCGGACTGAAGCGACAGCAGCTTGTCCTCGACGTCCTTGTACTCCCCTGTCGGTCTCCCCGTTTTGGTCAAGAAGGCAGAGCGCATTTTGTCCACTGCCTGGATCAATTCATCCCCGCCACTGCTGGCAATTTCTCCCAGGGTTTCTCCCAGTGCTGATTGCAAGTGATCGCCAGCGAACTGTACGGCCTCGCGTATTTCCTGGCCCTGTCCTTGCTCGATCCACAATAAGCCGGGAATTCCCCAATGCTCTGCCCGGCTGGCACCGCGCCCGGAAAACTGGAAGCCCAACAGGTCGGCTATCTTTTCTTCCGCCTCCTCGCCAGAAAATGTCTGGCCGTCAATGTTGAGGTCGCAGCGGTGTTGCTTCAGGAACCGCTTTGCCAGCTGCCACCGCTGCCCCTTGTGCTCAAACTCCAGCTCCACTTGCGGTGCTGCCGACGTGTCACCCCAGGGGAGCATGTCTTTCACCCCGCTGGAGCGATAGCGCTCAAAGAAGGTGGCCCGGATGGCCCGCACCAAGGTACTTTTGCCGGATTCATTGGGGCCGCTGAACAAATTGATACCCGGTGAAAAGTCGGCAATTTGCAGGGGCTGTCTGAACTGCCGGACCTGCTCGACACGCAACCGCTGCAGCTTCACGACTTTTCTCCCGGTGATTTTCGATCGAGCAACAGTCTTGCCAGAATCGCCAGTGCTTCCCGCGCCATTTCTCCTTCATCGCCGTCTTGGCGCTCGCGCAGTTCGGCGATCACTTCACCGACATAGCCGTCGGCATGTAGCTCGGCGATATCGTCCTCTGTGGGATACAGGCGCAGAGCGCTCGCGTCATACAATAAACCGCGATGCCGGGCTTCTGCCTGGTTGAGCGCATCGCGCAGACGCTGGTCGCCGCTCAGATCGAGCTGTCCCGAAAGCTCAAGCTGCAGCACCGATGGCTGCCCAAGCTGCTCCAGACGCTGAATAAACTGATCGAGGTCGCTGGGCACCAGCAGCGCCTGCTGCCACTGCAGCCAAGGGTACTGGCCGGTGGCTACCGGGGTCACAACAGGTTCGGCACCGGGCTGCGCCAGCTCCACCAACAGCACCTGCCCGGCACCGTTATCCTTGAAGCGGTCTTGCTCAGGTGTGCCGCTGTACCAGGTGCGAACATTGATCTGGCGGGTACCGTGCCAATCTCCCAGAGCCAGATAGTCGAGCTGAGCACGGCTGGCTCTGTCCTGTGCAATGGGGTTGGGAGAATCGATACCCTCCATCAAAATTCCTTCCACACTGCCGTGCGCCAAGCCGATGCGCACCAGATCCGGCGGCGTTTTTGCGGTATCGAACCAGGCGGTCAGGTCGCCGTAAGTGTGCCGTTGTGTCAACGGTGCTGGCAGCACCGCAAACCCTTGAGCGGGGAACAGCAGAGGCTCGGGATCGAGCCCTAGAACCACCTGGTCTGGCACTGCATGCAACCGCCGGGCCCTGGTCCAGACACTTTCAGCCAATGCTGCATCGTGGTTACCGGGAATCATGATCCAGGGGCCGGCAAATTCCTCAGTGGCATTGAAGAGACGCCGCACGGTGCGGTCAGACACGGTTTGCGCATCAAACACATCCCCTGCTACCAGCACGGCATCGACATTTTCTGCGACCGCCAGCTTGGCAATACGCTCGACCGCCGCCAGGCGGGCTTCCGCCAGCGCTGGGCCGTCCTCCGGGCCAAAGCGTTCGTATTGGCGGCCTATCTGCCAGTCTGCTGTGTGCAGGAACTTCATTGTATGCAAAGCCTGTTAATTTCGTTTGAAGCCGATAGTACCCAATTTGCAGAACAAATTGTGAGGATACAACTCCACGCAAGAGCCTGGTTCACTTACCCTTGTTTTCGTGAGGAAACAGAGGATTTAGTCCCAAAAACAACAAACCCCGGGGTTATCCGGGGTTTGTCGCAAACTCACTGATTCTGTGACAGCAATCAGTTCTTGCTCTTGTCTACCAGCTTGTTGGCGCCGATCCAGGGCATCATGGCGCGCAGCTTGGTGCCCACTTCCTCGATGGGGTGCTCGCTGCCGATGCGGCGGCGGGACTTGAGGACGGGGTTGCCGGCCTGGTTGTCGAGCATAAACTCGCGTACAAAGCGGCCTTCCTGGATGTCCTTGAGAATGCGCTTCATCTCTTCCTTGGTCTCGTCGGTGATGACGCGCGGGCCGGAGACGTAGTCGCCGTACTCGGCGGTGTTGGAGATGGAGTAGCGCATGTCGGCGATACCGCCCTGGTACATCAGGTCGACGATCAGCTTGAGCTCGTGCAGACACTCAAAATAGGCCATTTCAGGCGCGTAGCCAGCTTCTACCAGCACTTCAAAACCGGCTTGTACCAGCGCAGTCGCGCCACCACACAGGACTGCCTGCTCACCGAAGAGGTCGGTTTCGGTTTCTTCGCGGAAGTTGGTTTCGATGATACCGGAGCGACCACCACCGTTGGCGCTGGCGTAGGACAGGGCAACGTCCTTGGCACGGCCAGAGGTGTCCTGATATACGGCGATCAGGGTGGGTACACCGCCCCCTTCCAGGTAGGTGCTGCGCACAGTGTGACCGGGGCCCTTGGGAGCAATCATGATAACGTCCAGGTCGGGACGTGGCACGATCAGCTGAAAGTGGATATTGAGGCCGTGGGCGAAGGCCAGGGTAGCACCTTCCTTGAGGTTAGGTACGATGTAGTTTTCATAGATGCTGCGCTGGTGCTCGTCGGGGGTGAGGATCATCACCAGGTCTGCACCCTTTACAGCGTCTTCGATTTCGGCGACCTTGAGACCAGCATTCTCGGCTTTTTTCCACGACGCGGAGCCCTTGCGCAGGGCAACTGTGACGTTTTCCACACCAGAATCCTTGAGGTTCTGGGCGTGGGCATGGCCCTGTGAGCCATAGCCCACGATGGCGACGTTCATGCCACGGATGATGGAAACATCACAGTCCTTATCGTAATAAACTTGCATTGTCATTTACCTGTTAGGTTGAGAGATGGACGGGTTGGGTGCCCGTAAGCGTGCTGTTGCAGCGCTTACAGACGTAGGGATTTTTCACCGCGGGACAAACCGGATACCCCGCTGCGCACCACTTCGACGATATCGCCTTCCGGCAGCGCGGCGATAAAGGCATCGAGCTTATCGCTGGTGCCAGTCACCTGCACGGTATAGCCAGCCGGGCTGACATCGACGATCTGACCGCGAAAGATGTCGACGCAGCGCTTTACCTCGGCGCGCTGGGCACCCCCGGCGCGCACCTTGATCAGCATCAATTCGCGCTCGATGTGGGGGCCTTCGCTGAGGTCGACCACTTTCACCACGTCGATCAGCTTGTTGAGCTGCTTGGTGATCTGCTCGATAACGCGGTCGTTGCCACTGGTGGTAAGCGTGAGGCGCGACAGGGTCTGATCCTCAGTGGGAGCCACTGTGAGGGTGTCGATATTATAGCCGCGCTGGGAGAACAGCCCCACCACTCTGGACAGGGCGCCGGGCTCGTTTTCAAGGAGAATGGAAATAATGCGTCTCATCAGGTGCGCTCCGTCTTGCTCAGCCACAGGTCACGCATGGAGCCGTTGGGCGCCACGTGCATGGGGTAAACGTGTTCGGTCGAGTCCACATAGATATCCATGAACACGGTGCGATCCTTCATGGCGAAGCATTCCCGCATAGCGTCTTCCAGATCCTCATAGCGAGTGATCTTCATACCCACGTGGCCATAAGCCTCTGCCAGCTTGACGAAGTCGGGCAGCGAGTCCTCGTAGAGGATATGGGAATAGCGGCTGCCGTACTGCATATCCTGCCACTGCTTGACCATACCCAGGGCCTGGTTGTTGAGATTGATGATCTTCACCGGCAG
>Ga0265293_10006249_pt1 | contig 19216 bp, 19 predicted proteins | sample Munlanlewell138R_FD_192505 | JGI IMG/M metagenome (GOLD analysis project Ga0265293, IMG submission 192505) | Leachate microbial communities from a municipal landfill in Southern Ontario, Canada - Leachate well 138R | ecosystem: Engineered > Solid waste > Landfill > Unclassified | place: Canada... | reverse complement strand
AGTATAAAAAAAGACAACCCATTAAAAACTGAGGACAATGCTATAGGCTCTCATCATTCACTAGACCCCTTTGCACAATCTGCGCTAACTAGAAGAAATGTTAATGATATGAGTATTCCTCTTTGGGGTAAATATAGTTTAAATTCTCTAAGCTATCTATCCGCTGCTGGGAGTGCTCTAACGCGTGTTCAGGAGGGCGGACACTCTTTTGCAGACCAGCTAGTGAGTGCATCTATTGGAAATTTTATCGGCTTGTTTTTTTATGAAGCTTTCTTAGCTAAAAACCAAGAGCTAGAAGTTTCTATCTATAAAGATTCTGTTTCTATCTACGCCTCTTGGCATTTTTAATTCCAAACAGGGCATAATTGCACTTATGAAAAAACCTTTTAAATGGGATGAATATTCCGACCAACCAGCACAACTAAAAGATAGAGTATTTAAAAACAAGATGCGCAAACGTGAATACTTCTCTTTTTTAAAAACCTTTCTTATATCACTATTTGTCTTTCCTATCTCTATCATCGCTATGCCCTACATAAGAAGAAAGCATGTTGCATCTAAGAGTTTTTTTTCCATGGGAGTTGATTACAAAAGAGAGAGCGAGGAGAGTTTAAAACTCTTAGATGAGCTTGGAGTTGAGCGCATCTTAGTAAGGCTCAAACTTTGGGAGCTAGACACTCTTCTTGAACTAAAAGAGTTTTTGCAAAAAAACAAAAAGAGAAAAGTCATCTTAAAAATCCTTCAAGATAGAGAACATATAGAGGACTTAGAACTTTTAGAGAGAGACTTAAGGACTATCTTTGCATCTCTTGATGGGCTTGTTGATATTTATGAGATTGGTTCTACCATCAACAGAGCTAAATGGGGCTTTTTTAGTGTTGATGAGTATAACCGTTTTTATAAAATAGCTTATGATTTAAAGCAAAAAGAGTTTAAAGATATAGAGCTTATAGGAAGTGGGGTTATAGACTTTGAGTTTCATTTTTCTGCTCACACTCTTTTTAATTTTTTTAACTATAAATATGATGGCGTAGCATCTCTGCTCTATGTTGATAGACGCGGTGCACCTGAAAATACTCAACTAGGATTTAACCTCTCAGATAAGATAGCATGGCTAAGTACGATGGTTTGGCTCTCTCCAAAGAGCAAACATGCACTTCACATCACTGAGACAAACTGGCCCATAAGTAATACTGCACCATACGCACCAACAAGCGAGTTTGAGTGTGTAAGTGAAAAGCTTTATGCCGACTATATGCTTCGCTATAATCTCCTAGCCTTTGCATCTCAGCAAGTTGACTCTCTTTCATGGCATCAGCTTATAGCCGCTGGTTATGGCTTAATAGACAACAGAGAGGGTTTGAGAAAAAGAGAGGCTTTTGAGGTCTATAAGTTCATGTTTGCAAACTTAAGAGATGCGCAATTTTTAAGACTTGATATAAAAAGAGGATACTATATTTTTCAATGCTTAGTAGATGATAAACTACTCCAAATCCACTGGTCGCTAAAGGATACAACCCTTAAAAATGAAGAGTACTTTAGTGTCTTTTCCATGAGTGGAAAAAGCATAAAAGACGAAACTCTAAAAATCGGTTCTTCTCCCATATATATCTTTATAACTGATTCAGTATAACCACCTCAGCATAATCTTGAAAGTTTTCATAATCAGAGTTGATATAGCTCTCTAAGATGCCCTCAACTCTCATGATGGCATCTTCAGCAGTAAACTTAATCCCTGTTTTTTTACCAAAACTACTCTTTTCTCCCTCAAGATTTCCACCTACAATAAGCTCAAAACCAGAAACAGTCTCCCCGTTGTGCTTTAGCTTACATCCTAAAAGCCCTATATCCACTACATGAGGATGGGCACATGAGTGAGGGCAACCATTTACACTAAATGATATTGGCTCATTAAAACTCACAAATTTTTTCTCTAGAGATTTTACTAACTCTATTGCCAAATCTTTTGTCTCAGATATTGCAAACTTACAAAAATTCTTTCCAGTGCATGAGAGTGTTCTTGCTTTAAATGGTGATGGGTTTGCGCTGATTCCTATATTGTCCAGTTCACTTACTACTTTACTAGCGTTCTTTGTTGGCAAGTCTGTGATAACAAAATTTTGCGCTATTGTCGCTCTTATGGTAGTAGCCTCATATTTTTTTAGTATTTTATGAAGTTTATAAAGTCCCTCAGAACCAATTTTACCACCATTTGCCGCACATCCTATATAACTTCTTTTATCTTCTATGCTATCAAAAATACCAAAATGTCCTCTCTTTGCATAAGGAGTATAGGCTTGCAGTTCATTTTTTTGAAGAAAAAAATCTACTTTAGAGTGTAGTAGCTCTATAAACTTCTCAACTCCAAAGTTATCCACTAAGTGTCCTACTCTTGCTTTATTTCTATTTTCTCTATCACCATGCTCTTTGTAAATATTTGTAACAGCTTTTGTAACTTCTAAAACTTGATGTGCTTCCACAAAGCCTATATGAGAAGCTATGCGCTTGCTTGAAGCCAAACCTCCACCAATACTTACATCAAACAGAACTCTATCTTCTCGAAATTTTACCGCGTTAAAACTCAAATCTTGGATTTCATGAGATGCACAATGATTGGAGCATCCACTAATGCCTAGCTTATACTTTCTAGGAAGATTTGAGACATCTTTGTTGGCATCAAAATATTCATTAACCTCTTTAACTACACCACTTACATCATATACACGGTTTGCATCTACACTATTTACTGGACAAGTCACTACATTTCTAGGAACATCTCCAGCTGCAAAAATAGTAGTTAGCCCAACACTTTTTAAACTCTCAAAAATTGTAGGTAAATCTTTTACTCTTATAAAGTGAAATTGAATATCTTGTCTTGTAGTAAAATCTGCCGTACCTCTTGCATATGTTTTTGAGATATCCGCAACTACTTTAAGTTGTTTAAGGTTTAAATTTCCCTCAACTAGCTTTACTCTGAGCATAAAGTAGAGTGTTTTATCATCTGCATCTTGTAGGTTCGTGTTTTGTGTATATAATCCATACCATTTAAACCTATCTATATCTTCAGCATCTACCTCTTCGACGCCTTTAGCATATCTGTAAATATCACTTAAAACATCCAGCCCATCTTTTTGGCTCTTTATTCGCTCTACTCTTTGAGCTTTTGTCTCTTTTTTCATTTTAAAAAATCTCTCTACTTTGCCAATGAGGAAAATGTTTTCTAATAAGTGCATTTAACTCTACCTCAAACTCTGGAAATTCTGAAGCTTTATTAGGCTTTAGAGCATCTTGCGATTTTTGTACAATCATCCCAGCGCCAACTGTATTGTTTGTGATTCTGTCTATTATTATAAAACTTCCCATCGCCTTATTTTTACTATAAGAATCATACGCTATAGAGCTTTGTAACTCTAGTTTTGCATGGGCTATTTCATTTAAGTTAAGTGTAGATGCACTCTGTCTCTCTAGAGTATTTACATCTGTTTTATAGTAAAACGACTCGATGGTTCCCACACTCAAAATTGAAGCTCTTTTTATAAAATACTCTTTTTGCTTCTTTAATGGCTCTTCGCTCATCCAAACAATATTTACATCAAAAGTATCACCACTATCTGGGAGTTCATCACTTTTAACTAAAACATCGCCTCTACTTATATCTATCTCATCTTCTAGAATAAGTGTAATAGCTTGCTGGGCATAGGCATACTCTAAACTTCCATCATAAGTCACTATCTCTTTTACTTTCGAGCTTTTGTTTGATGGTAGAACCGTAATGCTATCACCTACTTCTATAATGCCCGAAGATATAGTTCCACAAAAACCTCTAAAATCAAGATTTGCACGATTAACATACTGCACTGGCAATCTAAAATTCACTAAATCTCTATCATTTGCTATCTCAATATTTTCTAAAACGTGCAGTAGCGTATCGCCTTTGTACCATGGAGATTTTAAACTTCTATCCACTACATTGTCGCCCTTTAGTGCCGAGAGCGGTATTAATGTAATATCCTTACTTAGTCCCAACTCTTTTGCAAAAGCAAGATAATCTCTCGATATTTCTTCATAAACCTCTTGGCTAAAATCAACTAAGTCCATTTTGTTGATGGCTACGACTATATGTTTAATCTCAAGCAGTTTGGCGATAAAAGAGTGTCTTTTTGTTTGCGTCCCTATCCCGTGTCTTGCATCTATGAGTATTATCGCCAAATCTGCAGTACTCGCACCTGTAGCCATATTTCTCGTGTACTCTTCATGTCCTGGTGTATCTGCGATGATAAACTTTCTCTTATCTGTTGTAAAGTACCTATAGGCCACATCTATTGTAATGCCCTGCTCTCGCTCACTTTGCAAGCCATCAACTAAAAGTGAGAGGTCAAACTCGCCATCAACACTCTTTTTAGAATCTTTCTTTATAGCTGCAAGTTGATCTTCAAAAATCATCTTTGAGTCATGTAAAAGTCTTCCTATTAGTGTGCTTTTTCCATCATCAACACTTCCACAAGTGATAAACCTAAGTAACTGTTTGTTCTCATGCTCCCTTAGGTAACTCTCTATATCTGTTGCTATTTTTGTCTCTAATATTGACATCTTAAAAATACCCCTCCATTTTTTTCTTCTCCATAGATCCTGTCGAATCACTATCTATAACTCTTCCCTGTCTCTCACTCGTCTTTGTCAGCAGCATCTCTTGGATAATCTCTGGCAAAGTTTGAGCACTCGACTCAACTGCACCAGTTAAAGGGTAGCATCCAAGAGTTCTAAATCGAACCATCTCTTCTTTGATAACTTCGCCCTCTTCTATTGGCATCCTCTCATCATCGACCATTATCTTTACTCCATCTTTTTGGACAACTGGTCTTTTTTTTGCAAAATAAAGTGGAACTATAGGAATATGCTCTAAGTAGATATATTGCCAAATATCAAGTTCCGTCCAGTTTGAGAGTGGAAAAACCCTTATACTCTCGCCCTTGTGCGTTCTTGCATTGTAGAGATTCCATAGTTCTGGTCTCTGGTTTTTTGGATTCCATCTATGGTTTTTATCTCTAAAAGAGTAGATTCTCTCTTTTGCACGACTCTTCTCTTCATCACGCCTTGCTCCACCAAATACAGCATCGAACTTGTACTTATTTAGTGCTTGCTTGAGTCCCTCTGTTTTCATAATGTCAGTATGAACTGCTGAGCCGTGCACAAAAGGATTTATGTTCTTCTCAATTCCCTCAGGATTACTATGAACTAGAAGCTCAAAGCCTTCTTCTTTTGCCCTTTTATCACGAAACGCTATCATCTCTTTAAACTTCCACTTTGTATCAACATGAAGCAGAGGAAAAGGTAATTTTGCTGGAAAAAAAGCCTTTAGCGCAAGGTGTAGCATCACAGCAGAATCTTTTCCTACAGAGTACATCATCACAGGATTGTCAAACTCCGCAACGACCTCTCTTAGTATATGAATGGATTCAGCCTCAAGCTGTTTTAAATGTGTCAATCTTGTTCTATCTAGCACTTTTTTATCTCCTTTTTATGTAATCCGCACTCTTTTTGTTCTGGACTCTCCCACCACCATCTTCCACTTCTTATATCTTCATTATCCAAAACTGCTCTTGTGCAAGGTGCACAGCCTATGCTAGGATAAGATTTGTCATGTAGAGCGTTGTAGGGGATGTTGTTGCTTCTAATGTAAGTCCAAACATCTTCATGGCTCCACAAAAGAAGCGGATTAAGTTTTATTACACCGTTTGCCTCATCCCACTCAAAAAGTTCCATCTCTTGTCGCGATATACTCTGCTGTGCTCTTAATCCCGTAATCCAAACCTCAACACCTTCTAAAGCCCTTTTGAGCGGTGCTATTTTTCTAACATAACAGCACTCTTTTCTATTTTCAATAGACTCATAAAAGCCATTAATACCTTGATTTTTATAGAGATTTTCAATATCACTACTTTTTGGAAAATATACTTTTATCTTCGTTTTATATTTTAAGTTGGTTTTATCCATCACATCATAAGTCTCATAAGGGAGCCTTGCTGTATCGAGTGTAAAAATCTCAGCATCTCTATCTATATTTAAAATCATCTCAGTTAGCACTTGATCTTCAGCTCCAAAGCTAGAAGAAAAAGCTATTTTTCCTTTGTATGCTTTTAAAAAAAACTCTAGTATTTCTTTTGTATCTGAATTTTTAAACTCTCTATTTAACTCTAGGACCTTATCTCTCAATTTATCTCTCCTTTATATATGATAGTCATTTGCCGTTGCCTCATACTTACCTATTTTTAATCTGTTCCAAGCTCGCTCATGATAGTAGTACAAAATCATTTTTGTTATAACTTCTATAGAACCTATAGATGCCGCCATAACAAGGCTTCCAGTGATAATGTATGAAATAACCATTGTGTCTATTGTCCCAACAGTCCTCCATGAAATAGTTTTTATAACCGACCTATACGCTTTTTCTTCCACTATTTATCCTTGCTATAAAAAGAGCTATTTTTCATAGTGACTCCACTTCAATATTTTTACGCTTTAAAAACTCATAAAACCTACAAGCAAAACAAAACTCTCTTGTTACATCTATAAATTTCCATATAGCAAAAGACACAAGCATTAAAAAGGCTATCTTTGTCTCATTTGATAGCTCCATTAACAAAGCCACTACAAGGAGTGTTAAGCCAACATGAGAAGCAAATATCTTTGCTAAAGCATCCGTAGGTCTATCTTTTAAATTCATTATGTTGACTAAAAAAGTAGAGATTATAGATATAGGACTAATTTGAGATGATATATATATTTTTACAAAAAAATCACAGATCAATATATATAAAAAAATCTCATTAGTACTAAATAGATATAAACCAACCAACAAGACAACAATCCCTGAATACACGCGCTCTTGAGTTTCATTGACAATACTTAATTCGTAATTTTGTTTATTTGGCATCTCAATTGGCCTCCTCTTTTTTTAAGTGGCGGAAGTATATTTTATTTTAAAAATAAAGTCAAGTGAAATTGTAATGTTAATCAATACTAGAATAGTATAGATTAGTCTTTAGTGCTGTAAACTAGGGTAAAATCGTTTTATAAAATATTATTTACATATATGACTAATTCACTTTGTATTATGAAAAAAAATGTATAATTCTTATAAAATTTTATCTATTTGGAGTCTCATGCCACTAATATCAACAAAAGGAACTTATGGTTTAGCTGCTATTTGTGAACTAAGTAAGCACAAAGAGGATTCACCAATGCAGATAAAAGAGATAGCATCAAATGCTAATATTCCGCAAAATTATCTCGAACAGTTACTTGGAAAACTTAGACGTGCTGGAATTGTAAAAAGTATAAGAGGAGCTAAAGGCGGTTACGAACTAGCAAAAGACCCTAAAGAGATGAAGGTTCTAGATATTTTAATAGCTCTAGAAGATGACTTAAAAATCGTAGATGCAAAGATAGACCATCCAATATTAAACATTTTTTTTCACGACTCAAAAGAGAGCATAAAAGAAATTTTTGATATCAGCATAACCGAGCTCTCTCAATACCAAAATAAATTTTTAAACTATACGATATAATTAGAGCAAATTAACAACAAAATGACAAAATCTCACCCCTATACATACACAACAACACAATAAAAAGGAATAATATTCTCGTGCATAAAAATCAGTTTACTCAAATATTTTCGCTAATATTATTTAGTTTTTTAGCTCTTATGCTTATAAGACTAACTCTCTATAACTTCTACACTGAGGACTTTGCAGATTTAAGTACTGCAGAGTTTTACGCTTCGCTTCTTATGGGTTTTCGTGTAGATATGATAACGATTTTCACTTTCTCCTCTATCTTTGTTTTACTCCTTATGTTTCTTAAAAAAACCAAATATAGAGCCTTAGTAGCACTTATCTGGGCGGCTCTTTTAAATATTATTTTTATTATTAGTTTTAGCGATGTTCTCTACTATGACTACATTCACAGACACATCTCAAACGAGATTTTTCATCTAGGCGATGATATGGATATCATCATAGGAATGGCGTTTGGCTCTATGCTCTTTTACACTCTTGGTGCATTTGTTTTAAGTGCTATATTTTTATACTCTGTTTATAAGTTTTTCTCCCGCAAACCAAAAGAGTTTATCTCTTCAAAAAGATTAGCACTCTTTTCTTTTATCACAATTTTAGTTATGTTTATCGGCATTAGAAACAACTTTGGAGGTAAGAGTTTTGGAAGTAGTGATGCCTATGCTGTAAACAAGGTAAGTAGCGGTAACTTAGCGCTAAATGGTTTTTTCACCATCTACAGAACCGCTAAAAAAACAGCTAATCATAAGCTTATGAACCTCGAAGATGCCATAGAGATAAGCAAAGAAGCACTCAAAACTCCAAATGCACCCTTTGTAGATAAAGAGTATCCACTACTTCGCAAATATCCTTTTAAAGATGTTGAAAAATATAATGTTGTTATAGTTCTCTTAGAGTCTTTTGGAGCTGAACATATAGATGGATTTACCCACTATAAAGAGCTAAATGTAACACCGTATCTAAAAAAACTAAGTGAGGAGGGTCTAAAATTTACCAACTTCTACTCAAATGGCTACCGTTCAATCTTTGGTATAACCTCTATTTTTACAGGCATTACCATTCCAGCAGGAGCACAATATCTAGGTAAAGGTCTAGAACTCTCAACTCTTAGTTATCTTGGAGGCGTTGCAAAAGAAAATGGCTATCAGACTCTCTCTATGCAAGCATCTAACGAGCGCTCATACAGAGTAGATGCTGTTAGTGCGATATCTGGATTTGATGAGTATTATGGTGCAGAGGCTATGCCAAATGTCGAGGTTGTAGATGCTGGCAGAGAACCGCTTACTGGAACCTATGATTTTAATATGCTTGACTTTTATCATAAAAAACTAAACACGTTAAAAGAGCCTTTTTTAGGCTTTGCATTTACTAGTACCACTCACTCAGATTTTCATCTACCAAGTGCAAAGTTTGAGAGATATCCACACGACCTTCAAAACTATAATGGAGCCTTAAACGCTTATATCTATGCAGATGATGCCATAAGACGATTTATGGAGGGTGTTAAGAGTGAACCGTGGTTTGATAGGACTATATTTATATTTACCTCTGACCATGGAAGCGGAGATGCACTCAATCCAATTGCCAGAAAATATCGCCCTGATGACAAACCAAAAGCGGCAATAGAGCACTTTAGGATTCCCCTGATCATCTATGCTCCAAAGATTTTTGAACCACAAGAGATTGAAACTTTAGGCGGACATAATGATATCTTCCCTACTATTGTTGATATGTTGGGATTAAAAGCTGAAATAGCAACGATGGGAAGCTCACTTTTTGATAAAGATATAGATGAGAGATTTGTCTATTTTTACGCTGGAAATCTTATAGGGCTAATCACAAACAGTGGCTATATAAAGTACAATTTTAAAGATATAGTTGAAAACAATGCAGAAAATGAGACTATCTTAGATGAGATGAAGAGACTTCTCTTTGCTATAGATACAGCAGAGGCTGGGCTTTTAGATAAAAATAGGTGGGCTAAATGATAAGAGCTAAAGCTCAATGCAGGGAGGCACTAAATGCCGAGTAGTAGAATACTAATTATATTACCAAACTGGTTAGGGGATGCCGTCATGGCTACTCCAGCCATTGAACTCTTAGCAAAACACTACCATAATTCTAGATTTACCTTTGTTGGAAGCCACGTTAGCATCGAAGCATTAAAACATCATCCACTCTGTGAAAGGGCTATTGTAGATGAGACAAAAAAAGCACCTAACAGATTTCTTGCTACATATAAATTAGCTCGCGAGTTAGGAGAGTTCCATCTAGCTATAAGCTTTAGAAATCAGCTACATGCATCTCTGCTTTTAAGATTTACTAAAACTGTCGTTTGCATCTCAAGACGCTCATGGCACTCTATTTTTTTACTCTCTCATACTCTAAACATAAAGACCGATCAGCATCTCGTAAAACAGTATGCCCAACTTGCGATGTGTGATGTAGATGACTGGGACAAAGAAGTTCCAAAGCTAAAGCTCTATATTGAGCCAATACTCTTTGACAAACCTACTTTAGGGATAAATGCAGGGGCTACTTATGGAAGTGCAAAACGATGGTACCCAGAGAGATTTGCAGAAGTTGCCCGTGAATTTTCAAACAAGTACGACATCATAATCTTTGGCGGACCAAATGAGATAGAGATGGCAGATGAGATAGAGTCGCATCTAAAAGCTTTTGGTATTAGTAACTACAAAAATCTAGCAGGAAAAACAGATATAAAAGAGCTTTGTGCAAATATAGCAGGCTGTTCTTTGTTTGTTACAAACGATAGCGGACCTATGCACGTAGCAGCTGCATATCAGGTTCCAACTGTCGCAATTTTTGGACCAACGAGACACAAAGAGACTTCACAATGGATGAATGAAAAAAGCTCTCTTATAAGACATGAGATGGATTGTTCTCCTTGCATGAAGAGAGAGTGCCCACTTAAACATCATGAGTGCATGAAGAGTATCACAGCACTAGAAGTTATAGAGGCGATCAAAGATATGGATCTCTAAATGTATGATTATCTCATTATCGGTGCTGGAGCAGCAGGTTGTGCCATAGCTCATTTTTTAAAAAAAGAGGGCAAAAATATAGCCATTATAGATAGAGATGGCGTTGCATCTGGAGCAAGCGGTGCAGCTGGTGCATTTCTCTCGCCTCTTGCAGGAAAGAAAAATCCTTATAACTCTTTTGTAAATGACTCACTTAGTTTTTCTTTAGATTTTTATAAAGAAGTCTCAAGTGAATCTTTTATAAAAAAAGGGGTTTTAAGAGTTGCAGATGATAACTTCTCAAAAGATAGGCTAAATGAGCTGCAAAACGAGTACTACTCATCAGATGCACTCAAAACCATCTGCAGTGACTTTAAAGAGATTGAAGGCTTTTTTTATGCAGATGCAGGACATATAAATCCAGCTGAGATTTCAGCGAAAATGATAGAAGGGTGTGACTTTTACAAAAAAGATATCATAGAGTTAAAATATGAAAATGGAGTCTATGATATTCATGGCATAAGAGCAAAAAATATCATACTAACGCAAGGAGTAAATACTCCTTTAGTAGATGCTCCCTACATAGAGTTGAGCCCTATTTTTGGGTTAAGAGTAGATGCTAAGACAAGTACAAAAATCCCTTTTAATATCCACAAATCTATCTCCATCTCTACAAATAAAAAAGATAACACTATAGCTATAGGGGCTACTCAACAAAGGCATGACTCAAAAGAGATGCTTTGTAATACAAGTTGTGATAAGTGTAGCTTCTATGTAGATGATGAAAAAACACAAGTGGAGTATCTTTTAGAAAAAGCTAAAGAATTAATTGCGCTAAGAGATTTGGAAGTTATAAAGACATATAAGGGTGCTAGAGCTAGCATTAAGAGTTATTTTCCTGTTGTTGGCGCACTTATAGATTATGATGCCACGCTAGAGAAGTATCCATCTATAAAAAATGGGACAAAGATTCCAAAAGAGTCCCTACTCTACCATCCAAATATCTATATTTTAAATGCCTTAGGCTCAAGAGGTTTTGTTTTTGCTCCATACTTAGCAAATATTTTGAGTCAATATCTTTTAGAAAAAACTGAGATTGCTGATGAGATATCAACACAAAAATTATTTTTTAAGTATGCTAGAAAAAAGGTTTAAAAAGCGAATTTCACACCAATGTAAGCAGATTTATTATAGTTCATATCTCCGCCTTTTTTGCTATCGTAGTTAGTATCTATTGATCTATAGCCAAGAGTTACATATCCATTAGTAACAACTTCAAGATCTAAAGAGGCACGATACTCTAAAAAATTCTTTGCATTTTGCATTGAGAGAACTTCAGGTGCATAATAAACAGCCCCCTTAATATATAGTGGAATTGCCCCGCCTAATATTTTATAAGTAGCTTCTAATCCTAGTGGAACACTACTAAAATTTTTAGTACCATTGAGCTTAATCCCAAGACCTATAACCAAGTCTGAAGCTCCAACTTTTCTTTGCATAAGAAAACTAGCTTCATAATAGTCGTTCATATCACTATTGTTCCTAAAATCACTATGTTTCTTATCAGCATGAAGTATCTTAGCACCTATAAAAACACTATCTGGATCGACTGCATCATTAAACTGACCCACATCAACTTTCGCACCAAATTCTAAATCTTTATCGTTAATATTTAGCTCTATGTTGTGCATTGCAAAGGCAGAAGCTGTACATAGTGCTATTAGTCCTAGTTTATTTAACATGAAGTTCCTTGTATTTTTTCTATTGTTTTTGTTGTACTTTTGCCATCGACAAAACCAACAAGTTTTAACTCTGAAGCAAATTCTGTTCCTACTACATCCATTCCTTCATAGTCTCCACCTTTTACAAGAGTATGAGGTTTTATCATCTTTATAAGTTCATAAGGAGTATCATCCTCAAAAGGAACTACAAAGTCAACTGCTTCAAGAGCTGCAAGTATATAAGCTCTATCCTCTGCAAGATTCACTGGGCGCTTAGGCCCTTTTAACCTTGAGACAGAAGCATCTGAGTTTAGTCCAACTATAAGTACATCTCCAAAACTTTTAGCCTCTTGAAGATACTTAACATGACCAACATGCAAAATATCAAAACAACCATTAGTAAAGACAATTTTTTTACCATTTGCTCTGTAACGATCTACTATTTTTTTGATATCATCAAAACTTTTTATATGTGCATCTGATGTGCTTTTATGTAGCGTCGCCTCGTACTCTTCTATCTCATCAAGTGTTACAGTGGCAGAACCTAGCTTTCCAACAACCACACCAGCTGCAAGGTTTGCAAATGATGCAGCTTCTTCTATAGACTTCGAAGCACTTAAAGCAAAAGCTATAGATGCAATAACCGTATCTCCAGCGCCAGTCACATCAAAAACCTCTTTTGCAACAGTAGCAAAGCGCTTTAATTCATTTTCATAGGTAGCTATTCCACCCTCTGAGAGCGTTATAAGTGATATGTTTAGATTTACTTCATCTTTGAGTTTAACAAGGGCTGCTTTTAAAGACTCATCATCTTTTATCTCTATTTTCGTAGCTAGCATCGCCTCTTTTTTATTTGGAGTTAAAAGGTAAGCACCTCTATACTTTGAAAAATCGCTTCCTTTTGGATCAACCAAAACTTTAACCCCGTTTTTGTTTGCCAAAGCTATAACACTTTGGCAAAAAGAAGAAGTTAAGACTCCCTTGCCATAATCAGATAAGATTATCGTATCAAAAGAAACAATATTTTTAGATATAGAATCTATTATTTGAGATGCACTCTGCTTGTTAATCTCATCTTTGCTCTCTTTATCGTATCTTAATATCTGCTGACCAACTGCTATAATACGACTCTTCTTAGATGTACTTCTACCCTTTTGAACAATGATATTAGAACTATCAACATTGATAGCTCTTAGCATCTTTTTTAGCTCTACTCCATTGTCATCGTCTCCGATAACACTACAAACACTCACATCTGCACCAAGAGCTCTTAGATTGTTTATAACATTTCCAGCCCCGCCTAATAGTGTAGTCTCTTTTGCAATATCTACAACTTGAACAGGAGCCTCTGGAGAAATTCTCTCACAACTACCCCACAAATAGTGATCTATCATCAAATCGCCAATAACTAAAATCTTCGGAGTGTAGTTTTTTAAAAATTTCATGAGTTTACTTCTTGCTCGTAAATCCTCTTTATCTCGCTGACATAGTCTTTTATAGCATCTTCCATCTCATACGCTGGCTCATAGCCTAAAGCCTCTCTTGTAGTCTCTATATCAGCCTCCGTATGGAACTGGTAACTTCCAACAAATGGATTTGGAATATACTCACATTTTAGATTAGTTCCTAGCTCCTTTTGGAGAATATCTACTATATCTTGAAAACTCCTAGCCTTCCCTGTTCCTACATTATAAACACCACTTTTTGTCGTCTGCATCGCTTTTATATTTGCTTGGATGATATCTTCTATATATATAAAGTCACGGAATATTTTATCGCTTCCCTCAAAGAGTTTAGGATTTTTGCCTGCTAAAATTTGATGTCCAAACTGTAAAACCATAGATGCTGTAGTGTTTTTAAAATATTCACCCTTGCCATAAACATTAAAATATCTAAGCCCAACTATAGAGATATCACGCTCTTTAATATACTCGCGACTTAAGTTATCCATACATAGTTTTGAAAAACCATAAACATTATTTGGTGTTTCTCTGCCTACTCTCTGCGGAGACTGGGCATTTCCATACGTTGCAGCTGATGAAGCGTAAATCATATTTGCACCATGTCTTATGGCTAATTCTAGGAGATCTTTATAAGCATTTACATTTGTTTTTATCATCAAATCTTGTTCTTGTGCAGTAGTATCAGAGATGGCCGCCTCATGAAAAATATAATCAAATTTATAATTCATCTGTAAATCAAGAAGTAAATCTTTATCATTAATATCTCCACTAATGACTTCCCCATTAAAGCCTATTATATTTTTAAAGTGCCCAAAACTTTTTAAGTTTCCATTTGACAACACATAAGAGCTTCTAAAACTATCAAGAATCACTACTTTTGCATCTGGGTGGTTATTTTGAAAATAAAAAGCTAAGTTTGAACCTATAAAACCAGCTCCGCCCGTTATTAAAATTGTTTTGTCTTTTAAATCTTCTTCTATGTATCTCATTTACTCATCCATAATCTTATTGTTTAAATAAAATAATACACTATTATTCATTAACATGTATTTAAGACTCAAAGCACTATAATTGAGCCGAAAATTAATCTTTAAGGAAAAAAAATGAAAAAAATCGTAATCGCTACAGTAGCTTCTTTAGCACTAGCAACAGTATCTATGGCAGCAGTAAATGGGACGGCATGTACATCATGTCACGGTGCTGACTGGACTAAAGCAGCTCTAGGAAAATCTAAAAATGTTGCTGAAATGACTCATGCTGAGATTGCTACTTCTCTAAAGGGGTACAAAGATGGTAGTTACGGTGGTCCAATGAAAGGTCTTATGAAAGGTCAAGTTGCTAAATACTCTGACGAAGAACTAGAAGCTTTCGCACAAACTATAGGTAAATAATCTATCTTCAAAGCTGCTCTTTCTTGAGCAGTCATTCCAAAAAAACTTACATATCATTTTATAATTTCTTATTATTCAGGTCGATACTCTTTTTTTAAAGCTTTTTTTTTCTGTTCTTGTCTATATGCATCATTTAGTTCATCCTCTCCATCGAACTTTGCTGCATTTAAAAACTTCTCTTCATCATCAAACTGCCCGCTTTTTACAGCCCATAAAAATGCAAAGAGTCCAAGAGCTCCCAAAAAAACTGAAGCCCCTAGCATCATAGCTATTACCCAGTTACTCATATTTTACCTCTTTGTTATTTTTGTTTAAACTTATATTTTATTCTCATCGAATTACCAACAACCAAAAGTGAGCTCAAAGACATCGATATAGCTGCTACTAGTGGGATGACATAACCAGCCATAGCTAGCGGAATAGTAACAGCATTATAGACTAAAGATATAAATAGATTTTGCTTAATAAGCCCAAAAGTAATCTTGCTTATTTTAAATGCATCTTTGAGTGAAGTTAGTGAATTATTTAGTAGAACTACATCGCCAATCTCTACAGCTATATCACTTCCACTTCCCATCACAATGCCAATATCTGCTCTTGAGAGTGCCAAAATATCATTTACTCCATCTCCGACCATCACAACGCTTCTATTTTGTGCATGAAGAGACTCTATAAAGTTAGATTTATCCTCTGGAGTTTGTTCATAGTAAAGCTCAGTAATGCCAACCTTGCTTGCCACACTTCTAGCACTCTTTTCATTGTCTCCTGTAAGCATTACGACATTTATATCTCTTTTTTGCATCTCAAGTATAAGCTCTTTTGCACTCTCTTTTATCTTATCACTTAACTCATATATACTTATAACTTTTTTATCAACCGCATAGTAGAAAAGAGTATTATCACTTATAAAATCAACTTTTATTCCATGAAGTTCTAAAAGTTTTAAATTTCCACCAAGTATCTCTCTGCCTCCATATTGTGCCTTTATCCCACAAGCTGGTATTTGAGAAAACTTATCAAAGAGAATCTCTTTTATAGTCTCATCTTGACTCTCTATATATCTGCATATTCCAGATGCAACAGGATGTTTTGATAACTTTACAAGAGAGTATAAAAGTCCTTTATCAAACTCTTCAAAACTGCTCTCTTTTATAACCTCTGGCTTTCCAACTGTTAGAGTCCCAGTTTTATCAAGAACTAAAGTATCAACCTTTGCCATAGTCTCAATCTGAGCCGCTTCTTTAAAGAGGATACCTCTCCTTGCACCAAGGTTTAATCCAACAAGAGTAGCAACTGGCGTAGCAAGAGCTAAAGCACAAGGACATGCTATAACAATAACGGAGATGCCAATCATAAAAGAGGTCTCAAAGCCGTTGCCTAACATTACCCATACCATAAATGTTAAAAAACTAAAGCCTAGTATGACAGAGGAAAAGTGTTCTGAGAGCCTATTTGCCATCTGCTGTATTTTTGGTTTTTTATTTATTGCGGATTCAAGCAGAGTGACAAGATTTGAAAGAGTTGAGTGTTTAAAGTCCTTTGTAGCTCTAAAATAAATATCTGCATCTATACTTGTAGTTCCGCTAATAACGCTATCGCCTGCCTTTTTATAGATCGGCTCACTCTCTCCCGTTAAGTTAGACTCATCAAAAGAACCTTGCCCTTTTACAATTTCACCATCGAGTAACACTCTCTCGCCTGATGAGACAACCACGATATTTCCAACTTTTACATTTTCTAACTTACAAGTAGTGATAGTATCATCCAAAAGAATTTTTATCTCACTTGGGATATGTTTACCAATGATATCTAATGTGTCTGCCGCATTTTTTTTACTCAATACTTCTAAAAATTTTCCAATTAGAACAAAGGTTATTATCATACTAACAGAGTCAAAATATGCCTCTCCATATTCAGTCACAGTTATATAGATAGAATATATATATGTAAGTAATGCTCCAGTTGCAACCATTAAGTCCATATTTACAACTCTATTTTTTAGACCATAGTATGCACCTCTAAAAAACACCCAACCACTAAAAAAAAGTACAGGAGTAGCTAAAATCCACTCGGCTATATTTAAAATAGTTTTTATATCTTGGGTTATTCCTGTAAAATATCCAGCATATTGAGCTATAGCGATCCACATAATATTCATAGATGCAAAGATCGCAACTGCCATCTTTAAGTAGTAAGATTTTCTCTCTTTGTTTGCATAGACTTCTTGAATAGAAGAGTCATACGCAAAGGCATCATAACCAATAGAGCGAATCATCTCTATAATTTCAGATAATTTTACAACACCGTCTGCCCAAACTACAGTAGCTTTGTTGTTAGTAAAGTTGATATTTGCTTCTATTACGCCATCCATTTTATGAAGAGCTTTTTCATTTAACCAGACACAAGCAGAGCAGTGAATTCCTTCTATAATAAGTGCTATTTCATTAAACCCATCACTATTTACTTTTACAAAAGCATCTCTAAAAGATTCGCTATCAAAGGTTGATGAATCTTCAAACTTCTCAAGTGGAGGTGAGAGCTTAACATTTTGGGTTCTAGCATAAAAACCATCAAATCCCTCATCGCTAAGAAGTTTAAAAACACCCTGGCAACCATTACAGCAAAAGTAGTGATTATTATCTTTTATCATAACAGCCTCATCAAATTCAAGATGGCAATGGCTACAAGCTACTTTATTTGACAAGTTCAAATTTTCCTAAAGATCTATTTTTAACAATATTACTAGATAGTTCAACCAAACCATTCATACAGATATATACACCATTTTGCGGTTTAGCTTTAAGAAACCCTAATGCCATTCCAAGATTTAGTGTAGCTTCTATGCTATCTATCTCAAAAGGTCTCATAGCTCCTGTAAGTACAATTTTTCTATCTTCAAATATCTCAGTTAAAAACTCAGCTGTAATACTCATAGTATCAGTCCCATGAACTATAATAAATTCATCATCACTTGACTCCATAATGATGTTAGCTAACATTTTTCTGTCACTCATATCCATATCTAGGCTATCTTTATAAACTACACCAGCTAAGCTATAATCAAAATCAGCACTTAGTAAAATCCTCTCTATAACCTCATTATTATATGGAATTTCTAACTCTCCATTTTTAGGATTATATATTTTATTAAATGTGCCACCACTATTTAGAATTAACATCGTAAATATCCTTTAATTTTGAGATAATTTTATTTGCTTTTGATAGCCTAATGCTCTTTGATTCATCAAAAAGATAGGTGCAGTTCAAGCCAGCAGCGAGCCCTGCTTCTATATCTCTTTCTTTATCCCCAATAATTATTGATTTTGCTAAATCTATATTCAAATCTTTGCTGGCATCTAGGAGCATTCCAGGATTTGGTTTTCTACAACTACATGCGCCAGAAATTTTAGGGTGATGAGGACAATAGTAAACCTTAGATATAAGGATATCTTGCTTTAAAAACTCTTCTTTCATCCAAGAGGTTAAAATCTCAAACTCTTCTTCTGAGTAAAAACCTCTTGCAATACCTGATTGATTAGTCACAACAACTATAATAAATCCAAGCCTCTCATAGTATTTGCATAATTCAAATATTCCATCTATAAATTCAAAATCTTCTATCTTATAAAGATAATTTTTTTCAACATTTATAACACCATCACGATCAAGAAAAAGTGCTTTATTCATAGATTATTATGCTACACCTTCGCCAAATATCTCTTTTTCTATAATATCACAAAGTATATGACCTATTAGAATATGAGACTCTTGTATTCTCGGCGTTGCATCTGAAGGAACGATTATGGCAATATCAGCTAACTTTGCCATCTCCCCACCATCACGTCCAACTAAAGCCACAGTTTTGATATTTTTTTCTTTTGCTACTTTAAAAGCGTTTATAATATTTAAAGAGTTTCCTGATGTAGATATACCTATAAAAATATCCCCATCTTGTCCCATTCCCTCTAATTGACGAGAAAAAACTTTATCATAGCCATAATCATTTCCAATAGCAGTTAAGTTTGAAGTGTCAGTAGTAAGTGAAAGTGAAGGAATAGATGGTCTGTCAAATCCATATCT
>Ga0265293_10006248_pt1 | contig 19218 bp, 16 predicted proteins | sample Munlanlewell138R_FD_192505 | JGI IMG/M metagenome (GOLD analysis project Ga0265293, IMG submission 192505) | Leachate microbial communities from a municipal landfill in Southern Ontario, Canada - Leachate well 138R | ecosystem: Engineered > Solid waste > Landfill > Unclassified | place: Canada... | reverse complement strand
AGGGTGTTTGCATGAGGGACTCGCTTTGCGCGAGTGCGAGTACAACCGAGGAACCGGATGCGGGAATACTGCACGTCCGGGTCTGGGCGGGGGGCGCCGGGTAACCGGCGTCCCTACCGCGGAGAACTTCTTGGAAGGGACGTCATGCTCACTGAAGACATCCTGAAAATTGTTGGTGCCATTGCTGCTTCATTTGGTGGTGGAGCCGTAATTGTCATTGCCTTATCAGGATGGCTTGGCAACCTTTGGGCGAAGCGGATCTTGCAGACAGAACAGGCAATACTTCAGGCACAAATCGAGGAGCTAAGGCACGAGATGGGCCTTGTTAAGTCGAGCTATGAGCGGTATCTCGATCTCATGCTCGACTACTACACCGTCTTTTATCGTCATTATCGTCTATGCCAGAGAGCGGCCAACGCGGATGCTTACCGCTCGTCCGAAGGGGAGATTACCTTTACCCAAGATGAGTTCCTTGCCGGTCTGGACAGCTTTCTTACCGACTGGTCGGCCCAAGAAGGAAAAATACGGCTGCTACTTCCTTCCGAAGCACTCGCAGTGCACTCTGAGGCGATAGACGCCTTCAATCGATTTAAGCGATCTGTCGTTGGCTTCCGAAAAGACGACGAGACAAGGAAAGCGAAACAAGATGCCTTCGCTTCCATTGAGGACGTAAAGCGCCGCATGGAAGATACCATTCGTAAGTTTCTTCGTACTGAGAAGCTATTAAAATGAGTCGGCAGGCCAGTTCTAAAAAGTCGCTAAACCGGACGCTCCTGACGTCGCGCCGGGTAGCGGCCCGTTAGCCAGCAAAGGTTGAAGGAATGGCGTAGATGATGAAAGCGGAAGATGTTCTTGAGGCCATCAGCGTCCTCAACGGACTGGGTGATTTAGGCGCTGAGGAAAGCGATTTCTATTACGATGAAACCAATAATTACCGAAAAGTCCGTCTGCGTGCAGGAGGGATGAATTTCGAGGGTGACGGTGACTTTGTTTTGGGCGGTATTGTTTTGAATCGAGGAGAATCATTAGGCCTTGACGGGCTAAAGCAGGAGATCCGGCTAGATAGAACCGCGCACGAAATGAAATTCAAGCACGTTGCAAGTGGAAACGTTATTTCGGTGATCGGCTCGAAGAAGCTGAAGACTGTGCTTGAGTTTCTCAATGAGCGCGACATCTCTATTCACCTACAGCGCATAAATGTGCTCTATTGGTCGCTAATTGACGTAATCGAATCGGTGATGGTTGAGCATCATGATGAATGGTTGGTATTGAATCACCTGTACATCAAAGATCGCCTTTACCATGTTCTCAACGGTGAAAGAGAGACAACTCTGGAAGTGCTGAATGAATTTGCGTTTCCCGATGTTGAAGGTCCACGGATAGCTGAATTCTACAGCCGATTGGCGGATCTTGTGAAACCGACGGTAGGCACCAGTGACCTATTAGGAAAGCTTTTAATTCAAGTCTTGGAGCTCGGCGCGGGTCTTGAGGAAGCGGTATTTATTCAGAATGACGAAAGAGGACTCCTATTAGGCGACTTTAGTCACTTCTATAGACATCGCGTTTTTATGTTCCCAAAGTCAATGCACTACTTTGATAATGAAAAAGAGGTAGAAGGGAGGGTTCGTGCAACTCCCAATGCATACGAAGACGCAACACTGGATAACTATTCCTTTGTGGATTCAAAAGAAAAACCGGAGATCCAGCTTGCCGATGTTACCGTGGGATGTTTTGCAAGGCTAATGAATTTTTGTAAGGGACGTAGCCCTAGCCAGCTTCAGGATGTAAGGAGAAACCTAAACAAAACCCAGCTAGATAATCTTCGGCTTGCAAGAGAATTAATCGATAGGAGCGATTCTCGTAACAGGGCATATTTCCATCATGTTGTCCCAATCTCTGATCAAGGTTCTTGGTCGGAATTCGTTTATTAGACCTGGCGCGCAAAATGGCTAACAACAGCGTGAACTCGGACACCCAACTGCGCTGCGCTCCGTTGGGTGCCGGTTACGCTGGCCGTTAGCCTACCCCAATTAACCAAATTTCACGGTCTTCGCATATGTATTTCAAGAACATCGAAATCGAAAATGTTGGCCCAATCGACAAGGTCGCTTTGGACTTCCCGCTAAAGGAAGATCGCCCTTTGCCGGTTGTTATCGTTGGCGAAAATGGCTCAGGTAAAAGCATCCTGCTATCCCATCTCGTTAATAGCTTGGTTGTCGGAAAACAAGAGGTTTTTGAGGACACTGACGTTGAAAAAGGGAAGGTGTATAAGTACCGAAGTCCGAACTACATAATGTCAGGCAAGGACTACTTCTATTCGTCTCTCGAATTCGGTTCTGGGGTTAAGGTACAAGAATGGCAATTGCGCTTTCAAAAAAAACAGTTCGCTGAACAGCTCGGATATGTGCCGGCACGTAAAGAGTGGACGCAGGTTCCTGATGAAAACAACTCCTTTTTCGACACTACATTCAGGAACAACAAATTCGCTACCGAAAGTCTTTTTAAGAAACACTGCTGCTTGTATTTTCCGGTTAACAGGTTTGAAGAGCCGGCGTGGTTGAACCTGGAAAATCTACGGCAAGGTACGACGTACACGGAGCTGAAGCATATTTCAGGATACTCGAACAGGAGCATTGTTTGCACATCTCCGCTCAAGAACAATAAAAATTGGCTGCTCGACCTCATTTTTGATCGACAGGCGTTTGAGGTTGTAACGAGGCAACTGCCGATTCAATTGGCTCAAGATCAAGCGCCCGTTCCTCTGAATCTATTCGCCGGTTATAGCGGTCAAAGCACGAACATTTACGAAGCCATTTTACGGGTCTTGCGAGTGATACTCAGGGAGGGCGGAAACATACGGCTCGGTGCGGGGAGCAGAAAGAACCGCCAAATCGCAGTAATGAAAGATGAGCGCCCCTGGATTCCCAACTTGTTCCAATTGTCTACAGGGGAAACTCAGTTGCTTAATCTGTTTCTTTCGGTTGTGCGTGACTATGACCTTTCCGAAGGAGAACTCAACGACCTGAGTGATATCAAAGGCATAGTCATCATTGATGAGATCGATGCACACTTACACACTGTGCACCAAAAGGAAGTCTTGCCAGAATTGATCGCCTCTTTCCCCGGAGTGCAGTTTGTGATTACAACTCACTCTCCATTGTTTCTCATGGGGATGGATGAGAAGTTCGGTCCCGAAGGATTTCTTATCTATAACATGCCAAACGGTGACCGGGTGGCGGCTAGCGATTTTTCGGAATTCACGGCTGCATATGAGGCATTCAAAGAAACCACTCGACACAGAGAAGAAATCCAGCGTGTATTGGAACAACATGCTAGGCCGGTCGTTTTCGTCGAAGGTGATTATGACATCAGGTACCTAAAGAAGGCAGCGGAGTTCCTTGGAAAAGGCGAACTTCTCGAGAAAGTCCAGCTGAAAGACGGGGATGGTTTCGGGAACTTGGACAAGATATGGAAAAGCTACAACAACCCAATGTCCGCAATATTGCCGTGCAAGATGATACTTCTCTATGACTGTGACACAAACAAGCAAGACGCCGCCCGTGATCTTGTTTATAGGCGTGTAATTCCTTCGGTTGCTGAAAATCCAATAACGATCGGAATTGAAAACCTATTCCCACCAAGAACAATAGAAAAACTGGAAGGCGCAAATCCAAGGCTCATAGACTTGCGAGAGCAAGCAATGACCCGCATCAGAGGTGAAATCAAAACAACTCCTCCTGTCAAATCCGTCAATAAGGACGAGAAAGGCAATATCTGCACTTGGCTTTGTGAGAACGGAGAAGCCGACGATTTCGTGGAGTTTAAGCGGATTTTTGACATTATTGAGGAAGTGGTCAATGGCTAACAACAGCGTCAACTCGGACGCCCAACTGCGCTGCGCTCCGTTGCGCGCCGGTTACGCTGCCTGAGTTATGTCGCAAAAGGAGAGTTGGGTGGAGATTGTCTTGCTTAGGCACGGAATGCCACAGATCGGTAAAGAAAGACGATTGACCGCGGCCGAGTTTGGCAAATGGGTGTCCGCGTACAATGAAGCAGGCATCGATGCGGCGAGCAGACCGCCACAGAATGCGATAGCGGAGGCTAGAAAGTGCGCTTTTGTGGTGTGCAGCAGTCTCCCGCGCTCAAGGGAGTCTGCCAAGGCCCTCGGCTTGGAGGCCATTGGCGCGTGCGACGCACTGTTCCGGGAAATGGACATGCCCTATGCAAGCTGGCACTTCCCGCAGTTATCACCAGGGGTATGGGCTGTCATCTTTAGGCTCATGTGGGTTGGCGGATATTCTGCGAATGCCGAATCATTCCGCGAGGCAAGGGAACGGGCGCGTCGTTGCGCTGAACGCTTGGCGTTACTGGCAGCCGAACACGGCAAGGTGTTGTTCGTGGGGCATGGCTCGCTAAACTGGTTCGTCTCCCGATATCTCAAGAGCATGGGTTGGGCTGGTCCGCCGAAGGCGCCTCGCAGGTACTGGGAGTTTGGCGTTTATCGTTACTAGGCAACAGCATAACCAACCAATGAAGCTGACGCCGGAAAGCGGGGCAGCTTTTTCTGGCCACGGCAGCGGCGCGGCTTATCGGAAGCGTTAGAGGGCGCTGATGACCGACAAGCCATACGAGCCGCTCCTCAACCGTGAGCGCCATTCCGGCGACGCACAAGAACACTATGCGCGCCAGTTGGAACTAGTTGCCGATGTCGTCAACTATGGCACCAACCTGATTCCCTCTTGCCTAGCCAGTTCAGATCGTCAGCTCGGTGACGTCATCGTTACGTCGGTCTTGCTCAAGCAGGTAGTCCTTATGCTTGACGCGCTCGGCGTTCTCGTCCGGGAGGCCTGTGCTGATGCTTCCATTCTGCAAGCGCGAGCGCTGTTTGAAGCATCTCTATTCTTGGAGTGGATGCTGACGGACGATCAGGAGAAGAAGGCCCTCTACTACTACGTTGCAAACGTAAGGAAGGAGCGGCAGTGGGTTAAGCGAGGCGTCACCGATGACCCGGAGCAGACCCAGTTCTTTCGGAATCTGGGAGAGTTCTCCGACGCCCTGAAACCTACCCGCCAAAAGCTATCCCAATTCGCACCGGACCGCCTTCGTGAGATTGACGAATTTCTGGCGAAGGAGCCCTACGCGTCGATCAACCGTGAATACGAAACAATCAGGGGGAACCGGCCGTTCGAACCAGCGTGGTACGCGCCGCTGGGCGAATCCTCAGTGCGCGGCGTCGCGAAGTCGCTTGGTCGCCTACACGAATACGAAATCTTCTACGTACAGAGTTCAGAAACCATGCATGCCAGTAGGCATGGGCCTCACATCAAAATCTCGCAAAACCAAGTGAAGCTTGAACCGATCCGTCACCTAGAGGGTGTCGGTACCACCCTACGATTCGCATTGAGTGTCACGTTTCATACTTACCAAAAAGTTCTCGGGCGTTATCGCCCGGGACAACTGGCAGAGATGCAGCGTCGGTACGTCAACGAGTGGCGCGAAGCCTTCATGAGTATCCCGCAGGTAACCTATAAGAAGTCTGGAAGTGCCACGACCATATAGAGCGCCCCGTGAGTTCAAGGACCAACCGCAACAAAGTTCATGACGCATGGAAGCATTCCTCCGGAGTTCGGTAGTCGAGTAGTCTCGAATCTCTGCTAGAGAAGATCGACGCGCGTCGAGATGGGCATTTCAGCCTCGGAAAGGCGATGCTTGAGGCAGACGGCAGCAAGCTGTTCCCGCTAGATCTCTTCGCTGGAACACTGCGAGGGTCAGTTCTCGCATCGTAGCATCCATTAGATTTCGAGTGACTTGACGCTAGTGTGAGGGAGCACCACTGACGCGAGCTAACCCCGAAATCCCTCTCCGCGTCCTCCGCGCCTCCGCGCCCTCCGCGTTGCGCTCCCCCTCAGCCCCGCCCCCGTTTCTTCGGCCGAAACACCACATCCACCACCTCGCGGTAGTGCCCCACGAAGTGCGCCTTCACGCCACGCCGGATGTGCTCGGGCAGTTCTTCGAAGTCGCCGCGGTTGGCTTCGGGCAGGATCAGTTCCATGACTTTGGCGCGGCGCGCGGCGATGACCTTTTCGCGGATGCCGCCCACCGGGAAGACCTGGCCGGTGAGGGTGAGTTCGCCGGTCATGGCGAGGGGGCGTTTGATGCGTTCGTCGCGCGCCAGCGACAGCAGGGCGGTGGCCATGGTGACGCCGGCGCTGGGGCCGTCCTTGGGCGTGGCGCCCTCGGGCACGTGCAGGTGCACGAAGGCCTCGTCGAAGTAGTTCAGCTTGCCGCCGAACGCGTCGAGGTGTGAGGCCACGTAGCTGTAGGCGATCTCGGCGGACTCGCGCATCACGTCGCCCAGCTTGCCGGTGAGCTTGAAGCCGCGGTTCTTGCTGTGCACCAGGGTGGCCTCGATGCTGAGGGTGGCGCCGCCGAGGGCGGTCCAGGCCAGGCCCGTGACCACGCCCACGCCGCCGATGAGCTTTTCCTTCTGGAACGGCGGCTTGCCCAGGAAGGTCTCGACATCACCCGGGCCCACGCTCACGCTCTTGGCCTCGCCCTTGACGAACTTCACTGCCGATTTGCGCACGATCTGGCCCAGGCGTTTTTCCAGCGTACGCACGCCGGCCTCGCGGGCGTAGCCCTCGATGATCTGGCGCAGCGCCGTATCGGACAGCTTGATGCGGCTCCTTTTGAGACCAGCTTTTTCCAGCTGCCTCGGCCAGAGGTGATGCTTTGCAATGGCGACCTTTTCGTCGGTGATGTAACCGGACAGGCGGATGATCTCCATGCGATCGAGCAGCGGTGCGGGTACGGTATCGAGCTGGTTGGCGGTGCAGACGAACAGCACCTTGGACAGGTCGAAGCGCACGTCCAGGTAGTGATCGAGGAAGTCGTTGTTCTGCGCCGGATCGAGCACTTCGAGCAGGGCCGAGGCCGGATCACCCTGGAAACTGGCGCCGATCTTGTCGATCTCGTCCAGCATGATGAGCGGATTGGCGGTGCCCGCTTCCTTGATGGCCTGGACGAACTTGCCGGGCATGGCGCCGATATAGGTGCGGCGATGGCCTTTGATCTCGGCCTCGTCACGCATGCCGCCCAAGGAGAAGCGGTAGAAGCGCCGGCCCAGGGCCTCGGCAATGCTCTTGCCGATGGAGGTCTTGCCCACGCCCGGCGGGCCCACCAGCAGGATGATGGAGCCGGCCACCTCGCCCTTGAGCGCACCCACGGCAAGGAATTCGATGATGCGGTCTTTTACGTCCTCCAGGCCGTCGTGATCGCGGTCGAGGATGGTACGGGCGCGGCCAAGATCGAGTTTGTCTTCCGAATACACACCCCAGGGCAGGGCGGTGATCCAGTCCAGGTAGTTGCGCGTGACGCCGTATTCGGGCGAACCGGTTTCGAGGATGGCGAGTTTTTCCAGTTCGTCATTGACGCGCTTCTGCGCGGGTTCGGGCAGCCTAAGCGTGGCAAGGCGCTCGCGGAAACGCTCTACGTCGGCGGTGCGGTCGTCCTTTTCCAGGCCGAGCTCCTTCTGGATTTCCTTGAGCTGCTCGCGCAGGAAGAATTTGCGCTGCTGCTCGGTCATGCGTTCGTTGACCTTCTCGCGGATCTGGGCCTGCAGCTTGGCCACGTCCAGTTCCTTCTTGAGCAGCACCAGCACCTTCTCCATGCGCCGCACCAGCGGGAAGGTCTCCAGCACCTCTTGCAGGGCCTCCTTGCCGGCGCTGGTGAGGCCCGCGGCGAAGTCGGTGATGGGGGAGGGATCGCTGGGGCTGAAGCGTTCGATGAAGTACTTCAGTTCCTCGCTGTACAGCGGATTGAGCGGGATGAGTTCCTTGAGCGTGCTGATGATGGCCATGGCATAGGCGCGCACCTGCGCACCGGCCTTGCCATGGGGTTTTTCGGGATAGGTGACTTCCGCCAGGAAGGGCGGTTTGTCGGTCAGCCAGCGCACGATGCGAAAGCGCTGCACGCCTTCGGCAATGAATTGCAGTCTGCCGCTGTTGCGGGCGGGGTGGTGCATGCGCACCACGGTGCCCACGGAATGGAAGTCTTCTGGACGCAGGCCCTCCTTCGCCTCACCGTGCAGGAGCAGCAGGCCGGTCATCTTGTGACCGGTTTCACCCACGTCACGCACGGTCTCCAGCCACGGCTCCTCGTCCATGAGCACCGGTGCGGTCTGGGCCGGGAAGAAGGGGCGTTCCGACAGCGGCAGGATGTGGATGGTGCTGGGCACCGCGGTGCCGGGCACGGCCAAGGCGCCGCCGGCGTTTTCCTGCTCTTCCACGAGGTCCGCGTCGATGTTTCTGTCGTTCATGCTGCATTCCGAGAGAAAGTCGTCCCCAACAGATAGGGGCGGGGCGCGGGAATGGCAACGGCGGGGAGAGATTTAATCGCGCCCCACGGACCGGGCGGCCCGTGGGGCGGGGGCGTCACATGAAGGCGGCGAAGGGTTCCACGTCCACCGGGCTACCGGCCTCGATGTTGCCGGCCGCGGCCGGGAGCACGATGAAGCAGTTGGCGCGGCTCATGCCGGAGAGCACGTGCGAGCCTTGCAGACCCGCGGCGCGCACCACCAGTTGGCCGTGTTCGTCACGGGAGAGGACGCCGCGCTGAAAGTCCAGCCGCCCCGGCGCCTTCTTCAGGCGCTCGGCACAGGTGACGGTGATGCGCAGGCGCTCCGGGGGCTGCTCGCCCGCCAGACGCAGCAGGCTCGGCTGCACCACCTGGTAGAAGGTGGCCATCGCCGATACCGGGTTGCCCGGCAGGCCGAAGAACACCGTGTTGCCGAGGTGGCCGAAGGCGAGCGGCTTGCCCGGCTTCATGGCGACCTTCCAGAAATTCACCTGGCCGAGGGCCTGCAAGGTCTCTTTCACGAAATCCGCCTCGCCCACGGACACGCCGCCCGAGGTGATGAGCATGTCGGCCGAGGCCGTCGCGGTGCGGAAGGCCTCGCGCACCGCGTCGCGGTCGTCCGGGACCACGCCCATGTCGATGACCTCGACGCCCAGGCGCGTGAGCATGCCGTGCAGGGTGTAGCGGTTGCTGTCGTAGATCTGGCCCTCGCCCAGGGGCTGGCCCAGGGAGCGCAGCTCGTCGCCGGTGGAGAAGAAGGCCACGCGCGGGCGGCGGAACACCTTCACTTCGGGGATGCCGAGGGAGGCCAGCAGGCCGAGGTCCGCAGGGGTGAGACGCCGGCCGCGGGCCAGCACCACGGCGCCGCGGCGGATGTCTTCGCCGGGCAGGCGCACGTTGGCGCCGGGCTTGTGGCCGGTGCCCACCACCACCTGCTCGCCGCGCTTTTGGGTGTCTTCCTGTTTCACCACCGTGTCCGCGCCCGCGGGCAGCATGGCCCCGGTCATGATGCGCACGGCTTGGCCCGCCTCGACGGTGCCGGCAAAGGGATGGCCCGCGAACACCGTGCCGATCACGCTCAGTTCGCGCTCACCGTCGGCGGGGAGGTCGGCGGCGCGCAGCGCATAGCCGTCCATGGCCGAATTGGCATGGCCCGGTACGTCGAGCGGGGAGACCACGTCCTCGTGCAGGACGCGGTCGAGCGCCTCGCGCAGGGCCAGTTGCTCGAACCCGCTGACCGGCGTGATGGCGGCGCCGACGCGGCGCACGGCCTCGGCGAAGCTGAGGGAATGGGGGTCGTGGTCGTCGTTCTTTGCACTCATGGGGTTTCCTGTCCGGCGTTGGCGCGGGAGCTTTCGCGCACGCGGTAGTCGAGCAAAAAGGTGCAGACGGCATCCGCATCGTTCAGGTCGAGGACGGGGATGGCCGGTTGCGCGGCAACGGGGGCGTCGATGGCCAGGGCGATGATCGACGGGTCTTCCGGGTACAGCAGCGGCTTGCCCAGGGCCGGGCGGTGCAGTTCGATTTTGGGGATGAACTCGTGCTTGAAGCCCTCCACCAGGATGAAGTCCAGGTGTGCCTGATCGAGCTGCGGCAGCAGCTCGCCGAGCCGCGGCTCGGGGCGGCCGTCGTCGTGCTCGGTGATGAGCGCCCAACGGCGGCGCGAGGCCACCAGCACCTGGCGGGCGCCGGCCTGGCGCAGGCGATGGCTGTCCTTGCCCGGATGGTCGATGTCGAAGTCGTGGTGGGCGTGCTTGATGACGGCGATCCGCAGGCCGCGCGCCCGCAGGTGTGTGACCACGGTTTCCAGCAGTGTGGTCTTGCCCGTGCCGCTCCAGGCGGCGAAGCCGATGAGGGTGGGTTTCAACCGAGTCTCTCCAGGTCGTCCGGGGTGTTGGCGTTGGTGAGGGCGGCGGCGTCGAAGCGCACCCAGGCGTGGTCCAGGCCGGCGAGCCAGCGGCCCACCCGGCGCTCGCCGGATTCAAGATAGGCGCGCAGGCGCCCGGCGAGGGCCGGGCGCCACAGGGCGATGACCGGGTGTTCGCGGGCTTCGTCGGCGGCGGCGCAGGCCTCGTGGCCGTCGAGGCCCGCCAGCAGGCGTGCGACCAGATCGGTCGGCAGGCGCGGGGTGTCGCACGGCACGCTCAGCACCAGGTCGGCCTCGCTGGTTTCCAGTGCGGCGAGAATGCCGGCAAGGGGGCCGGCGCGATCGGGAAACGCATCGTCCAGCAGGGGCAGGCCGAAGCGGCCATAGTCCGGGTTAGGTGTGTTGATGGACACGGCATCCACCTGCGGCGCCACGGCTGCCAGCACGTGCGCCACCAGCGGCTTGCCCGCCAGCGGAATCAAACCCTTGTCGCGACCGCCCATGCGACGACCCAGGCCACCGGCGAGGATCACGGCCCGAATGCGAGGGGGATGATTCACGAGCGATTTGGTACGACAATGCATGGCGCGATTCTATCACCAGAATTCACGAACCCCCGGAAGCCCCATGGACGAGTCACCTGCCGACGTCGAGATCCTGGAAAAAGCCACCTGTTACGACGGCTTTTTCCGCCTGAGCAAGTATCGCCTGCGTCACCGGCTGTTTGCCGGCGGCATGAGTCCGGTGATGTCGCGGGAGCTGTTCGAGCGCGGTCATGCGGTGGCGGTGCTGCTCTACGACCCGGTGCGTGACCGCGTCGTGCTGCTCGAACAGTTCCGCATCGGCGCCCTGGAGGCCCCGGGCGGGCCATGGCTGGTGGAGATCGTGGCGGGCATTGTGGAGGACGGCGAGACGCCCGAGGCCGTGGCCCGTCGCGAGTGCCGGGAGGAGGCCGGCGTGGAGCCGAGCATCCTTGAACCCATCTGCAGCTACATGGTGAGCCCGGGCGGCACCTCGGAGACCATTTCGCTGTATTGCGGACGGGTGAACAGCGAGGGCATCGGCGGTCTTCACGGCCTCGCTGACGAGGCCGAAGACATCCGCGTCTCCACGGTGGCGTTCGACGAGGCCTGGGCCATGTTCCAGGCCGGCCGCATCAACTCGGCGGCGCCGGTGATCGCCTTGCAGTGGCTGGCCATGAACCGCGCAGACCTGCGTCGGCGCTGGACGGGGGAGATGCCGCGCTGAGTCTGGGCCAGTGCTTAAATTCGAACGTGGAGATCGGAACTTCTCCGTACCTCGCACCGCCGGTGCTGGGGCGTAAAATCTTTCCCGCTCCACGCCGTAGGTCACGTTGCGAAGCTGCGTGACATGGTTTCGGTCCGGCAGGTCACGTAGGCGCTGCGCGCCAACGTGACCTACGGAAAATCCTGAACGTGCGGGTAATGTGTACGAATGTGACCCACGGACAACGTGACTCCATGTTCCGCGTTTCCCGTGCTCCGCGTGGTGAATGCTTTTTCCCTGCTCGCCCATTTGCCGGCCGTGCATGTCTGGGCTTTGCACGCGGGACTTCAGTTCTGGCCCCGGGCAGTGGATAATCGCGACGAGGTCATGCGATGAATACGATTCCTTCCTACCAAACGGGGTTGCTCGGTATCAGGCGGGGCATGGACGGTCTCGAGCGAAATGCCGCGGCGCTTGCGCGTGCCGCCGGCTCGGAAGGACGGTCGCCGGTGCTGAAGCCGCTGGTCGCCGCCATGGCGGATCGCTGGCAGGTAGAGGCCAGTGCCCGGGTGGTGAGCACGATCGACGCCACGCTCGGCAGCCTGCTCGACGAGAAAGCCTGAGGTTTTCATGACGCCCTCGCCCGACGGATGTGGTCCGTGCGACGCCGATCCGTCCCGGCGCACACGCCTCGAAGTCCAGAAACTCAGTGAACTGCCGCCCATGTCGGCGGTGGCCCGGCAATTCCTCGAGGCCATCGAGGATCCCGATCTGGAAGTACGTCAGATGGCCACTATCGTGGCGCAGGACCCGGCCCTGCTCGGGCGGCTGGTCGGCGTGGCCAATTCCGCCTATTTCGGCTTTCCAGAGCCCATCGTCACGGCCGAGGACGCCATCTTCAAGGTGCTCGGCCTCAACATGGCCAAGAACCTGACACTCAGCATCGTGCTGAGCGGTCCCTTCGATGCCGAACGCTGCCGCGCCTTCCGCCCGGACACCTACTGGGCGAACGCCATGACGGTGGCCATCCTGGCGCAGCGCCTCGCCCCCATGATTACCGTCAACCCCCGCCCCTCGACGGGTGACGCCTACCTGGCCGGACTGCTGCATAGCATCGGTGTGCTGGCCCTCGTGCATCTCTTCCCGGGGCCTATGACGGAGGTGTGGAGGGCCCATGCCGCCGGGGCAGGGAGACTCGTCCAGCTGGAGCGCGAAAAGCTCGGCACCGATCACTGCGACGTGGGCGGCTGGCTTGCGCGCAAGTGGCGGCTGCCTGCGCAGGTGGTGGCAGTCATCGAGCGGCACATGGGGGATGCACCGGGCGGTGAGCATCGCACCCTGGTTTCGCTGATCCGCCATTGCCTGTCCTGGACTCAGGCCCTTGAGGCGGGCACCGGTGAGGTGTCCATGCTCGATCTGGCCGAACTGGGCATCGACGCGGCCACGGTGCTGCGCGTCACCGCCCAGGTAAGCCAGCGCCGCGAGGCGATCCGCCGCCTGTCACAGACCCTTGCCTATGGGTGATCCCATGCCGAAAGAAAAGCCGTTCGTCCGGGCGTTTCAGGAGGTGAACGCAACCGTGCTCGATCTGGTGAGTGCGATGTCCCTGCTGCGGGCGCTTTCGGTGCTGCCGCTACAGCACGTCAGCGAACGCCAGCTGCTTGCGCAGGCCTTGCAGGTCCTCGTCCTCAACCAGGACCTGGAACGCTGCTCCATTTACCTGCTGGAGGGCGACGTACTGGTCAATGCGGGTGGCCTGGACTGGGCCGACCTCGTGCATGCGGCTACCGCGGAGCCGCAGGCGGAACCGCGGCGTTTTCGCCTGGGTGAAGGGCTCGTCGGTCTGGCGGCGCAAAGCGGCGAGCTGCAAAACTGTCGCAGCACCGATGACGATCCGCGTTTTTACCGCGCCGGCGAGTCCACTGACGAAATGGCGGGTTCGGTGATCGCCGTGCCCATCCATGCCCACGGTGAAACCATCGGCGTGGTCAACGCCTCGCACCCCCACCGCGGCTTTTTCGGTGAAGCGCACGAGCGCACGCTCCAGGTGTTCGCCAATTTCCTTGGTCAGATGATCCTCAGCCGGCGGCTATTGGCGCAGATGGACGGTCTGGTGCAGGAGCGCACCGCGCAACTGGAGCAGGCCCTTGCGGAGGCGCGGGCGCTCAAACGCCGCTACGCGGAACTCTCTGTCATTGATGAACTGACCGGGCTGCACAACCGCCGCCACTTTTTCCCGACCGCGCGCGCCGCCGTGGAGCGCGCGCTGCGCTACGGTGTTCCATTCAGCCTGCTGCTGATGGACGTGGATCACTTCAAGCTCATCAACGACACCTACGGTCACGCCGCCGGCGACGAGGTGCTGCGCCTGATTGCCGCGAAACTGCGCAAGGAATCTCGCGAGGCGGACGTGCTGGCCCGCTTCGGCGGTGAGGAATTCATCCTGGCGCTGCCCGAAACCGACCTGGAGGGCGCGCGCACGCTGGCCGAGCGCATCCGCACGGGCATCCGTGCGCAATCGGGCGCCACCGGCGGCGCGGTGACCATGAGCCTCGGCATCGCGCACCTGCCCGCTGGACAGGGCGTGGACGAGAACGCACAGCAGACACTCGAACGGCTCATCCGTGAGGCCGACAAGGCGCTCTATTACAGCAAGCGGCACGGCCGCGATCAGTGCTGGTATTTCCCGGATATTGCGGATTTGGCCGACTGAGTATCCGCCGTTTCAGGCCTCCTTGCGTGGGGGGATGTCATCTCGGGCATGGCGCGCCAGCGCCCAGGCGACGTGCTCGCGCACCAGCGGCGAGGCATGGTCCCGGCGGCCCTCCAGGGCGCGCACCACTTCAGGTGTGCTGGGTGCGTTACCGAGGGCCACGGCCAGATTGCGCAGCCAGCGTTCATGGCCGATGCGGCGGATGGCCGAGCCTTCCATGCGGGTGAGGAAGGCCGCTTCGTCCCACTGGAACAGCGTGGTGAGCGAGGCCGCATCCAGGCCGTGGCGCGGCGCGAAGTCCGGTTCACCCGTGGGGCGTGCGAAGCGGTTCCAGGGACAGCACAACTGACAGTCGTCACAGCCGTAGATGCGATTGCCGAGCAGCGCGCGCAGGGCCACCGGGATGGCGCCGTCGTGCTCGATGGTCAGGTAGGAGATGCACAGGCGCGCATCGATCTTGCCGTCCGCGGTGATGGCGCGTGTCGGACAGGCATCCACGCAGGCGGTGCAACGGCCACAGTGGGAGGCCGTCGGCGCATCGGGCGGCAGCGGCAGGTCGGTGTAGATCTCGCCGAGGAAGAACCACGAGCCGTCGCGCGTCAGCAGGTTGGTGTGCCTGCCCACCCAGCCGAGGCCGGCCTTGGCCGCGAGCGGTTTTTCCAGCACCGGCGCACTGTCCGTGAACACGCGATAGCCGAACGGGCCGATAGCCTCGGCGATGCGCTCGGCCAGGCGCGCGAGACGCGTACGCATCAGCTTGTGGTAGTCGCGGCCGAGGGCATAACGGGACACATAGGCCAGCGCCGGATCGGCCAGCACGGCAGCGGCATCCGCGGCACTTGGCCAGTAATCCAGGCGTGTGGAGATGATGCTGATGGTGCCCGGCACCAGCTCCGCGGGCCGGCTGCGCCTGGTGCCGTGGCGCGCCATGTAGTCCATGGTGCCGTGGCGACCGGCGGCGAGCCAGTCGAGCAGGCCGGCTTCGGCGCGGGACAGGTCGGTGTCCGCAATGCCCACGTGGCGAAAGCCCAGCTGCTCGCCCCAGCGGCGGATCTGGTCGGCCAGTTGCGCGTAATCCGCGTGGGTCCGTCGGTGCTCGGTATTGGGCATGCCGCTATGATAACGCCCATGCAAAATCTCTCCGACCGCCTTTATCGCGCCGAACAGGTGCGCGAGCTCGATCGCATCGTCATCGAGGAATTCGGCATTGCCGGGCACGAACTCATGGCACGCGCCGGGCGCGGCGCCTTCGAGGAACTGCGCCGGCGCTGGCCCGCGGCCACCCGCATCGCCGTGGTGTGCGGCGCCGGCAACAACGGCGGCGACGGCTATGTGGTGGCTCGGCTGGCGCGCGCCGCCGGATTGTACGTGGACGTGTTCGCCACCACGGCGCCGGCCGGGCTGCGCAACGAGGCCGCGGTGGCGGCGCGCGAGGCGCTGGACGCCGGTGTGCCGGTGCATGCCCTGCCCGAGGCCCTGGCCGGCTTCGACCTGGTCGTCGACGCGGTGCTCGGCAGCGGCGCGCGCGGCGCACCCACCGGCGCGGTGTCGCAGGCCATCGCGCTCATCAATACGGCTGGCGCACCGGTGCTCGCCCTCGACCTCCCGTCGGGACTCGACCCCGATACCGGCCATACCCCGGGCGAGGCGGTGCACGCCGCCGCCACGGTCAGCTTCATCGGCCTGAAGGCCGGGCTGTTCACCGGGAACGGGCCGGACCATGCGGGCACGGTGCTGCTCGACGACCTCGCCGTGCCCGCCGGCGTCTACGATCGGCTGTCGCCCATGGCCTACCGGCGCCACGACGTCGCGGCTCTTGGCCCGCGGGCGCGCAGCGCCCACAAGGGGGATTTCGGCCACGTGTTGATGATCGGCGGCGACCTGGGCATGGGCGGCGCAGTGCGCATGGCCGGGGAGGCCGCCCTGCGCGTGGGCGCCGGACTGGTGAGCATCGCCACGCGACCGGAACACGCCACCGCCATCACCGCCGCCAGGCCCGAACTGATGACCCACGGGATCAGCGGCCCGGAGGCCCTGGCGCCCTTGCTGGCACGGGCCAGCGTGGTGGCCATCGGCTGCGGCCTCGGACAGGGCGCATGGGGGTGGGCGTTGCTCGGCGCCGTCCTCGACAGCGACCGGCCGAAGGTGGTGGATGCCGACGCGCTCAGCCTGGTGGCGGACCAGCCGGTGCAACGGAACGACTGGGTACTCACGCCCCACCCGGGCGAGGCGGGGCGGCTGCTCGGGTGTACCGCGGCCGAGGTCCAGCGGGACCGCTTCAGTGCGGCCGCCGCCCTGCTGGCGCGCTATGGCGGGACGGTGGTGCTCAAGGGCGCCGGCACCCTCGTGCTCGACTCGGACGGGCCGCCGGAGATCTGCACCCGCGGCAACCCAGGCATGGCGGGCGGCGGCATGGGCGATGTGCTGACCGGGGTGATCGCGGGGCTGGCCGCTCAGGGGCTGGCGCTGTCCGAGGCCGCCCGGCGCGGGGTCTGCCTGCACGCGTGCGCGGCCGATGACGCGGCGGCCGCGGGCGGTGAGCGCGGCCTGCTGGCCACCGACCTGCTGCCCCATCTGCGCCGGCGGGTGAACCAATGAGCCAAGCATGCGAATGGCTGCTGGCCGATGCAGACGCCACCGCGGCCTTCGGCGCCCGCCTGGCGCACTGCCTGAGCGCCGGGGCGGTGGTGTTTCTCGATGGTGACCTGGGCGCGGGCAAGACCACCCTGGCGCGCGGCCTGCTGCGCGCGCTCGGCTACACGGGCGCGGTGCGCAGCCCCACCTACACGCTGGTCGAGCCCTACGAGACCGCCGCGGGGCCGGTGTACCACTTCGATCTGTATCGCCTCGCCGACCCGGAAGAACTGGAATTCATGGGCGTGCGCGATTTCTTCACCGCCGAGGCCCGCTGCCTGGTGGAATGGCCGGGGCGCGGGGCGGGCTGGCTGCCAGCCCCCGATCTGACCCTTCAGCTGGAGCGCGAGGGTACGGGCAGGCGGCTGCGTGTCGCGGCGGGGTCTGCGTCGGGCGAGGGGGTTCTCGCCTGTCTGAAGGGTTGATCTTTGAAAACCTTGCGACTAAGTTAGCCAAAACCTCAGACAGCGGCAGAAGAATCCGTTGCATCCCACTAAAAGGAAAGACAAATCGGGTTTCGATAAGCAGCGGCGGGCAGCCCTCGGGACGCTCGCCGGCCTGTTGCTTATGCCTGTGGTTCCGCGCGCCTTCGCTGCCAATGGGGTGCAGGTGAAGGGTGTGCGCATGTGGCCGTCCCCGGAGTCGACGCGCCTTGTGTTCGATCTCTCTTCGCCGGCCGAGCATACCCTGTTCACCCTGGCCAACCCGGACCGCGTGGTCATCGACATCCCGGGCGCCAGCCTGGACAAGCCGGTCAACGGCCTGGATTTCTCCCAGGGACTGCTGAAACGTATCCGCACCGCGCGCCAGGGCGACGACACGCTGCGGGTGGTGCTCGATCTCAAACACAAGGCGCGGCCCAAGAGCTTCGTGCTGCGGCCCAACCAGGAATACGGTGATCGCCTGGTCATTGATTTGGAAGACCCCGAGGTGAAGTCCGCCCCGGTGCAACGCGCCGAACGAGGCGATGCGGGGGCTTTGCGCGACATCGTCATCGCCATCGACCCGGGCCACGGCGGCGAGGACCCGGGCGCCATCGGACCCACTGGCACCCGGGAAAAGGACGTGGTGCTGGCCGTCGCCCGACGCCTGAAGGCGCTCATCGAGCAGGAACCGGGCATGCGTTGCTTCATGACCCGCGACGGCGATTACTACGTCAGCCTCAACCAGCGCATCAAGCGGGCCCGTGACCAGCGCGCCGACCTGTTCATTTCCATTCACGCCGACGCCTTCCGCGATCGGCGTGCGCGCGGCTCGTCCGTGTATACGCTCTCGCAACGCGGCGCCTCAAGTGAATACGCCCGCCTCCTGGCCGACAAGGAAAACGCCTCCGACGCCATCGGCGGCGTGAGCCTGGAGGACAAGGACGACCTGCTCGCCTCGGTGCTGCTCGACCTGTCGCAAACCGCCACCCTGGAGGCCAGCAGTGATGCGGCCACGCGCGTGCTCGGCAGCCTGCGCCGCGTGGGTCATGTGCACAAGCCGCGGGTGGAGCAGGCCGGTTTCCGGGTGCTCAAGGCACCGGACATGCCGTCCGTGCTGGTGGAGACCGCGTTCATCTCCAATCCGGCCGAAGAGCGCAAGCTGCGCAGTTCGAGCCACCAGTACGCCCTGGCACGCGCACTGATGGACGGTGTGCGCACCTACTTCCGCAGTAATCCGCCGCCGGGCACCCGGCTGGCCCAGGCGCGCAGCCGCGAACACGTGATCGGCCGTGGTGACACCCTGAGCGGCATCGCCCGCAACTATGACGTGAGCCTCGATAACCTGCGGCGCGTCAACGCGCTGTCCTCCGACGACCTGCGCGTCGGTGCGGTGCTGCGCATTCCGCCGAGCTGAACCTGCGCTGCGCCGGCGTTACACTAGCCGGATGCAGAGCCCCGCGTCCTTGCGCATCCAGCGCCTCTCCCCGCAACTCGCCAACCAGATCGCCGCCGGCGAGGTGGTCGAACGCCCGGCGTCCGTAGTCAAGGAACTGGTGGAAAACAGCCTCGATGCGGGCGCCGACGAGATCCTGATCGAGGCCGAGCAGGGCGGCGTGCGCCTGCTGCGCGTGCGTGACAACGGTACGGGGATCCATGCCGAGGACCTGCTGCTGGCGGTGAGCCGGCACGCCACCAGCAAGATCGGCAAGCCGCGCGACCTGTTCGGCATCCGCAGCCTGGGTTTTCGCGGCGAGGCGCTGGCGAGCATCGCCTCGGTGTCGCGCTTCTCCCTCGCCAGCCGGCGTGCGGACAGTGAAACGGGCTGGTTGCTGGAAGGGGACGGCAGTGCCCCGCCGCGGCCGTGCGCCCATCCGCCGGGCACCACGGTCGAGGTGCGCGACCTGTTCCACAGCGTGCCCGCGCGGCGCAAATTCCTGCGTGCCGAGCGCACCGAGCTGGAACATCTGGAAGAGACCGTACGGCGGCTCGCCCTGGGA
>Ga0265293_10006247_pt1 | contig 19219 bp, 25 predicted proteins | sample Munlanlewell138R_FD_192505 | JGI IMG/M metagenome (GOLD analysis project Ga0265293, IMG submission 192505) | Leachate microbial communities from a municipal landfill in Southern Ontario, Canada - Leachate well 138R | ecosystem: Engineered > Solid waste > Landfill > Unclassified | place: Canada... | reverse complement strand
TACGAGGTATAGTTCATTTAGGATAATTTATCTTTCTAAAGGAACAAATTATAAATTAAATGAAGCAAAAGAAGTTCCTATTAAAATCTATGGTTGATTATTATACTTCTCGCTTTTTATAATTTATAAGAAACGCAAAAAGTTCTAACCATACTTTGAAAGAATTTATCTTTCGATTTTTCAAAAATTTTTAGGGCAAAAGAAGTTCCTATTTTCTTTGATGATTGTACTTTTCGCCATGACCTACCATTTTTCCATTCTTTAAATTAAGCATAGAGGGTTCCTATTAAAAACATTTGTCGTTTGTACCCTTCGCTTTTCAAAAATTACAAAAAACCAGAAGATAATTATTTTTATCTTCTGGTTGTAATTTTTGAAGCACAGTTAGTTCCTATTTAATAATGATGATGAAACATACTAACCGCTTCAAAAAGGAGATAATAATGAAAGCATTTATTAATTTATTTAAGGCTATTCCGATTTCAAAAAATGGACAAAAGAACGCATCAAAAGATTTTTTAAATAAAACTGTCCGAAAAGGTTTTATTTTTTCACCGGAAGTAATTTTTAATTATTCTGAAAATGAATTAAATGCAATGATCAATGAAATAGAAACGATTATTGGATTGGATTCTGTTAAGATGAATACTACTTTTCATAAATCTTGGAATAAAATTAAAACATCCTCCATTGAAGAATTATTTATTGAACAATGTATACATTATCTTACAACATATGGTTTTGAATCTTTAGGAATTTATGATAAAAATTTGGTATATATTCCTACGGAAAAATTAAAAGTTCCTAATATAAATATTGATAAAATTCCATTGATTGTAATTAAGGGATATACTATAGACAAGTTTAAGGAGAAAATATTCGACTTATTGAAAAAAGGAATAGCTTTATCTAAAAATACAAAAACGGATATAATCAACGTTACAACGACCATTGGATTTAATGAAGAAGAATTATCCAAAATCAAAAATAAAGAAGTACGCGTAATTTTGTATGATTTTTTGAATATTATTCCAAAAAATCCGATAGAATTTCTAAGATTTGCTATTTATATATCTACTCAGAAAACTTTATTAATTAAAGATAAAGAGACAATTGATGATATTAAAAAAAATAAAAATATTAAAGTTGTAAAATTTTTCAAAGATTATTCTAAATTGTATGGTTTGGAGAATTTAGCGGAAATATTCTTTAGATTCAAACCATTGTTTTTAGCATTTAGAACAAATTTAGAAATGAAAAAAATTATCAATAAAATTAGAAGATTAGCAACAATTCATCATAAACCAATGCCGGAAGATTTTTTAAATAACGTTACTGCTTATACAAAAAATGGAAATCTGGATTTAAATAAACTTAAAGAAGAATTAAAGAAAGTAAATATCTTTAGAAAAGTTAGATTAGCATATTCTTTAAAATTTAGAATTTGTGATCCAGATAACATTATGTATAAAATTAGAAATGGAAAAACTTTTGTTACTGATTTAGAAAAACGTAGAATTGAAGATTATAAAGAACCTCTGAATATAATTCTTCAATCTATAAGTGATGGTTTAAAAGAAAAAGTTTTTAGAAAGAAAATATATATTCCAAAGGAAATTTCTTATACATTGCCATCAACAGAAAAACAATTTGTAGGGAATTTTCCATCCGGAACATGTATTACTATACCTAAAAATATGATTTTTGGAATTCATTGGTTTAATGTTAATCAATCTAGAATTGATCTAGATCTTTCTTTAATTAATACAAACGGAGAGAAAATTGGGTGGAATACATCCATTAGATCTAATTCTGGTGATATTTTATTTTCGGGTGATATAACAGATGCACCTCTTCCAAATGGAGCAACTGAATTATTTTATGTTAAAACAAATGGTGAAAACAATGCCATTTTGTTTGTTAATTATTATAATTTTACTGAAGATATTGAGGTTCCATTTAAAATAGTTGTTGGTAAAATAAATAGGAATTATTTACCTGCAAATTATATGATTAATCCAAATAATGTTATATCTGTTGAAAATTCAAAAATAAATACAAAACAAAAAATACTTGGATTATTAGTGACAACCAAAAAAGATTGCAAATTCTATTATATAGAAAGCAATTTGTATGGTTCAATAGTTTCAAAACAGAATAATTTGACAAATAAAACTAGACAATTTTTATTTGATTTCTATTTTGGAACTATTACTCTTAATGAAGTTCTTGAAATTGCTGGCGCGGAATTAGTTGATTCTAAAGAAAATTGTGATATTGATTTATCACCTGAATCTTTAGAAAAAGATACTTTGATTAATTTAATTAATTAAAAAATCAGGAAACGATTTTCTAAGTAAAATGTCTCCCATTAAAAATAAATCACAAATATCAGATTATTTGGAGGATAAAAAATGATAATATCACGAAAGCTTGAACAAACAATGATTATAAATGATATAATTTCTGATATTAAATCAAATAAAAAATTAAAAGATAAAATTAAAAATTGTTCAATTTTATCAAAAAAATTAATTTTATCATTTTTACTTTCTTTTAAAAAATAATAAATATCATATAGATAATAATCTAGAACAAATTTAAAAAGAGGATATGGAAATAATTATGAAAAATTTAGATACATATTTAAATAATTTATTTGAACTAGATTTTTTAAAAGAAGAATATAGTACACTGGACTTATTAGAAAAAAGATTAAAAAATAAACAAATTTTTCAAGAACAACTGATTCCAATAATTACTGTTATAATATTTTGCGCGAATATAGTTAGAATGTTTATAGAATATTTCATGTTAGTAAAATCCTCAAAACCTGATCTTCCGTTTGAAAAGAAATTTAAAAACATTTTACTAGAATTAGGAGAAAATCGAGGAAGTAAAATTGTAAAAATAAGAAGTACTGCTGGAGAGCCAAATGCATTTTGTTCCGCTGGAAAAAATCTATTTTATACTAATACGTTAAAAAAAATGTTAACAGAGAGAGAATTAGTTGCTATAATGTTACATGAATATCAGCATTTTAAATCTGTTCATAATTATATTAATCTTATCTCTATATCTACAGGAAATATTATAAATTTCATTATATGGATATGTATGTGGGGGGGAGGATATGTTCCTCTTATTATGTTATTGTTAATGAATTCTATTTTTAAAATTTCTTACGATATAACAATTGGAAGATTAATGGAATATTCTTCAGATGGTTATGCTGCAAGATCTGGTTATGGGGATAACTTAATATCCGCTCTGACAAAATTAAAAAAATATACAGAAAAAAGACAAGAAAAAATGACGAAAATTGGTAAGGTATTATATAAAATAGCTGAAGCTATAGATATACATCCATCATTTAAAAATAGATTTGAATATATTTTAAAACAAAAAGAAAAATATGAAGGAAGTAATGTAAAAGAAAATGTTAAAAAGCTTAAAAATATTGTTGCAAAAGCATTTAAAATAGATCCGAAAGAGCTTGATAAAGCAATCGATGATTACATATAAATAATAATAAAACCAATTTTTTATTAAATTAATATATCACAAAAAGTGAGACACTTTAGATTTTTAGAAAAGTGTCTCACTTTTTTCGCGAAAAAGGAGAAATAATGATTCATCTTCCAAGTAGCTTTAAATTAATTTTTAGATGCTTAGCCGGATCTAATTTATATGGTACAAATACCTCAACTTCAGATATTGATGAAAGGGGAGTTTTTATTCCAGATGAAAAATTTTTTTATGGATTTTTAAATAAGGTTGAACAATATGAAGATAAGAATAATGATATTACCTATTTTGAAATAAGAAAATTTATGGCATTAGCAATGGATAATAATCCGAACATACTTGAATTATTATTCATTCCTAAAGATAAATGGTTAGACAGTTCATTAGATTGGATACAAATTCATATTAATAGACATCTATTTATATCTAAAAAAGCTAAATATACTTTTTCTGGATATGCACATTCACAATTTAATAGAATTAAATTACATAGAAATTGGTTAATGAATCCACCTCAGAAAAAACCAATCAGAGAAGATTTTGGTTTATCATCTCATAAATCCGATTTAACAAAAGATCAAATTGGAGCATTTAATATTTTAGTTTCATTAAAATTAGAGACTATTAAAGATTTTCATCCTTTAAAAGATCAGTTAGATGAAATGCAAGAAACTTATACTTTTAAAGATTTATGTAAACAATTTACAAAAGTTGATAAGGATTCTCTACAAACAATAATTCCAATATCCGATCAATTTGTTGAGATTCTTCAAAAAGAAAATGCATATGGTCAGGCTGAAAGATATTATAATCAATATCAAAACTGGAAGAAAAATAGAAATCCAGAAAGAGCAAAATTAGAAGAGAAATTCGGTTATGATTTAAAGCATGCTAGTCATCTTATCCGTCTAATTTCAGAATGTGAGGAACTTTTAACAAATGGTGAAATTACATTTCCAAGACCAGACGCTAAATTTTTATTAGAGATTAGAAATGGATTATATACATATGATGAACTATCAATTTTGTTAGAATCATATGATAAAAAATTTAACGAATTATATAAAAAATCTTCATTACCACATTCTCCAGATAGAATAAAAATTGATGAATTATGTAGAAATATTGTTAAACGATTTATTCACTAATGATTAGGGGCAATAAATGAATTCCTTAGAAAAAAAAGATTTAAATGAAATTGATACAAAATTTATTTTTGAAGTTAGTAAAAAAGATAATAAACAAGTAAAATTAATGGAAGAAATGTTAATAGATCAAAAATTAAAAGAAAGAGAGAGAGAAGATGAAAATAAAACTTGATTTTGTTACAAATTCTAGTTCTACTTCTTTTCTTTTTGTATTTAGAGGAAAAGAACTAGAAGATTTATATAAATCTATGAAAAATATGTGGTCAATTTTTGAGTTAGGGGAAGGGGTTAATGTATATGATTTAATTAATTATAAAGAATATAATCGTAACAATCCAATTATTTCAATAGATGATAAAATAGAAGAAATAAAAAAAGAAATTAAATATAGGGAAGATTTTATAAAAAGAAATTATATTGCCCATAAGTATGATGAAATTCAAAAATTAGAAAGTATTATTGAAAAATTAAAATGGATGAAGAAAAAAGGATTTAAAAATACTGTAGAATTATGGTTTGAAGATCATAATACTATTGGATCTATTATTAGTTATGAATTAGATGATCATGATTCAGAAAATCTAACAGTTATTAAACTTGGGAGAGATGGGTAAAAAATGGAAAAAATGGTATTTACAAAAAAAATTTTAACTGACAAATATATGATCTTATTTAATGGATTTAGTGGAGAAGAAATTTTATCAGGAATTAATGGAAATCCAGACCCTTTTGTTTTAGACTCACCAAGTATGATTGATATTGGAGTTATGGGTCATTGTTCTAATAATTGCAAAATTTGTTATCAAGGTAATATCAATAAACCTAATATGACTTTAGATAATTTTAAAATTATTATTGATCAATGTAAAGATCATATTAATCAAGTAGCATTAGGAGGAAAAGGTGACCCTAATAAACATGAAAATTTTAAAGAAATTTTAGAATATTGTAGAAAAAATAATGTTATCCCAAATTATACCTCATCAGGAAACGGACTTACCGATGAAGAAGTGGAGATTACAAAAAAGTATGTAGGGGCTGCAGCTATTTCAAATTATAATAATGACTATACATATATGGCATTAAATAAATTTATTGAAGCTGAAATTAAAACAAATATTCATTTTGTAATATCAACAGAATCTTTTAATGATGCCATTCGAATTCTAAAAGGAGAAGATATATGGAATAGGAAATTTCCTATTGAAAAATTGAATGCTGTAATTTTTCTTTTATTTAAACCTCAAGGAAATGGGGCAGATAAAAAATATTTGTGTTTAAATGAAGAGCAGATTATAGAATTTTCTAATTATCTTTTAGATCCAAAATGTGTTTTTAAAATTGGGTGTGATTCTTGTATGATCAATAAAGTTAGTCAAGTTCGAGAATTAAATGAACATGAACAAATCTGTGTTGATACATGTGAAGGATCTAGGATGAGTTGTTATATTTCTCCGGATATGATGTTTATACCATGCTCGTTTGGGAATTCTTCTGAATATGGAACTAAAATTACAAAACATAATACAATTCAACAAATTTGGGATAATGGATGGATGTTTAAAAAATTTAGAGAAATTTTAAAAAATAACCCCGCAACTTGTCCGTATGAATTATGATGGATATAAAATATGAATTATTATAAAATTACAAATGAGGAGGCCATTCAATGTGCAGTAGACAATGGACATTTGAAAATTGTTAAATTGTTATCCAAACATTGTGGATACGTAACGTATAATCTTTGACATTTAATCACAAATTAAAAATATGCTAATTTTATAACGTTTTAAAAGGATTATAAAAATGAGTATTATAAATTATTTTCTCGAATTAAAATGTGCTGGGGATGTTTTAAATTCTGTTTATCCTTTTTTAAATCCTGAAAAGGAAATTACAGAATCAATGGCTATTATTAAAAAAATGAAAAAGGCTATGTTAAGCAATCCAAATAAATATTCTATTTTTGATTTATGTGCAGGTAATTGTCTAACAAGTTCTTTAATTGCACATTTATTTAAAACAAAACATGTTTTTGCGGTTGATAAACAAAAAAGAATAAGAGAAAATTTTAGTAAAATTAAAAATTTTAGTTATATGAAAATGGATTTTGTAAAAGAGAAAAATTCAATCATACAATTTATACAAATGAATGAACCATCTATTATTGTTAGTGTTCATCCTTGTGCAAAATTAGCTCAAGAAATAATCAAAATATATAAAGCATCTAATGCAGATTATTTATTTCTAATGCCATGTTGTGAAGGTAAAAACATACAAGAGTATCCAAATTTTATTAAACATAAATTAACTAAATATGAATTGTGGTGTTTAGATCTTTGTAATCTAGCGAATGGTAATGCATTTGTAGATAAACAATGTATATCAAATAAAAATATTATTATTTCATCAAAAAGAGGGTTGTTATGAAAATTAAAAATGATTTTATTACAAATTCTTCCAGTACTTCATTTATTCTAGCAAATAAAAAACCAAATGAAAATATTGGAAAAGTAAAATTAGAAATAGAAATTGATTTAGAAGATTTAATAAGTGATTATAGAAGATTCCTCACAACAGAAGAAATTTTAAATTTTTATGGATATGAACCATTGTATTTTGATGAAATGAAAAAAGTTATTGAAAACGAAGGGGAAATTATAATTATAGATGTATCAAGTGATAGTACAAATAAAATTGAAGCAATTCTATTAGAAAAAGGATTAGAAAACATTGTTTTTAGTAATAAAAATATTGAAATTATTGATGGGGAAGGTGGTTACTAAAAATGGATTCAGACATCCCGCAAATAATGAAAGATATTTCAAGAAAATACAATGTTCAAGTTCAACGTGATGAATACAATTGTGGGAATAATTATGCATCTTCTTCTATTAATCAAATTTGGTTAGGAAAATTTGATAATATTAGAATGGAATTGGTTGTATTCTTTCATGAATTAGGTCATTGTGTTTCAAATATTCATGTAAAAAGAAAAAGTTATTTTACAAAAATTTCACAAGAAGGTTTGGCTTGGGAAGTTGGATTGGATATTGCTAAAATATATGGCTTTAATTGGGATTATTATTTCCAATGAAATGATTTGGGCAAGGAATCAATATAAGATTTATATTATGAACGAATCAACACAGAAGGGGGATAAATATGAAAAGAAAACTTGATTTTATAACAAATTCAAGTTCTACTAGTTTTATTATTTCTGATCATAATGATACAAGAACAGTAGCAAAAAAGATGTTAGATATAATCTTTGATGAATGGAAATCTTTAGATTATAACGATGAAGAATTTATAAAAAAAATGTACAACAGAGTTAAAAAACTTTCTAAAAATGAAAATATTATGATTCCATTTAGTTGTAATTATGAAACTTTTATTTTTAAAACTGAAGCAGGTAATATCTTTGTTGATACATGCAATAATCATTCTTGGTATAGAAAATTAAATTTTGATCCTCAATCTGTATTATCTGATCAAGAATTTGAAAAATTTGATAAGCATATTCAATTTGTAAACATTGAAAATGAATCGGTTCATACAAGAGATAAACATCTTGACATTATTTTCGAAGAGCTATCAAATAGAATAAAGGGAGAAACCAAATGAAATTGAAAACAGATTTTATAACGAATTCTTCCTCAGTTAGTTATGTTGGTTGGGGAACCTATTTAGATGAAAATGATTTGATTAAAAATGAACAATTTATTAAAAAATGTTTTGAAAACTATACAGCTTTTCATAATAATTTTGGTTATAAGTTAGAGAAAAATTTTGATAAATTTAAAACCGATAGATTATATAATATTACAGAATGGGTTGAAACAGATGACAATGTTTTAACTATTACAAGTGATCTTTATGGACGATATTTTATCATTGGAAAGGCATCTGATTTAAAAGATGATCAAACCTTAAAAGACTTCAAGAAACAAATCATAAAAGAATTAAAAGAATTTGGAATTGAAGTTGAACATCTTGACTATATTGAAGAATTTTGGATGGATGCTTAAAATATAAATAGGAGGTTGCAATGGGTGTTGATACAGTAAAAATTAGTATATCTAAAGAAGGAAAAATTATAGTTTCAATTTCAAATGAAAGTTGTCATCTTTCAGAAGGTCAAGTAAATATGTTAATTGAAAAATTAATAGCTGCAAAACACGATGTAAAAGAATTTAAAGATGCTTCAAGAACTTTAAATTTTATAACTAAAAAATATAATGGAAATGAAATAGAATCTAATTATCAAGAACCAAATATTACTGGAAAAATTTTATTGGAAGATGAAAAGTAAAACAATGGAGTTTGAGATCTTAATTGTCTCAAACTCCATTATTTTTTTGTTCGTTTTTTAAAGAAAATTTTAAACTCCCACAATCCCAAATTCTCACATATCCTTGATCTAATCTTAATTTCCATTCAGGAATATTAACAGGCTCATGAGGTAATTTTCTAAGATTGAATCTATGTATTCTAGTTCCATTTTTAACATAAAAATAATTTGGTTGACTTTGAGAAATCAGTTCAAAACCTAATTTTTGATAAATATTTCCAGTGCTAAATCTTAAGTCTGCATAGCTATAAATTTCTTCCCAATCAAAATGTCTTTTAAAATATTCCAGAAGTTTTCCACCAATTCCAATAACCAAACATTCTTTTTTGTAGCAAATCTTGATAGTTCCCATTTTTTAGTTTGATCTGGTCTTCCACCTCTTGTTATATTTCCTAAACCAAAAGTCATTACACCAATCAATTCATTTTCAAAAAATGCTCCTAGTTTTATCCTTGATGAATCTCTTCCTTGAATATGATTGTTATCTAAAAAAATATTTTTTTCTTTTGGAATGATTTCTTTGATTGTACATTTTCTACCATAAATAATTTTATTAGTAGCAAATCCTAGTTTATGTTTTATCATTGAAAGTATAATTTCTTTCTTTTGATTGTATTCATCCTCAAAAATTTGAAATAGTTGTACTCCTTGTTTTCTACATTCTTCCCATTTAATAAGATGTGTATAAGGAGCCTTTTCGTCCTGGATTTCTTCTGAATGCCAATATATTCCATTATATTCAATTGCAAATTTTTTGCCCGGTATATAAATATCTAATTCTAAAGGATACCCAGTAGTTGGATTTTTAATTAAACCTTTAAAATTAGTTAAAAATTCTTCATTTGGTAAATATGTTTTGATGTCTTTTAGAATTTCATTTTCTGCAAGTGATGAAGTATTATCTCGGGGAAAACATTTTGGGCATTTTCCATAACCAGATTTTAAATTTGTAAATCTATTTTCATAAACTAATCCACAGCTTAAACATTTTATCTTTGTTAAATCCCCAATTAAATTAATATTATCTATAGCTAAAAATTCAACATTATAATTGTATTGTGTTCTTCTAATTTGTTCTTTAATATATTTTAACTGACTAATCTTGTTACCATTTTTTATTTCTTCTGTTGATGTTAAAACAGAATTATGATATTTACAATATCCTTTTTCTAAACAAATAAATGTTGTATCTAATCCTGAAATTGGACAAATTCCTTCAGTTTCATTAAGTTTAAAAAATTGATCATAATATTGTTTCATTTTAATATTATGATGAGGAATATGAATAGCTAAGGATGACAATGATACAAATTTTTCCCCACAAATTTGACATTGAAGCTTATTATTTTTATCAATGGATAAAATTTTTATCAATTCAATTAATTTTATTCTTGTATTTTTTAATTTAATTCTTTTTTGATTTGTTTTTCTCTGTTTTAAAATTCTTTCTTCTGTATTAACATAGCATGGAAATTTAACACCATGATTTTTAAATAGCGTTTCTTTCTTTTTTTCTTTAATTGCTAAATCACTGGAATTAGTTCCTTTCCCATAAAATTTTCTATACCCATCATGTAAACTCATAAACATTGTTTGATTTCCACTAATTGAACATATTCCTTCATTTGGATCTATTTTAAAAAACTTATCATAATAATCTTTTAATTTAACTTCTTTATGAGATAATCCAATATGTTTTGATAAATGTTTTCTACTTTTCCATTTACTGATAATGCCTTTTTCTTTACATATTTCACAATCAATTGGTAAATTATAATAACCATTTTCTATTTTCTTTTTTTCTTTTTTATCTAAAAATGTTTTTCGTCTTAATTCTTTACTTTCTGGTTTTTTGTTTCGACAATGCTTACAAGTACTACTTTTGTATCCCTTTTCTATTCCATAAAATAATGTTTCTATCCCGCAAAATTGACAAATTCCTTCATTTTCTTTTCTTAAAAATTTGTCGTAATATTCCTTAATCTTAATGTAACATGAATTTTTTTTATTCGATAAATGACTAACTAAAGAAGTAGAATTTTTAAATTCTCTTTTACAAATTTCACATTTCATAACGGAAAAACTCCCTCTATAGAATTTATAATTTGTTCTATAGAGGGAGAAAAGTTACGAGAAAATACTATTTAATGAGAATAGTATTTCATTATGTAATAAAGAAATTTAGCTCGATTTTTTCTACAACCCTGGTAGGGTTCAATGTAATATTACAATGGAATGTTTTGGTTTTCTTTTCATATTCTGAAGCACTTGTTTCTACACTATAAGAATATAGACCTCTTTTCTTTTTAATTTCTTCAAGGAAACCAACTACTTCATTATTAAATTTACTCCAAGTAATTGCATCATTCATTTCAAACACAAAGAATCTTGCAAAATTTTCAATACTTTTCTTACAATACAATACTAATCTAACAATATTCAAATCTTGTAAAGCAGAAGGTTTAGCCTGTGATGTTAACTGAGACCAAACAACATATCCAGAACTAAACTTAACAATATCATTAATCTGTTTTAAATAGAAACTATCTCTCTGTCCTAGTTTTGGATTATATCTAAGTTCTTTAATTGAATCAATTGCTGCTCTATTATATCCGGCCGCAGCATACCACAATTCTGCAACACTATCATTTCTTGGAAGGATATAAGACATATGATAAATTGGACTTACCCAGATATCTTGGCCAGTAAATATATCATATACTTTATTATAACATTCATATAGGGCAGTATAGTAATTGTTAAATGTATTTATTTTATCTCTTGCATCCATTGCTAAAATATATGATGCATTATCACCGTTATCCAAAATTGCTACACAATCTCGTCTTGTTTGTACTAAAGTTGAAATTTGTGTTTTAACATTTGATGGATAACCAGCATCAAAAACCATTGTAAAATAAACATTTTCTGTATCTGTAATTAAATCTTCTGTAACCCCACTAATAGGATTAACTAATGTTCCTGCATAACCTTCTGATAAAACTTGAGTTGCGACTGTTGTATCCAAATCCCCAGAAGTATCTAATAAAGATCCATCAGATCCTTTCTTAAAAGGAATTGGATTTGAAGAAATAAATGCATCTGCAATAGAAGTATTAGATTTTTTAATTTCATAAGTAATGTCACTTAAATTATCAAATGCTGTTAAATCTCCAATCCAACCTCTATCAGCCGTATCTAAATTCCTACCATTAAAAACATTGATACTATCATAATCTGCCCCACTTGCAGCACCTAACCATCCATATAGAGAATTTCCTTTTGCATCTTTAGCAATAACCATATATTCTGCATTTCCAGTTTCTGAACTGGTTTCCCAATCTGTAAATACTTGTTTGTTATCACTAATTTCTGCGGATTCTCCAATTTCAATTAAAGAAACTAATCCTATTTCTTTATCATATATTTTACTAAGAATCTCATATCCACTAGTATAATTACCATTTGGAAGCATCATTTCACATCTTAAGAAAGAAGAATAAGTCTCAAGAATATAACCTATAAAAATAGAATCTCCTGATCTATCTACTGCTTTTGGATTAAATGAAACTTCAAAAGATTCAATAATTACATCATCCCCATCAGATTGTTTTTCATAAACATCAAGTATATAAACTCCATTTAACATCGAATTAGAATGCTCTGTCAATCGAATTGAAATAGAGTTATAATACTCACCTCTTCCAATAGGATATAACATACAAAGTGGATAAATAGAATCTGTAGATGCCAGATTAGATTGAATTTCACTAATGGTATTTAATGAATCTACATAACTAACTGTAATAGATGCGGTTGAGTCTGATGGGGACAAGTTAGCATCAAGTCTTATACATGCAAATGTTGCATCATCAGGTAAACATCTCATAAAATAAAGAGCCCCAGATTCTCCTAAAAAGTTATATGCTTCATATAACCCCTGACCAAAATTTTTCCCATAATCTCGAATGTCTGGTTCACCCCATCCAGAGATTAATTCTGCGCGACTTCCTACAAATGTAAATTGATTGTCCTTTCCTTTTTTAGTTAATGCCATTAAAACACCAATTGTACTAGGAACCGCTTGAACATATGTTGATAAGTCAATGATTTTACTATAACACTTTAATATCAAGGTTTCCCTTAATTGTGGACTATATCATCACCCATCTTATTTAGTTTGGGTGCTGGGCGCTGTTTGATTGATTATTGGTTTAAGGATCCTCACAATCTAGTCTCTGAACTTTCTCATCTACTTTTTATTCCTTATTCGATGAGCTTAGCTGCTGATTGACATATCAATAATAAAATTATTGACTTAGTGTTCCAGCAATTCACCCAGTTTATTACTTAACAATTTTCTATTCTTGTTAAGAGGGCCCATTTGTAAAATCACCAACCCCAGGTGATACATTAGCCATTTTTAATCTTCCTATTTCTACGTTTTATTTTTTATTTTTCTATTTAGTTTTAACCTTTCGTCTATTTTCAAATATGATAATATTTCTTCTAGTTAGAAAATTAATCTTCTCAAATGAAATTTACATTTAGTTAAAAATATACATACCAAATAAAAAGTAATTGTCTTGCAAATGTTTTTACAATGCTTGGAAATGTTGTTCTGGCATATAAATTAAATGGACCAGCATATCCTCCTGCATCACTATCAGATGTAAATAATCCTACTTCATTTATATAAAAATCATTTGCATCATCTGCGCCTACCGTTATAGAAGCTTTTCCAATTAACCAATAATTGTAATTGTCGCCATCTTGTTCAAATGTAACTTCAGAATTAAGAGGATGTTTGTAATATCCAACATCAGGGGCCAATCTATAATCTGCACAAGATAAATCAGTAGGATTAATCATAACTGAATTACCTAAATCGGTATCTAAATTTGTTGGGAATATTGGATTTAATGGATCACCAATAGGACATCCACCATTTCCTACTCCAAACCAATTAATCCATTCAGTAGGGAGTGAATCAATATTTGGATTAATTTTATTAAATGCTTTTGATAATAACCATTCACGTCCTTTATAAACTACTAAGTTTGATTTTCTAAGTAATTTTTTCTTATCTTTTTTATCTATTTCGTAAATTTCAACAAAACCCTGTGGTCTATTATTAGGATTTCGTTTATTTATATCATTGTTACTATCTGATAAACAATCACCATATTTATCAGTAATTGTTATTACTAAATCCTTTTCATTATCCATTATATAATCCTCTTTTTAGTTTTATAATAGAATTAGTCATTTAATATTTGTTCTATTTATTAAGAAAGATCGTTTCAAATTCATTCTTTAGTATAATAATCGAAAGATTTTCTTTGAACATCTTTATAAATTTCAAATATCTATTTGAAATTTTCTTTAAAACTTATTCTAAAAATGTTCCACAATTAGAACAGAATCTTAGATGGGATCTTGATTTTTTTCCACATGTTATGCATATTTTTTTTGTTTGAATAGTTAAAGGTTTTTTTATAAATTTTCCAGCTTCTTTAAAACCAACAAGTCTTAAAATAATAACCCTTGATTCTTCTTCTAAAACACCAACACTTGTATAATTAAAATTCTGATTAAGAATAGATCCTTTTACAGTTATTCCGCTATTATTATAATAAGTTGATGCATTATTTGAATTTGTAGAATACCTTATAGTATTACTGGAATCATTCACATAATTTGTATTAATATAAATATAAGAAGGTTGATATTTTTCAAACCAATACTCGATTCTTATAATTCCATCGTCTATTCTATCACCTCTATAATCTGAAATCTCTTTTGTTTTATTGATAAATTTAAATTTATTTGTTGCTTGATTTCCTTTTAAAAATCCTTCTAAATTTATTTGTGTGTTTGGTAGTAAAACTAGTGATGTTCCATCTAAAACATCTTGACCATCAATTGAAATTTTAATTAGTGCGGTTCTTGTTTCTAGATTTTTGATTAGAAGGGAATATTCTGAATTAAATGGCAGGAAACATATATCTTTGTCTTCTCTTAAAATTTTACCATTACTTTTAATTACTGCAACTAAACCTGAATTGTACATCATGATTCTTTCTCCTTTTTACTGAGTACTGACTAAACTCATAATTTTTATTTTTAAGTCAGTTGGATTTTTGATTGATTAACTCAAATCATATATTTGTTCTATAGTTTTAAAAAATCATTTTAAAAGTGAATTGGTATATATATTAAATTTTGAGAAAACAAAATAAGACCTAACATTATTGAATTTTTGAGTGGGAGGTGTGTTAGGCACCAACTCACCCTTTTTGTTCAGATTTTTAATTTGAAAGGATTATTTATAATCCTATTTTATTTATATATAAGCCGTTCTTTATTTTTTAATAATGATAATATACATAACAAACACTAATAAAATAATAACTATTGTTCTAATAATATTTAATAAAATCATTTTCTATCCTCCATTATTTTGTTCAACTTTTTTAGTTAATTAACGAACAACTACATATATTACTATTTAGAATAAAAGATTTTGATTTGTATAAACAATTCTAATTTGAAAATGAACAAATTATAAATAAGAGGGGAAATTACAAATGACAAAAGAAGAATTAACAATGATGTATAAAAAACATAAAATAACGGCAAAAAAATATGATGGAGATGATTTGTATTCATGGGCAGTTTTTTATAAAGGTGTTCCAAGATTTACCGGATTATCAAGATCTGAAACCCCATATTATAAAAAACAGGTTCTAGTAATTAACAAACTTATATAATGTTTAAAACGGGATGTGGCGCAGCCTGGTAGCGTATCTGTCTTGGGAGCAGAGAGTCGAGTGTTCGAATCACTCCATCCCGAATAAATGATTTTATTCTCCATTTATTTTCATTCTATTTCATTTCATAATTACGTCTCCCGACCTAGATGTTTGAATCTAGTTTCACTCATGTCCGAAGAAAATTCTAATATGAAAAATCTAAACAATACTTTAATTCTTATTCTTGTATGGTTAGTGAGTGACCATTTTAATTAAAGAAAGGTAAAAATATGAGCATTATAATTGCCGGTGATTTTCATGGAAAATTTGGTCCAGTAAATACTTTAATTGCAAAATATAAACCTTCAATTATTTTACAATGTGGAGATTTTGGATGGTGGCCAAGATTTCATGGACAGGAATATAAAATAGGATATATGAAAACCGCAATTTGGAATCAATATTCTTTAAACAATAAGGATACAAAAATTTTTTGGTGTCCTGGAAATCATGAAGATTGGGAATCTCTCAATGGAATAACAAAAAATAATAATGAAGTTATGCCAAATGTGTTTTATTTAGAAAGAGGACATATAATTGAATTACCAGATCATAGAAAAATATTATTTATTGGTGGTGCTTTATCAATCGATAGAGATAATAGAATTGAAAGAAGTCCATATTTTGGATGGTTTCATGAAGAGACAATTTCTCAGATAGATATTGAAACCTTACCAGATGAAAATATAGATATAATAATTTCTCATACAGCACCTAATGAATTTATTATTAAGAATGGTAATTTAAATTATCCTCATGATCCATCGAGAGATGCATTAAGCTATGTTCTTAAAAAATATCAACCTAAGTTATGGTATTTTGGTCATATGCATAAATTTCAAACTGGAAAATTTAACGATTGTGAATGGACTTGTTTATCTGCAGTTGGATTCCCAGATAGATGGTGGGTTCCTTTAAAAGAAATTTAATAAAAAAGGATAAAGTAATGTTTAAAAATGAATTTGAAGTACGAGATTTTCTAGTTTCTTCTATAGAAGGTATTAGCGGAGTTATTTCAAATATCTGGTATGAATTTAAAACTATTGAGTTACTTAAATTATATTTATTTTTAAGATATGAAAAAATTTACTAAAAGAACTACAAATAATAAATAAAAAATGGAGGAATTAATTAATGAAAGAGAATAAAATAAAAGTTTATATGGCAAATCATGGTAAATGCTTATGTCAAAATGATGAAAAAATGAAACAATGTAAATATTATCTACCATGGAATGGAAATTATCAGCCTACTATGTGCACCTGGTTAGATAAATGGACAGGAATAACATGTTTACGACAAGAAGATTAAAAATAATTTTCCGGGATAAAATTCTAGATAAAGGGGAGAGAATATTAATCATATGAATGAATCTGTAAAAACTTTAATTCATTTGTTAGGGGATTTATCTGCAGGAATTAACAGAGATGAAATAACTAATAATAGTCACCCGGAACTAATTGAAAGATTGTTGAAATGTATTCATCATTTTGATGCTTATAATTGGTATCCATTGGATGATTATTCCAAAATATTAACAAGCCAATATATCATATTGCTTATATCAGCAGCATATTTCTTATGCGGAATTAAATCAAGTTCTAAATTAGTGGCAAGAAGAATTAATTATTTCTTGGATTTGGATGGAGAAGGATTAGAAAATCTACTAATTTGGATTTTACAAGATGATATAAAAAAAGCAATAAAGATAATAGGACCTTTTGAATTGTTAATAAATGAAATTTCAAAACAGATTGTTTCATTAGTAAATGGTAAATATGAACATCAAACCAAACTTTTAGAATTAGGCAATATGTTGAGAAAAAGTGTTTATACTTATGGTACCCCACGCCAATTATTATTAGGAGATATAATTGCTGCAGTAATAAAGAATAAATGTGGGGGATGAATTATTTATAAATTCTAATAACTAACATATTGAAAATAATTAATATTAATTATAAGCTTATAATGCTTATAATTCTTCAAGATTGATTTAATATTAATTTATTATTAGAAAATATTATCATGAAAGATGGAGGAGAAAATGAGAAAAATTCAAATCAGTCAAGAAAATATTAAGTCTATGAGATGTTGTGGAAATTGTAGCAGGAATGATGGAATCGATTGTGTATGCGACCGCCCTCATTCTGTTTGCGATTATTGGATGTTTGACAATATGTCATATGAAGAACGAGAAAATATAATACAAAATATATGGGTTAATAAAATAGAAAAATACATAAACGAGGCAAAAAATGGATTATGATATTTATGATAATCCATTAAAAAGTGGATATTGTGAGGTCCATCCAGATGTACCAGAAACATATCCATGTTCGATATGTATATACCAATATCAAACATACCTGCAGGAAAGACATCCGCCTCCGAATAATATGAAATATGGATACAACAAAAATAAATTCAAGATGGGAATAAATAATATTATTAAGGAGGCGGATGAGAAATTCAATGAAATTGCTTTTCTACTGGCAGTTAAAAATTTATTGAATTTAATAGAATTAAATTTTATTACATCATCGTTATATAAAATGATGGAGAAAGAACGAGAAATGGAGAATGACTGAGATAATAAATATTATATAATTGGAGAAATGAAAATATGATTAAAATAAAAGAGAGGAAATGTCCTATTTGTGGGGATGGTTCTCTAAAAAAAGAAGTAATAATAGAAACGTTTAATTATAAAAGAGAAAGCGTGGCCATTCCAAATTATGTAATCTGGCTATGTTCTGAATGCGGGGAAGCAATTGTTGATAATGAAACCTTGAAAGAATCTGGAAAAATATTAAAAGCTTTTATACGTGAACTAGATGGGGGTTCATGATCAACAATATAAAGAAGACTTTTTTAAAAAAAGAACTTTCCTCCATATTTCAAAAGTTCGAGAGTTTCTTAATAATATCATTTCGTTAAAAGATCCAAGAATAGAAAATACAATTCTTGAGGTGGCATGTATGGTCGAATATTCAACACTAGCTATGGTCAGTTTCACAGTGGAATTCATCTGTTTAATGTGTGGCATCCTCATTGGCATACTGGCGGGGGGCAGATCATGACTGACAGACAACAAGGAGTGGCCTACGCGCTGATTGCCCTGATTATCGGCATTATCATTGCTCTGGGGATGCTCAATTACATGCAGCGTCAGGATGCAATTCTTTTCGGTGCTGAGCCCCAGGGAACGTGGACAATGCCGAACCTCACGGCAGAGGGATGGACACAAGCAAGGGACGAAAACGGAAATATCTATTACACGCAACGAAATTATGTGTTGGAGGTTAAATGGAACAGAAAATCGCAATCTTTATCGCAAGGGTTTTATGGAAGTGGGTCACAGGCCAGTGGGT